>JGI20166J26741_11750474_pt1 | contig 10503 bp, 6 predicted proteins | sample TergutCu122P5_FD_26741 | JGI IMG/M metagenome (IMG submission 26741) | reverse complement strand
CTGCAAATATGAGAGAAGGGCAATTGGTTCCTTTTGCACAACAATTCGCCTGCTCATTCTGCCATAATAGTGAAGTACTTTCTGTCAAATGGTGGCGCACGTACCTGGGCACTTGACCTTGTGCCAGTTGACTTTTGCCTACTCCTTGATGGGAAAATGTTTTCAAAGAAAGCAGATTTCAGGATATAGAGAATATAATCAAGAAGGTAACCACCAAATTAAATGCAGGTCTTTGGATGACTTTGACAACTGCTTCATGCAACTTTTAGAAAGATGTAAGAAGTATTTTGCAGTCAAGGGAGATAACTTAGAAGAAAAATAAAACAATTTTCTTTTTGTACTGTTTATATCTGTTCATATACACCAAGCCCTGGAACTTTATTGTTTAACCTAGTGTCATTATCGTGCAATGTAATAAAATAATAAACACTGTATCAGGGAGATAAAAAAAGTACTGTTTACAGGAATGGCAACTATGTTGACTGCAGAGGTCTGAATTTATTATTAATTATCTCAATCTTCCATACTGTTGTTAAAAATGCATGTGGCAACACAGCCACAGTCAGATGTGAAGCCAGTATAGTCCAGAATTATGTCCTAAACTTGTCCCTGATAGTTAGACATTACTATCTAGGTTCCTTCCAATTTGTTAGAAGTGACTTAGGTACCATTCTGCTATCTAATAACATATTTATGTGTTTTTAATATACTTTTTAAATTCTTTGTATGGTCATATCACCCCCATTTTGAGTTATGTTTCATGGGTTTTGGTTCCAACAATTTTAGTACTTTTGGAGCTATACAATGAATTTTATATTTTTATGAGTTGGTATCATTTCTTGTGACAGGGTGTTGCAAACCTCTTGGACCCCATAAAATGCATGGAATTTATTAACTAGCTGAGAAACTATTAGATTCTGAAGGACTCTGCTCTGTGGAGTTTGTTAGGTTTCCTTTCTTATCTCCTGTCACTGGTACTTGACATTTACACTTTATATTCCCTCACCAGTATTACTTTTGTTCAGGGATAGAAAGCAGCTCATCTAATGGACACTCATCAATGTGATATTCTTACCACATATTTGGTCTTCTTACAGCCACTGTTAATATTTTAAGTTTTGTGTTGTATGTGACAATGATTACATTACAACATCCATTACTTGAAATACAGTGTCACCATATGGGATAAGGTTGTCATGGCATGTGAGATTGGCTTACTGATTTCATTAACTTCTTAACTAAATAAGCAGAAGGGATTACAAACACTGTTAAATATTGTGTTCATTTTGTAATCTTGTAAGTCTTCCAGTGTTGTTTGTGATAAATGCACTGACCAAGGTTCCCAGACCCAGACAGTCAACAAGAAATGGTCACTCAGCTAACAATATTCAAATACAGAGCAATTTTAATGCAGTTTTTGAACAACTAAATAAGTGGTTCAAATCAAATTTCCTTTTCTTGAATTTTGACAAAACTTATTTCATTCAATTTACTAGTAAAAGTAAATACACCTCTGATATACAAATTAAATATGAAGATAAACAGATAAGTATAGCAAATGAAACAACATTTCTTGCACTATTTATTAATAACAATCTTTCCTGGAAAAAACACATTGAATGTATACAGTCTCAACTAAGCTCAGCTTGTTATGCTATGAGGTCAGTCAAACCATATGTAACAATAAATACTTTGAAAATGATTTACTGTTCCTACTTCCACTTTGTAATGATCCATGGTATATTGTTCTGGGGGAACTCCCCCGACAGTATAAAGATTTTCAGATTGCAAAAGAAGATAATTAGAATCATGATGGGTTGTAGAAATAGAGATTCATGTAGAAAATTGTTTTTTAACTTGGAAATTTTACCACTCCCTTCTCAATACAGTTTTTCCCTTCCTTTGTTTATGATAAGAAATAAGAATCAATTCCTGGTGAATTCCGAGATATATCATACTGACACGAGACAACATGCAAACTTTCACCAACCTTCTGCGAATGTGACTGGATACCAGAAGGGAGTGTACTATTTAGGTGTTAAGGTGTTTAACATGCTTTGCTCTTGTATAAAAACTGAGTCTGATAATCCCAAGAAATTTAAAGTGGTTTTACAAAAATTTTTTATATGAAAATTCCTTTTATTCCTTGGATGAATATTCTGAACTTCACAAAAGTTAAATATTTACATATGGTTTGTATGGACATATGAAAGTTTTGGCATAGCATGTTCCTTTTCCTTATTTACCAATCCTTATCATAAATCTGTTTCTATATATATAATTAGATGAAGTTTTGATCATTATTTGTAAGGTAGAGAAATATCTTCTGTTCAATAAGTACCTTTAAATGATTCTTACATATGCCATTATCTTATTATATTTTATTATTTCTTTTATCATAAATTCGTATTGTGCTGAAACCTCAAATATTGTACTGGACCATGTGATTGTTGTAAACTTTTGTGATGGTTTCACTTCTTGATTTCTAAAAATGTGACTATTTCCATATCCATATGGATTTTGTAATCCTGTACGGATCTAAGCAAAGAGATAAATGATATGATAAGTCTGGCTGACTTCACAATGAAGTCTATATATTAAACAGTGGCACACTACCTGCTTTAAGGGAAGATACAGAATGAAACAGGCCTATCTGGCAATACACAGTAAACAATGACAGACAATGCACATTCTAGAAGTTTGACTGATTCAAAGGAATGGTACAAATACACCCACCAACTGACAAATAATGCACTCACCATACTGGACTATGGACTGGTTCATGACAGACATATCTATAATCCTGGCTTGGGGTGTGGTGCTGTCCCAGTACAGTTCTTGAAGTCTTGTCATGCAGACTCAATACAAACTATTGCAATAAACTCATAAACGTTTCAGCTAACTTTCCAGTCTTAATTCATCCACAAACACATCCCCTGCACTTGCTTGGCCTTGGGTCCCAGGAAGACCGGTGTCAATATCCATGACACAACACATACTCAGTATTCTAGTACATGCAGCGTAGATACAACACTTGTTACATCTGTGTATCACTGACTTGTTTCACAGTGGCACTTTTGTTCCTGTAATTCTTGTAGCCTTCACTTTTCAGAGATTACAGTAACTAACTTCTTTCATGTTGTGAACGCCTACAAACACTGTCAACTGTTCTGAATAACTTTGGTGTATAACAGCATTTGTAAAATATAGGCCTACTTGTGTTCCTGTCTTTTGAGAAATAAATTTAATTAATTCATCCTCTATATCTGAGTCGTTAAGCTATTATGAATACATTCAAACAAAAGGCAATACTATTTGTTAAATAAGGGAAAAGATTTACTTCAAAAACCATATGTAACTTATTTGCTTGTCATTCAAATGCAGTCAGTAGCAGGAGATATGGTCACATTCCAGCAAAAGTTATAATGAGAAGGACTTGTTGGTACATACTTTCCCACAGTAAAAAGGTAAAGTTTTACATATAACAACATCACATGCCATGAAGACTCAGAGGGGACTATAGTACAACACTGCTCTATCCTAAATTTGGCATTAGATGGAGGCAGACGGTCAATGCCATGCTGCTTCATGCCTGGAAGAGCTCTGTACCCATTGCAAGAGGCTGGGTGGGCTCTAGGACCAGTCTGGACAGGTTGTGGCAAAGAGAAAATCTCTTGCCCTGATTGAGGATTGAACTCCAGACTGTAAATCCACTACCAAGTTACTAAACTGATTATGCCATCCCATCCCTCACATTCCTACAGCAGCTTAGCTATGATGCCATAACAACTAAGCAGATGGTTAGACAAAGAGGTTTTGTCATTATAGTGCTTATCACAGGAAGGACAGTCAAATATATGGCATTCTTTACCATGTGCATCCCGCATGTTTTACAGAACTGACAAGTCACAATTATATTCAACACATGTGCACTGTTTTTCATGTATCTGGATTTGTTGACCTGTGAAGACATTATTATGTCAGAATCATTAAATGTATGGACCTGTATATTGATTACTGTTTAAAGCATCAGGTATGCAAAGTTCATCTTCAAACACTAGAAGTCAATAAAACTTCAGGTCTTCAAAGCAGACCATCTCCACCGAAGGTTCTTCTGGATATCACAATGTGTCAAGGTGCAAAAAAATTGCACTGTTGAAGAGAAAATATTTTTTCCACAACACAAGCCATCCAGAAGAAGGTAGAAAGCTCCTACAATACATTGGTAATATTTTGTAATTTTGGGACACTCAAAACACTCTACAATGAAATGGACCATGAAGTTTGGTGCTCATGTCTACATTTCAAACAAGTTTGTTTTTGATCCATTACAACCTGCACTAAAATAAAGTTACAAAGGTATAATAAAATGAATGGTAAACACCAATGCCATTTTGAGGAAGTGAGGTAAGGGATATAAAATTAAGATTACATAATATCACTTCCAAACCACCTTTGTGTAACAGCAGTGAGATATGGACTAAAAATAAGACAGATGCCCGAAACTGGAAGAGGTATGAATGAGATGCTTTAAGACCACTATTTCACCTCACAGTGAACTGCCACAAAAATGTTAACATCTGCAGTACATTAAAAGTGGACAGTACATCCAAAGATATGAAAAATCATAAGAACAGACAGGTTACTGGAAACGAACACACACAGAAATCACCTAGCAAAGCTACCCATGTTGAAGCAGGATATAGGATGACAAAGACAAAGATGGAAAGACCAAGAACACCTTGACCTCTAGAGAAACACGTTTCAAGGTTTGCTGTGCCTTCATATGTTTTTGGTGGTGGTGGTGATGATGATGTTGATGATGGCAATCTGCACTTTATATAAAATTCACCAAAAATGGCTCAAAATACAAATACTAATAAAATAGAAATCTTCAGAGTCTGTTGGAAAAGTTGTTTCAAAAGGTGCCTATTTTACAAAATGCAAGGACAAAAATTTATACATTTCTGCAGTGCGATACCTGTTCTCAGGCCATTTTTTACCAGTACATGTCCCAAAAGACACCTAGTGCTACCTGGTGGACATGTAGTAAACATGTGTTAAGATACATAATACCTATGCATGGAACAAGAAATGATATATGAAGATATGAACAGCATTACAATTCATTAAACTTTATATGAACTTATAATGTATTTAAATTTTATGCTTTGGGAAAGTAGGAGCATTAAAATCATTCAGCATTAATGCACATAGTTTTATTGACATCTTATTACTATGTGTTAAAATACTTTCAGTATATTTTATAGAATAATATTGCAATCTTTTATGAAACACCAATCTCTCTGAGAATGTTTTGAACAAAATCTTGTTTTGCACACTGTGAGGTTAGATTCTCTGTATCATGTTTCCCTTTTCTACCAGAAATTCACTACAGCAGAACATGGATTATAATTTTCTGTTCATACACTATTCAGGAGCACAAGCAAAGGGTGACTTGAGTTTTAACAAGTTACATTGAGCAGGGACTTTTCTGTGGTCATTCAGTTAGTCAATGAACTGAAGTAAATATTTTTGTAAGAAGCTTGACATAGGAATTTTAAACATATTCACAGTTTACCATGTATCAGGGAATTAACAGTATTAAAATAAATACCATCAATTCATATACACATACCAGTTTTCAGAAGGCTCTTTATCAACATGAACCTTGTTACTTAGAAGACAGTAATTTTTCATTTCACATGTACTTTCTCTAAGGATAGTAACATAAAATGGAACATATCAGATAGTTATGTGAATAAGTATAAGCTTGTTAAAATCTATGTATGTATAACCGAAGGTTATTTATTTTACTACTGTTACATTGTGAGAGTTCATCAATTATTTCTAACTGGAGACTGTATTTATCTTCCAGTTGTAAAATAATGATGTGGTTCTAATCCTTAGGCTCTCCTGGCTGGTGTTTAATGCACTGAGTTGGCGTTTCTCACCCCTTATCATCACTCTCCAAGATCCTAGTAAATGTCTTCATCACCCTTACTGATTAGCAATGCAGTCCTCCCACCAACCAAACTGGGCATGAGCTACTATACCTCACACTGCCAGATACATATAAGGGCCTCTCAATAGCTCTCAGATTCATTCTCCCTGAAGATGGGTAACATAATATTTACCAACACATTGGTAAATATTCATTATCTATGTAGCCTAAACCCAAAAGCCAACCCTCAACACATACCAGTATGGTAGATTTCATCACTTATCTCCCCTCCATGATTACAGATATGTCAATTTCATCATGCTATGAATTACTTATATGTGACCAATGAGATGCATCTTTTAGAGATCTTGTCCCCCAAAAGTACCTCTATAATTGTATTTGTATCTGTACTTTATGTGTACGATAAATTCTACAGACTAATAGCCTACACTAGCCATAATTATATCAGATCGATCCATGCAGTAGCATGCCATTACAATAAGCTGCATTTACAGTTCGTAAGCTCCTGATGATGGGCAAGAAGTGCCCGAAACATGTACAGCAGTATTAATAATAAAGATCTCTAAAAGTTACATCTCATTGGTCACATATAAGTAATTCATATGCAATGATGCACGGTCTGATGAATATAAAATTCATCATGCTAGTCAAAGACAACAGTTTATCTTTTTCACCATCAGGTAAAGACCTACTGCTAACACTAAGCTTCTGGATTGCATGTCCCTCATGATAAGTAAGTCAAGAAGTATCAAGGTGGTCTTTTGCATTACTCATAGTTCTTGAAGTAAAAGTCATGTCTGCCATCAAACAGTCCTGTTAATACAACTTAATGCATTGGTGGGTTCCATATTTTAACACAGTGCTTGTAGCTTATCTCTCTCTTTGTTGAATGAGTTTGACATCATATGAATTGACATACCAGGGTAAAAACAATGCATGATGGGAACACACAGTACACAGGAAATCCATATGTTGTATGTCACAGAAAAAATTGTATCTGACAGAAATTTTGCTTATGAGTTCATTCTAGAAGAGGTAAGAAAATAGCTGAATTTCCCATACTAGTCACAGTGTTTATATATATATATATAAATATAAACTCAGACACACAAATGTATGTTACCTTCTAAAGTTGAAATTGGACAATACACTTATTTACTTCTAGCCACTTCTTGCATGGAAATTATTGAACCTGTCACATCAGCCAGCATGCTTCAAAACATTTTCACAATTAGCTTTTGTTTTACATTGTGAGTTCGATATTACAATAAACCACAAAGATGCTGAAATACATAAGTATGCTCACTAAGGAACAAATTAGAATTTTTAAGTTTAAAACATGATCATTAAAAAAAAAAGGATGTGATTTGTGTTTCTTGTACCATGAAGCACCTAAATGAAAGTAAAACTGAGAAAGCAAAACTGTTTATTATGTATTAATCACTGGAAGGAAATGTGTAGACAAAGGAGACCTAAAAATATTCAAAATTCAGAACCAAAAATCTTCATTATGTATTTTATCCTGATGGAATGGCATGCAAATCTCTATTTCTGTATGTTGAGCAAATAACTGCATACACATATCTACATCATTTAAATTATCTCAACTGTCCTGGAAGAAAAGAAAATGGGGGGGGGGCATTAAGTCCATGACAGTCCTGCAAATTTCTAACACAGTACTTGTTGCAGTATCTCCCATATTTATAACATTCATACTGTAACAAACGTGTGAATGCCTTCTGCTCAGAAAACAAATATCAGTGATGAACTAAATCACTTCAGGTGCAATTACCACAGACAGGGAAGAGGTAAATGAGAAGGGAAAGTTGTCCCTTTGTACATGATGAAAGCATGTATGAGTGAAGGAACAGATCCAATAATCCTTAACCTCAGCACTAGTTAGTGGTCAGTTTCACGACCCAGCTGCTTTATCTCTAGGAAAGAACCCTTGGCACTCACTGAACTGGAAGTGGATGAGCCATAGAGCATGTCTGTATATTGTGGGGGGAATTGCTTGTGTTTGCAGGGATTCATACTCTAGATTGTCTACTGTGTCCAGCTGGTCAGCTGGTTCCAGAAGAGGAGTACACAGATGTTTAAACAAAGCTAATGAAACTTGTCCATAAGCTTATTTGTTCACACTTCAACAAGCCAGATTTTAAATTTCTGCATTGTACTGGTATGTTCAATTCAGGGCAATACAAAGAGGTCTTTAAACTGCAGGTTGCTGAGGATCCTTAGATGTCCAGCTTTCTGTAACAGCCTTAGCCCGTATGCTGTGTATGTTATAAAGATGATTGCGGAGACTGCTTCTGTTCTTAGATAGCTTACTGCAGTACGGACAAGTAAATGGGCCACGATCTTCCCCATGAGCATCTCGCACATGTACAGTCAAGTTACGATTGTTCACAAACTCACGATTACATTGGAGACAAGGATATTTCCGTCCTGTGCCTGTAAAAGAAATAGCATTATATTAATTCCATGAAAATATTATCCTGTAATGTATAAATTAAGTTTAATGCTCCACCAAGGCAACAATATAACACAATATTTAAGTACGAAATGTGATGTAATGTAATGTAACTTTTAGCTGACAAAAATGCAACCTGCCTGATGGTGACATGCAGACATTAAAAGTTTCGCCTTCTATCAATTTTTACTTTCTCACACACATTAATGAAAAAGATTATAACAACACACTGTGTGTATGAGTAAGGAATTGAGGCTTTAATGGAACTACAATTTTATGTCTGTCAGTTACTATTTTAATTAATTATTAAATAGTTACAGATTAACTACATAGACTACACACACTTTATGATTACACAAAAAGACAAAATGAAAATACTAGTAAGAATGATAATAGCACAGTAAGAATATGTTATAGAATGAAAACACTTGGGTTCAGCTGGCTGGTTGGGTGGGTGACAGGTTGTTATTTTTGTCTGGGGATGAACATTAACAAAAACACTTTGACAGAATAGAAGTAAATGCAAAAGACACAGTAACTCATTGTCTCCATCTGGTAGGACTAAAGGAATCCACAAGTATGGTGTCCAAATATCCAGTATTTGATACAAGATCTGAAGTGGGTATGCCCCACATAATTCCAAAATCTTACTGCAACACCACCCTGCTCATTAGTATTGGAGAATACTCTACTTTCTTCAAAGAAAAGATATGATATGGGCCAATTGAAAATTCAATGGAAAATCTTGCATAAATAATATAATGCATATATCCAGGTCAGCTGGTGACTGTTACCTGTCAGGACACTGATAGCCTGTTAGAGTACGTACATGTTAGGTTGTCTAATGATTAATGCTTTATGTCTGACACTGAGAACCTCTTATGGGTGAAAAGTATGTATACAATGGGACTGTCTGAAAATCAATGCAATCTGTCAAACACAGACAGTAAATATGTTCCCTGTGAATGAATATCAGACACATTTGATGAATCATACAGTGTTCCCTAAAACCAGAACTTCAGAATGCAACTTAAGACACCTAACACATCCCACTCACCCATAGTTTTTCAGAACATCATAACAAATATCTATATAGGAGACAAGGTACCATAAATACAACTTACACTTACTAGCCACTTACTTGCAATTGTGTAATTTGTTTTATACTGATATGTTACAGGCACAATTTAAAAATAAAATCTCAAATGTTAAGAACAAGCAGGAACATTACAGTATTAAATTTGCATTTCACATATGGTTAATATAAAATTTATTAAATTTGTGAACATTTATATTTAGGTTAAAACTGTACTTGCCATCAGATCCTGCGTAACTTTTCTATTGTGTTTTTGTAGCCTTGATGATAAATGCTTAAGTATTTGGAAACACCATTTGTTGGAAGTCCTGGTGTCAGCTTTGACATTATGCATGCAGGTGAATTCCAAGGCTGCTGCTATTCTTATACAGCTTAACAATAAGGGCAGCTGAAAGAAGCAAATTCCAGCCAGTGGGAATTCACATAATCACAACAAGGTGTTGATTGTTTTATAACACATAATGACACTGGACATATTTAAGTTTCTGTGCTGTGCTTTCTCTTTTTCTCTTTATTTCATATTCTGTCAATCCATCAAGGTATACAAGAACCAACTGGATACAGAATCACTCCAATAGTGTATATATAAAAATGAACAATACATACATAATACACAGTAGTCTGTGTTTGTCACTACCTAAAATAGCCTAATTCAATACAATCCACAATGAACAGATATAAGTACAATGACAATAAGGAGTATAAAGAGTAAGACATTCAGGATGATTTCATTAATGTCATAAGTATAAATAATTCATTAAAATAACTTTACATATGTAAAGAAATACTGTTACAGAATGCTTCATGCAGTATGCAGAAGAAATTAGAGTAGACTGTTGTATACTCAAAATACCTAATTGAATATAAATAAACACTTTTAATGACAAAGCTTGTACTTGTAATATACTAATAGGTTTGTTACTTTTCTTGCATCATTGGTATGTCTGTGTTAATATCACAGCTTTTAGA
>JGI20166J26741_11750363_pt1 | contig 10503 bp, 5 predicted proteins | sample TergutCu122P5_FD_26741 | JGI IMG/M metagenome (IMG submission 26741) | reverse complement strand
AAATTCACGCCATTCTGACAGAAACATTAGGGGAACATGCACCATCGTATGCCACCGTCAAAAACTGGGTGGCCCAGTTTAAACGTGGTGATTTTTCTACATGTGACGCGCGTCGTCCTGGACGAGCTAAAACAGTGACCACCCCGGAGATTATTGATCAATTTCACGAGCTAATCTTGGAAGACCGCCGGATTTCGGCTAAATCAATAGCTGTGCAACTGGGCATCTCACGTGAGCGAGTTGGGTCCATCATTCATGAAGATTTGGACTTGCGGAAGCTCTCCGCAAAGTGGGTCCCGAAGTGCCTGAACGCGGATCAAAAACGTCAACGGTGCCAGTCGTCTGAGCAACTTTTGGAATTTTTTCGGCGCGATCCAAATGATTTCCTGCCGGGCGCGATTGGTGACCATGGACGAAACCTAGTTATATCACTATGACCCGGAGACAGAGCAGCGGCTCACCCCACCCAAAAAATTCAGAGTGCAAAAATCCTCTGGAAAAGTTCTCGCCTCGATTTTTTGGGATCAAGACGGCATCCTCCACATTGGTTATCTTCCAAAGGGCCAAAGTATCAACGCAGAGTATTACTCAACGCTGCCGGTGCATTTGAAGGACATTTTGAAGGAAAAACCCCGCGGGAATGTCACCAAGGGAGTCTTGTTTTTGCACAACAATGCCCCGGCTCACGGGGCACTTGCAACCCGGAAGAAACTGGCCTACCTGGTCTTCCAATGTCTTGAGCACCCACCCTATTCTCCGGATCTGGCCCCGTCGGACTACCACCTATTCCCTGGACTGAAAAAAAAAACAATTGAAAGGTCACCATTTTTCGTCTGACGCGGAGGTCATTGCTGCCGCGGCGACCTAGTTTGACGAACAACTTCCTGAATTTTTTTTGAGTGGCTTACAAAAGTTAGAGCAACGGGCTAAGAAGTGTATTGAGCTTCGTGGGGGGTATATTGAATAAATCCCGAGTTTGGTCTCTGTAGCTTGTTTCCTTCCTTGTCGGGCTAAGGACTTACCACCACTTCCTCGTAATTTATTTACTATACTTTAAAAACTCATAACTCCAGAACCGTTACGGATTGAACCCATGTGTATATGAAGTTTTTGACTCAGAATCAGCTCTGGAATTAAATCCATCAGACGCTGAGTGTTAACCGGGACAGTTCAGAACTGTTTACAGAATTGTAAGGCAGCATATATTTATATATATTGTATGACGATGAATTCAGCAAATGCATGAAACTAGTTAAGTTCATTAAAATGCATTTAAATGAAACCTACATCAGAGTCACGGTAGGTGGAAATATTTGTCTCATTCTTACGCCATTTAGAATGACGTGAAGCAAGGCGATGCTTTATCTCGACGGATTTTCAGCTTCGTGGTAGGATACGCCATTATGAAGGTACAAGAATACAAGGGGTTGGGGGGTTAATAGACTGGTGTACGTCTATAAATGGCACAAACACCCAATTTTCATTAGATGTCAGCAAGAAGGATGGTCTATAAAGAGGCGCAGACGAAATAGTAATTATGTGTTCACTGTCTTATCACAAGTGTACAGGTTAAACTGTAATATAAAGTTACGTGAAAATGTTCAGGTGATGGAGATTCGAGGTTCTGAAGGCCGTGAATACGACTATTTTGTACGGGGTCGTGTCCCAGAATTTCAGAGTTAAAATATGTGGGATAGAGAATAACAGATTAAAATTACATTCACAATTTTCTTAATAACAGATCCAAATAAGGGCTTTGCTTGTTACCATTCAGTTCAGTGTTACTTGTTTCTGTGTCTGCTGTCTATAAACCGAAGATTACAATAAGCAAGATTATATATATTTATGTATATATCTGTTATTTATGTACCTATTTTTTAATTTTTATTTATGTACGGTTTGTGTAAAGACTTTCTCAGTGGTTCAGGTGAAATGAATCAAAGAGTTGGGTGTTTAGTAAATAAATAATTTAAAATTACGTGGAAAGAAAGTTCTTTGCACAGTTCTAGTTACTCTCGCGGAATCTGCCTCGAGGGACTGAGTAACACTACTAATAACCTCGGGGTATATGTTCGTCGGCCAAAACTTGAACCCGGGATGTACTGAATACGCGACACATGTGCTATCCGCTCAACCGCGTCGTTCGTTATGCCTGTTTTGCCTGTCGTTTTGTACGGTCGTGGCACTTGGTCTCTCACAGTAAGGGAAGAACACAGATTGGGGATGTATGACAAAAGGTTTTGAGGAGACTCTGTGTAATTTAGAGGCAAGAAGCGGGAAGACTGGGGAAAATTGCGTAATGAGAAGATTCATAATTTATATTCCTCACCACTCATATTGTCCTATTTGCGCGTATTATCGTGATGAACTTAAGAAGGATGGGATGTACAGAGAACGAGTGGGACAGAAGAGAAGTGAACACAGAAATTGAGTAGGAAAAACCTGAAGGTAGGGGCCAACCTTAAATGGATGTGCATAAATGGAGGATAATATTAAAATAACAATTGAAACAGCGTGGTAGGAGTTGTAGATTTAATTTATGTTGCTTACAATAGGGACCGGTGGCAGTCTCTTACGAACAAGACGAAAATGTACTTTTGGATTCCATAGAAGGCGCACAGTTTTTTTGTAGTTAGACATACTATTAGGGTAAATTTGGCAACACTTCCCCATCTATCGCCGAGATTAAGAATGTGTCTTCATGGTGTGGGCAGTGACAGCTTTATACGAGGCAACGAAAGAAATGCAGGTACGTAGGATTTGTGTGTGTGTGTGTGTGTTTTTTTTTTTTTATAATTCCAGCCTGTGATCGACTGTGTTGCGTGAGCAGTCCAGGAATTTGTTCTGCATCGACACAGTCTCTACGTCCTCTTAATTCTCGATTGACCTTTTCGTGGTTGTACCTATATTTCAATTTTTATTTGATGTTTACGGTCGGTACAGGGTCGATAAATAAGCGATGCTAATAATAAATAAATAAAGAGTAGTGGACCGGTTATAATGAAAGTAGCGAAAATTTTTTGAATGCAGATGTAATGTAATCTTGCCACATTAACTATCAATAACAGCCACACACAGATTTTTACTTCCTACTACCGCACAATTGAAAACAAAAACTTGTGTGTGAAAGAAAATGGCACCGAATATGTATAACATTAAGTACATAAAGGCCAAACAGGCAACGATTCTCCATAGTTTCAACAACATCTAAGAGAAACTATTTAACACTTAATGCAGTTACCTAGTTCAGTAAAATATGCAGAAACAACCAGTTGACACATGCCAAAATAGAAATTTCTTCGTACAGTATTTGGAAATAAAACTCGTGTGCGAGAAACAACTGCTCGGAATATGTGTAACATTAAGTGTCTCAGTGATTATGTTTAAAATGTAAAAGGTCTCGTGACTGTGTATGCCATTATGGATATAGTGCTGGAATTAGTGGCAGTAATTGCAGTAATAAAATCAACTGAGGTTTACGCGTGCTCTGCTTCGTGTACAACTTCGGTTTTCGGGGTTCAACCGCGTAATGTGTGGAAGATATTCCACTGTTTTGACGTACTTTGCAGGGCGAAGCTACTGCATTGTATGCCGATAGGCTGGAAGAGCTTGAGCATACCACGTAGCTGAATTCCGAAAGCCAAAATTACGGAATGGACTACAGGCGAGATAAGTCCATTTCTGTCCCTGGTGTACTTAAGTGCTTGTGATTTACAGCAAAGACCACTTGTAGGCCTAAACTGTATTTCTATGTGAACTTACATTCTTTGTCAATTGTTCTTTTTCCTCTTTCGCTTTTTTTTTATTTTAAGAAATGGGCCCCCGCTTGTCCAATATGGATACCTTACAGCTCCCTCTTCATACCGAATGCTGCAGAACCAAAGCGGTGTATGGAACAGTGAGTTACTTAGTAGTACGTCATAACTCAAGGGGCAGTGAGGAAGTTTTCCGGTGTTTGCTTACTGGAATTGAAGCTCTGATCAGACTAGTTAAAAAAAAAAGCGAAGTGGCACACTGTGGCAGGTTTGGACACTTCATTTGTAGTACAAAGTTTCATATTTATTATGTAATTATTTGAGGTTGATTGTAATGTAATTTTTGTTGTCTCGCCGGATGATGGCCGCCTTTGTCGGCCGAAACCTGTCATGTATGTGAGGAGTAAATTAATGCTAGAGCGTTTATGGTGTTGTATTTGTCGGATTGCTAAACAATACGTTAATTGATCACATACAGCGGGATGATGTTGCCCAGATTTATTGCTGGTTTGGCCATTTACACAACGCACATAAGAAAGAGGACGAGCATGATGATGATGATGATGATGATAAGATAACTCATGCCCTGTTTTGTTTCCCTTTATTAAAGGCAAATTACACTTTCCACGTGTAGTTAAGTATCAGGTTATTTATTGCTTTTGACTTGCTAATAAACAGTAATTTAAGCCTGTTGGCGCGGAATTTCTCGTATTGAAATCGAAGTACGGTACCATTATAGTGACTTCCTTTAAGGGTAGAGTGTAATGCTTTGCAGTGTGGGAATTGGCAACAGTCAGGGTTCTGTTATGACAGTTTTTTATATAATCTTGGAGGAAAATATTGAGCCTGTGTTATTGAAGGACCCGCCCATTGAGTAGTGCGCTTTTATACTGAGGCTGCGGGAGATATAAGCCTCGTATAATAACGTTAGTTCGTACAATGCGGACATTGTATCTGGAGCTACTGGTGTGGTATCATTCGTCTTCATCCATTAGTTTGTTCTCCGAAATGTTTATGAAATGACTGGTCAGCCACGATTGTTCAGTCTGTGAAGTAATTGGCTACGGAGTGAACGACCGGGTTCGATAACATCAGCAATTTGCTTTAGGATCAAGGGATAAATTGGCCGGAACGTGAAACCAGTTATTTTTGTATAGTTTCGCGGTGAAGTCTGTGCGTGATATTTTGTGGTGGTGGTGGTGGTAGTGGTGGCGTCGGCGCTGCTGCTGCTGCTGCCGCCGCCGCTGCCGCCAGGAATGGAAGTATAACTGAAGAACCTGTGTGAGAGACATGAGGCGTAGTCTATTGCACATATCCGTAGTTTTGTCCAAATCTATAAACAGGGTTTTGTTGGTCAAAGGACTTAGAATTGCTGTGTCCAATTCAATCACATGAATAGGCCGAACTCGCCAGAATATATTGCTAGTGATTTCATTAAGTATTTGCGGGTATTTCAAACAGGCGGAGGCCAGATGTTGTTGCGCTGTTCCAACTGTACTTCCTCCCCGCTTGAAGTGCAACATATTTGTGTCAAGTGTTTAGATTAGATGTGACAGAGGGCCGTGCTGCTCCTGAATTGTGTTTAGCACGGTCGTGCGCCCTGCTGAGGCGAATGTGGTGATGACAGTGGTTGTGGCTTGCAGATATGGAGGGTAGCTGAGAATATACGAGTATGTAATAATCAGTAGCTGGCCGCCACAAGGAATGGCCCTCCAGCTTGGGGGTTGGGTGAGAGCTCACAGCACGTCCCAGAATTGTAGAGAATGCTACATAGGATTTCGGAGTTGAAAGAATTCTTTTAAACTGCCGGACTAGGGACAATAGACATGGAATTTGGAACTTGAAATATCACGAATCTGTGTGGGCGAGGATTATTGAAAACAACAGCAAGAGTATATTAAAATATGATTTGGTGGGAATACAGGAGGTCAGATCCAGCGGGGGTGGCGACACTGAAGCCGTAAGCGATATACAACTTTCTGTGGAAATGGGAATAACAAATATTATTCACGTTCAGACTTTTTCGTACAAAAGGGAGACATGTTGCCAATTTATACTGGATGGTTTGTTAGTGAAATGTCGTATGCAATTTCTTACTCAGGGTTTATTCATGTGTTTTTTTTATGATTGCACGTTGCCCGAACTGAAGGTAAAAGTAATAATACGGAAGGGCAGGTTTTGTGAAGAACTTCTTTGCGCATTTGGTCAGTTCTTAGAAGTAGCACATGAAAGTATTGTTGGATGACGCAAGTGCCACTGTCGGGAGATACGATAATTTCAACCCAACAATTTGGAACAAGAGTTATACGAAACTGATCATGATGATAAATGCTGAACGGTAAACGTTGCTACGTTAAAGGTTACATGGAGTACAACGTTACCACATCGCAGAATTCATAAACACCCCGTTGCTGATGGAAAGAGAGACTGGTCACATCTTCACAGTATTTCGCGTTCGCTTATACATGGTGGCCTATCTTCCGCACGAACTGCCTGTGAACTTAATACTGATCAGTATCTGGATGTAAAACTGAGAGAGGAAGTGTTCCTAGTAGGCGTACGAGCTACTCCTTTATTTGATACATACCGTAGAGATTTAATCTCAAGAAACTAAACCACGTGGAAGCGAAGATATCAGACTCTCAAATAGGTGTTCTCAGTGTTGGAAACTTAGATGATAATGGGAACATCAATGGAGGAAGTGACAAGAGACTGGAGGAAATTGGATAATGAAGAGTTCTATAATTTATGCACATCACCCAATATTGTTGGGATAATCAAATCAGAAGAATGACATGGGCAGGTCGTATAATACACATGTGAAATGGACACAAACGCTTGGTCAGAATATCTCAAAGAAAGGAAACACTTGGAAAATGTAGGTATATGTAGAAGGATGATATTGAAATGTATCTTCTTCGCCTGGCTGAGGGCAGGGGTTGTTGTAAAAAGGCAATGGGATTGCGGGGAGTTTGTCGGTACCTGAACGAATGTTGGTTTTTCAAGAGGTGCTCTGCTGCATCGATTTAGTTAGTAATAGTTAGCGATAGTGTAATAATAGGCCTATTTATTTTCATTTGCGTGCATGTAAGGTGCTTGTAACGTAGATTAACAGCTGCCATTTCTCAGTTCTGTATTTCATTCTTGATGACTCGGGAAATTGCTAATTTAGTACCGTTAATGCGCTGAGTCCACTCTTGCGCCGATTTGAGCCAATGTCTCAGGTAAGGTATATACGACGTAGTCTTCCATCCCTTATACCGGACCACTTCATGCATAATGCATTAAAAATTTCACCCCCATCTTCCTCCCGCTTGTTTTTTAGCTCCCGGGACGTAATTTTTCATCAATTTTTCCCTTGCCCAGCAACAGGGAATGACTTATCCTTATGCATTAGTGTTATGGCAGGGGGTGACAATGACACGGTAGGTAATATCCGACATGGCAGCATGGGTGTACGGCACGTCAAGGTGGAGCAGGACCCGTAAGCTTCTAACACGTTTCGCTAATGTCGGATAGAATGTGAAGTGTGGCTGAGGAAATACCGGGGATATGAGAGGCTTATGTGTGTGTGAGTGCGTTGGTTTGCTCACACGAAAAACCAGCTTCAAGTAACGTAAAGATTGTTACAAATACATACCACAACTCTCTGCCGAATCAATACAACTTGAAGGAGAAAGGATGTAAATGTCCACGTCTGCATAATCTCCACAACATCTCTGTTCTCATCCGGCTGGCCACTCAGTTCTTTCTGTTCCTAAGACTGGAATATGTTCGAACTGGTTTTAATTTTTGTGTGACTTCAGAGCTTCATCGATAAGCAATCTTGCTATTTGGAACTTCCTTATCCACAATGTTTTAATTATTGTTTTGACTTGTATTTGTGTGTATATTGGTTTATTTCATTCGTTCAATCATCCATTATATTTTTTCTTCTTTCTTTCCCTCTATCGTGTCTGGTCTCATCATCTACCACCAATGTAGATGGTAATGATTCTAATAAAGTAAAAGTGATAAGTATTCATGACGTTATTCTACGAAAAAAAAAAATATTTTTGGCCGGCTGTAACATTTGAACATTTGTTAGCTGTGTGTTAAAACTGGACCACGGGAGGTACTAATTCAGAACTTAAAGAAAGTAAACTTGCTAATCAATCCAGTAAATTTTAAAGGAAGTGAACCGCTGTCTACAGCAAACAGTGTTCTGACAAAAGTGTGAGCCGATGTGTGGAGGCCATCCCCAGCTCCTTGTAGGTATCTACTACACTTCCTTCTCCTTGCCTCCTTGCCCGGATTCTCCGGCTCAGGAGCGTCATGAGTCGAGTGAGTTCAGAATTTCATTAAGTCCATCTGCTTCCCTGCGCTGCCTGTAATCTTACTCAGTACTTGAGCTTACTCACAAGCTACGTTGGCCAGTTGGCCGGTCCAGGGCTGCTGTGTTTGTGTATGATGGCGGAGTAATTTTATTGCCGAGCTTCTTCACAGCACGTTGCACCATTGCGATTCTTTTATAAATAAGGGGCTTTTTCATACGACTCACTGCGTGACGTCTGTGTTGATGGCGCACACCAACACGACACTTAAGAGCTTTTAATTAAAATTAAAATGTTATTTAATTCCCTGTATGACAGGCACAATTATATTCATCACAACTGTCCTGTGCACTGCACGTTTCGATTCTCGAAAATTATTGTCAAGGGACAAACATGTTGAAGTAAATCCTAAACACATATAATTTGTTTCCTAATGTCTTCCATTTTTCCGTGCAACAGGCAATTACTGATTTAAGCCCAAAAAAACGAACTTGTAGTCAATTTACATATATTATTATTATTATTATTATTATTATTATTATTATTATTATTATTACTGGGGTTTTCCTCCTACGTGTTTCAGTTCTTCTGGCAGAAACAAAAGATATAAATGTATAAAACGCCATTGCGTATTATCATTAGAAAGTGCAGCTACTACATAAGACATGGCGGCTTCTATATGTACACGATATGAATACGGGTTAAAACTTGAAGATTTAAATTAAAATTATTGTAACTGACACACACGTGTGTGTGTGTGTGTGTGTGTGTGTATTATGTAGACTATAAAACGATGCATTATTATATTATATTTGCATTGAAACATCTATTGCATTTTTTAAATATATGCGTTCTTTCTGGTTAAATTAGGGTACGTTATGTATCGTGTAATTGAACACACTGTAATTGTGTAAGCATAACCAGGCAGGTCTACTTATTCGTAAATTTATAGGTAAACTATTAAGAATTGAATGATAAAATCGGCGTTAAGGAGTGTGTGGATGAGTAATTAAAACAAGTAAGGAAAGGGCAAAATTTGAAATCATGTGACGTGATAGCAGTTGTCGTACTCTTGATACATAAGTGTATCTTTGGTTACAAAGAACAGCGCGTTGGAGGAATTCAGGCAGCAGACAGGATGTTTTTAAGGAGTGGCCGGAGGCGAATAAGCGAATAAATAAGGAGGCGTGTGCATAGCATTGCATTCCTGACCCTTTCGTTCAGCTGTAACGTGTAGGTTTTTAAGTTCTTGACTGCTGTTTTTTTGATGCTGTCATATAAGTAGCGTGAAACTGATTGGTGCAAGCAAAAACAGCGATAAACGCATTTAGAATTTTTTGATTGTACGATATTCGTAAGAGTAAGACAAAAGTGAGTGAATATTATTTATTAAAACCGAACTAAATGCACCTATTTGGTGTTCAGTATTTTATTGTCTATATTGTACTGTCTGCTACATGTACCATCCTCAGGGAGACAAACTGTAAAGGGACTGTATAAATGTACAGTCGTATTAAAGATCGCTACATGTACGTTTCTTTATATACATGATAAGTTACAGCGACATTGCAATACAGCGCATTTCAACATTTATACAGTGTTGCACTCATGATTAATTTTTTAATGAATATAGACAGATGTTTGTATGAAATCTTATCAGTTTTTAGTCATTAAAATATTACCAAAAACAACCAATCGAACGGTAAGTTTACTGTATGTTTTAATGCAGTTTTTGAGAAAGTACTAAAAGCCGTACTTTTCATGTATAATGCTGCTGTTCCTGTAGAAAAGGATGATTACTGCAGTTTGCAAGGAAACACCCGAGAAGTCCCATGTTTACGTAAAGATCTCCGTTTCCATCCTGTAAACCAAACAATGGTGAAACTGAAGGTGAAATTGAAAGTGTCTTACATAAGAGAAAACTTCATACCAGTAAGTCTTATTTATCTAATAAGGCCAACCCCGTTCAAATCAAAATTTAACTATCAGTATACCGTCCATACGTTAGTGCATGGATTGGATACCGTCATAAACAGTAATAAGAGTGAACGTAATAATACAGGAGGCCTCCTACGCAAGAACGATACTCCATAACTAGAATAATCTTATGGATAGTAAGTTTCCATACACAACTTGTCGACTATACAACATCTAAAAATATTTAAGTGTAATTTTAATTTCAACGTATTTAAACCATGAAATTACCAAAGAGCCACATGGCTGCATTAAACCATCCTACTCAGAAAATTACGTTCATTATGTAACAAGTTGAGCCCAGTATTGATTTTACCTGACAATGTAATTTTATCGTGCAGGTTGTGTATTACTTTTTGATTATATACAGGGTGTTTCAATACCTACGTCACAAACTTTTCCTGGGTATTCCCCACCCCAAAATAAGCAAAAAAGTTCCTATCAACATGGGTCCAAAAATG
>JGI20166J26741_11749918_pt1 | contig 10509 bp, 10 predicted proteins | sample TergutCu122P5_FD_26741 | JGI IMG/M metagenome (IMG submission 26741) | reverse complement strand
TGGCGTTCTTGACCAAGCACGCTTTCAAGACGGCCGAGTTCGGGGGCATTCGCCGCAAGGACGTCTACTCGATCCCGATCGCTCCACTGCGGGAGATCATCATCAACGCCGTTGTCCACGCCACCTACTCGGGCGCTCATTCGCCGATCCGGGTCGCGTTCATGGACGACCGCATCGAGGTGGACAGTCCCGGTGGCCTGATGCCCGGCCTGACCGTTGAGGACATCGTGACGGGCGTTTCCGAGATTCGCAATCCGGTCCTGGCTAGGGTCTTCCATGAGATGGACCTGATGGAGGAGTGGGGGTCAGGCCTTCGCGGAGCCGTCAAAGCACTCGCGGAAGCAGGTTTGCCCGCGCCGGATTTCGTCGAGCTTCCGGGACGACTCCGCGCCGTCGTCCACATCCAAAATCACCGCCCTCACATTGAGCCGACACCTGGGACGAGTCGCGGCGCCGACGAACGAAGTGAGCAAGTGAGTGAGCAAGTGGATGAGCAAGTGGATGAGCAAGTGGATGAGCAAGTGACAGCCGCCATGGGGAAGCATGCCATGGTCTTGCTGACCACAGCGGCCGCGACCCCAGCCCGTCGACAAGGGTTGCTCTCGGCGGCTGGTCTGGCGAATGCCTATGGCAATTACCAACGACACATCCTGCCCCTGATCGAGGCGGGGCTGCTCGAACGAACTGAACCGGACGCGCTGCACTCTCACAGACAGCGCTACCGCCTCACGAAGCAGGGCCGTCTCTTCCTGGCGCGGGCCGGACGAGCGTCGTGACAGCGTCTTGATCTTGACGCGCCCTGCGCCGACGCCCGTGACACGCTCGTCGCTGGCCGACTGTTCGGCCCTCTCTGCGGGCCAGGGCGGGGCCGACACGATGGCGTCCTGGACCACGCCGAGGGGCGCCCGCCGCGACAGAAGGCGACCGGGTGACGCTGGTGTAGGCTCGTACACCCAGGGAGGTGTATTCGTGCGCACGAATATCGACATCGATGACGGCCTCATCCGTGAGGCCATGGAGGTCACGGGGGCGACGACCAAGAAGGACGCCGTCACCTTGGCGCTCCACGAGCTGGTCGCCCGGCGGCGACGGCGTGACCTGCGCGACCTGTTCGGGCAGGTCGACTTCACGCCCGGCTACGACCATAAGGCGCTGCGCGAGGGGCGTTCGGCGTGATCTTGGTCGATTCGTCGGTCCTGATTCAGGTACTCGGCGGGCGGGGCGACCGGCCCAAGGCCAAGTTGTTCGAACGGGTTATCGCGCAGGACATCCCGTTCGCGATCTGCCCGTTCGTCTATCAGGAAGTGCTCCAGGGCGTGGCCGACGACCTGACTTACCGGCGTGTCCGGTCGTACCTCGAGACGCAGGAGTGCCTGTGGCCGCCCGCCGGATTGGCCGGTTTCGAGCAGTCGGCCAGGCTCTACCGGACGCTGGGCCGCCAAGGGGTGACCGTGCGGAGCATGATCGACGCGCTGATCGCCTGCACCGCGATCTATCATCACGCGCCGCTGCTGCACGACGACCGGGACTTCGACGTGATGGCGGAGCATGTGCCGGAGCTGAGGATCTTGCCGGTGACGGCGCTGGACGGGTTCCTGGAGGGCTGAGCGCCCGCCGCAGACGCACCTCAACCGGGTCACGCCCGCTGCTCCCGCCGGGCCGACCAGTGGGCGAGCCACGTGCTGCGGCGAGGGGTGTCACGCGGGGTACCCGGGCGGTTCGCGTGGACATCGCTTGGCGTGTCTGAGTTCGTAGACCACGTGCCGGTTTTTCCTGCGCCTGCGGCGCTTGCGGTGTATTTCCCGCGGTGGATCAAGGTTCAGCTGATGACTCGGCGGCGTTGTTCCATGAGGCGCATGATCATCGGGGTGAAGATCAGCTGCATGGCCAGGTCCATCTTGCCGCCAGGGACGACGATGCTGTTCGGCCGGGACATGAACGAGTCGTGCAGCATCGACAGCAGGTAGGGAAAGTCGATGCCCCTGGCGTCGCGGAAACGGATGACGAGGAAGCTCTCGTCGGCTTTCGGGATGTACCGGGCGACGAACGGGTTGGACGTGTCCACCGTCGGGACTCGCTGGAAATTGACATGGGTGCGGGAGAACTGGGGGCAGATGTAGTTGACGTAGTCGGGCATCCGGCGCAGGATCGTGTCCATGATCGCCTCGGTGGAGTAGCCCCGCTCGGCCTGGTCGCGGTGGGACTTTTGGATCCACTCCAGGTTGATGATGGGCACGACGCCGATGAGCAGGTCGGCATAGTGGGCGACGTTGATGTCGCCGGCCGCCACGGCACCGTGCAACCCCTCGTACAGCAGCAGATCGGTTCCCTCGGGCACCTGCTCCCAGTCGGTGAACGTGCCCGACCGCTGACCGTAGGCGGCGGCTTCCTCTGCGTCGTGCAGATACCGACGGATACGGCCGGTGCCGTGCTGCCCGTAGTCGCGGAACAGCGCCTCCAGTTCGGGGAGCAGGTTGGCGTCGGGCCCGAAGTGGCAGAAGTGGTGGTTTCCCGCCGCCGCAGCCTCGGCGATGGCGACCTTCATGTCTTCGCGGTCGTAGCGGTGGAAAGAGTCGCCCTCGACCAGGGCGGGCGTGATGTGCTCACGACGGAAGATCTGCTGCATGGTCTTGGTGACCGAGGTCGTCCCGGCCCCGGACGAACCGGTGATGGCGACGACGGGATGCTGGACGGACATTGGGTGATCACCCCTTGAACAGAGAACGAGTGTTGAAGAGCGAGAAGTCCGAGCCGATCGGGTCGGTCGGCGTCGTGTAGTACTGCTCGATCCGTTCGACTTCCTCGCGGGAGCCGAAGATCAGCGGCACGCGCTGGTGCAGGTCGGTCGGTTCGACGTCGAGAATCCGCTCTCGACCGGTGCTGGCCCGACCGCCGGCCTGCTCGATGAGGAAGGCGACGGGGTTGCACTCGTAGAGCAGCCGCAACCGCCCGGCCTGGCGCGGTTCGCGGGTGTCGGCCGGGTACAGAAAGACGCCGCCCCGGGTGAGTATCCGGTAGGTGTCGGCCACCAGGGAGGCCAGCCAGCGCATGTTGAAGTCCCGTTGGCGCGGGCCGCTGCGTCCAGCCAGGCACTCGGCGACGTACCGCTTGACCGGCGGCTCCCAGAAACGTTCGTTCGAGGCGTTGATCGCGAACTCGCCGGTACTCTCTGGGATGCGCATCTTCGGGTGCGTCAGAACAAATGACCCGATCTCGCGGTCCAGGGTGAAGCCGTCGACGCCGTCACCGGTGGTCAGCACCAGCATGGTGGACGGGCCGTAGAGCGCGAAACCAGCGCAAACCTGCTGGACGCCTGGCTGCAAGAAGTCCTCGAGCACCGGCTCGGCCCCGGGGTTCGGGCTGCGCAGCACGGAGAAGATCGTCCCGACCGAGATGTTGACGTCGATGTTGCTCGATCCGTCGAGCGGGTCGAACGTCAACAGATACTTCCCGCGCCGGTACTGGGCCGGGACGCCCCTGATCTCGGCCAGCTCCTCGGAGGCCAGGCCGGCCAGGTGACCGCCCCACTCGGTCTCGGCGATCATGACCTCGTTGGCGATGACGTCGAGTCTTTTTTGCACCTCGCCCTGGACGTTCGTCGAATCCAGCGCGCCGAGAGCGCCGACGAGCGCACCCTTGTTCACCTGGTTGGCGATGACTTTGACGGCGACGGCGATGGAGCTGAGCAGACCGGAGAAATCACCGCTGGCGTCCTCGTGGCGGTGTTCCCGCTCGATGGTGTACTGGGCCAGGGTCTCCCGGCCGGTCAGCCCGACCGTCCCCTCTGGCTGAGACAGCATGGTGGCTCGCTCCCTCGGTGTGGTCTGGTTCTCGCGAACAGGTGATGACGAGCCACGAGGCTAGGCCCGCCGCGACGCCCTGGCCTCACCCGCCGGAGGGGAGCTGGGGGGTGAACCCGGCTCACCTGAGCCACGGCGTCGTCGGGGGCGGCGAGCGCGGCCAGCGCGCCGCGTCTAAGGCCTTGGGTGAGCCAGGTTCACCCATGGCTCTCCTCCTTAGGGTGAGGCTGGGCGGGGGCGTCGGTCTCTAGTGTTCGGAGGCATGAGCGAACCAGCCCGGTGGGACCCCGGAGTCCACAGCTACGCCAGCATGGGTTACTACGACCCCGACTACGTCCCCAAGGACACCGACGTGCTCGCGGTGTTCCGTGTCACCCCGCAAGACGGTGTCGACCCGGTCGAGGCGGCCGCGGCCGTCGCCGGGGAGTCGTCCACCGCCACCTGGACGGTGGTGTGGACCGACCGTCTGACGGCCAACACCCACTACCAGGCCAAGGCCTACCGGGTCGACCCCGTGCCCGGTCGCGAGGGCGAGTACATGGCGTACATCGCCTACGACCTCGACCTGTTCGAGGAGGGGTCGATCGCCAACCTGACCAGCTCGATCATCGGCAATGTCTTCGGCTTCAAGCCGCTCAAGGCCCTGCGCCTGGAAGACATGCGCATCCCGGTGGCCTACGTCAAGACGTTCCAGGGCCCGGCCCACGGCATCGTCATGGAACGGGAGATGCTGAACAAGTACGGCCGCCCGCTGCTCGGCGCCACGATCAAGCCCAAGTTGGGTCTGTCGGCCCGCAACTACGGGCGCGTCGTGTACGAGGCCTGCCGCGGCGGTCTGGACTTCACCAAGGACGACGAGAACATCAACTCCCAGCCGTTCATGCGCTGGCGGGACCGTTTCGCCTACTGCATGGAGGGCGTCAACCGGGCGATGGCCGAGACCGGCGAGATCAAAGGCCATTACCTCAACATCACCGCCGCGACGATGGAGGACATGTACGAGCGGGCCGAGTTTGCCAAGGAGCTGGGTTCGGTCGTCGTCATGATCGACCTCACCGTCGGTTACACGGCGATGCAGTCGATGGCCAACTGGGCGCGGAAGAACAGCGTCCTGCTGCACCTGCACCGCGCCGGTCACTCCACCTACACCCGGCAGAAGACTCACGGGGTCAGCTTCCGCGTGATCTCTAAGTGGAGCCGTTTGATCGGGGTGGACCACATTCACGCCGGGACCGTCGTCGGCAAGCTCGAGGGCGACCCTGCGACCACGCGCGGTTTCTACGACACGCTGCGGCTCGACCACATTCCGACCAACCCTGGCAACGGCATCTACTTCGACCAGGACTGGGCCTCCCTGCCGGCCGTCATGCCCGTGGCCTCCGGGGGGATCCACGCCGGTCAGATGCACCAGCTCATCGACCTGCTGGGCGAGGACGTCGTCTTCCAGTTCGGCGGTGGCACCATCGGGCACCCGTTGGGTATCGCCGCCGGGGCCGAGGCCAACCGGGTGGCGCTCGAGGCCATGATCAAGGCCCGCAACGAGGGTCGCGACCTGCTGCGCGAGGGACCGCAGATCCTCAAGGACGCGGCCGGCTGGAACCGTCCGCTCGAGGTGGCCCTGGCCACCTGGGGCGAGATCACCTTCAACTACGCCTCGACGGACGCCCCCGACGCCGTCCCGACCGCGACCGCTTGAGTAAGGAGCCGATGATGTATCTTCGCCACGGAGCGTTCTCCTACCTGCCCGACCTGAGCCGCGAGGAGATCGCCGCGCAGGTCAGGTATGCCCTGCGCCACGGTTGGCCGCTGTCGATCGAGTACACCGACGACCCGCACCCCCGCAACGTCTACTGGGAGCTGTGGGGATTGCCGATGTTCGACCTCGACGAGCCCGACGGCGTGCTGGCCGAGTTGGACGACTGCCGGGCGGCCTTCCCCGAGCACTACGTGCGGCTGCTGGCCTACGACTCTGCCCTGGGCCGTCAGACGACGGCCATGAGCATCCTCGTGCAGCGCCCCAGCCGCGAACCGGGCTTCCGCCTCGACCGGATCGAGTCGCACGACCGGGTGCAGCGCTACTCGGTCCACTCCTACGCCACCGAGGCACCCGTCGGACAGCGCTACGGCCAGTAGCCTGTGAAACGCGCGTCACGACGAGCAGGCAAGCCTGATCCGCCTGGTCGTCGTGACGCGCGGGACTACCGCCCGCGCTCGAAGGGTAAGGACGTGGACGTCGCCGCCGGGCGCGCCTTCAACCGACCCGCCGCCCGCGCTCGAAGGGAAGGACGACCATGAGTGGGTTCGGGCTCTACCGCCCCGGCGACGCCGCACCGGCTTCGCCGAAGACGACCGACCCGTCACCGGGCACGGCCGGGCCGACAGCCGAGCCACTGCCCGACGACGCCCGCCTCGACCTGAGCAGCGACGACGCCGCCGCCCAGGTCCGGGCCGTCCTGGCCGAGCTCGACGCCGACCTCATCGGCCTGGCCGCCGTCAAGAAACGCATCCGCGAGATTGCCGCCCTGCTCATGGTCGACCGCGCTCGGACTCGTTTCTCGCTGGCCACGAGCACCCCGACGCTGCACATGAGTTTCACCGGTGGCCCTGGCACCGGTAAGACGACGGTGGCCCTGCGCATGGCCGAGATCTTGCACGCCCTGGGCTACCTGCGGGTCCCCCGGGTCCACGCCGTCACCCGCGACGACCTCGTGGGTCAGTTCATCGGCCACACCGCGCCCAAGACCAAGCAAGCCCTGGCCCGGGCTGCCGGCGGGGTTCTTTTCATCGACGAGGCGTACTACCTGTACCGGCCGGACAACGAGCGCGACTACGGCCAGGAGGCTATCGAGATCCTCCTTCAGGAGATGGAGTCCCAGCGCGAGTCGCTGGTCGTCATCTTCGCCGGGTACGCCGACCGGATGGAGACCTTTTTCTCCTCCAATCCCGGCCTCAGCTCCCGGGTGGCCCACCACATCGCTTTCGAGGACTACACGGCGCCAGAGCTCGCGGCCATCGCCGAGGTCATGCTGGCCCGCGACGACTACCGTTTCACCCCGGAGGCGGCCGCGGCCTTCGCCGAGTACCTCCAGCTGCGCATGGCCCGCCCGCGGTTCGCCAACGCCCGCTCCGTCCGCAACGCCTTGGACCGGGCGCGTCTGCGCCACGCCAACCGCCTGGTCAGCCTTGACGGCCCGGTCGGACGCGACGAGCTGATGACCCTGACCGAGGCCGACGTCCGCGCCTCCAGCCTCTTCGCCGAACCGACCCCGGCGACCGACGAACCAGGGCAGACGACCGCCTGAGCCAGGGCCGTCGTCGCCGGTCGTCCCGGACGACGGAGGTTGTGGTCGGTGAGGGCTGGGAGCGGGGGTCGCAACAGCGGAAAACACCGACCTCCTAGGAGCGTGGGTCAGAACGCTGTTCCGACCGAGGGGCGTCGGGCGGGATGAGATCGGGCCCCTACATGTTGTGTTCGTATCGGACATACGGGCACAACATGTAGGGGTCCGAGATCGCCCGATCCGTCGTTCCTCGGGCGGGACATGGTTCTGACCCAGGCTCCTAGAGCACGTCGGGGACGGTGACCTCGATGGTCGTGCCCTGGCCGGGGGCGGAGCGAATCGACAGCTGGCCACCCAGCAAACGGACCCGTTCGGCCATGCCGTCCAGGCCGTAGCCGGTGCCCGACAGCGGCGAGCGCGGTATCCCGGACAGACGCTGGGGCGCCTCGAAACCGCGACCGTCGTCAGTGATGGTCAGCACGACCATGCGCCCGTGCTTGGCCAGACAGAGCACGACGCGGTTGGCCGCCGCGTGCTTGACGGCGTTGTGGACCGACTCCTGGGCGACGCGGAACAGCGAGGCCGCGACGTGCTCGGGCAGCTCCAGCTCGGTGACCTCCAGCTCGATCGGCGGGTTCGGCACCGACCGCGCCATGCTCACCAAGCCGGCCGCCAGGCCCAAGTCCTCCAGCACCGGAGAGTGCAGGCCGGTGATGGCGCTGCGTGTCTCGTCGAAGGCCAGGTCGGCCAGCTGGCGGGCCTGGGCCAAGAGGGCGTCGGCGTCGGCGGCGTCGCCGTCGGACAGGGCCAGCTGGGCGGCCGACAGGTGGAAAGTCAGGCTGGCGACGGTCTGGGTCACGCCGTCGTGCAGGTCGGCGGCCACCCGTCGCCGCTCCTGCTCGGTGGCGGCGACGGTGCCGGCCACGATGGCGTCCCACTGGCGGCGATAGTCGTCGATGAGTTCGGTGGCGGCGTCGGACCAGACCCGTAGCGCCACGAGGTCGGCCACCCGCTGGGCCGTCGCCACCTCGGCCGGGTCGAACTGGCGGTGGCGACGGCTGTGGACGGCCAGCACGGCGGCGCACCGCCCGTCGGCCAGGCGGGCCGGCACGCACAGGCGCGACACCGTCTGCCCGTCGGCCAGGCCGAGCGCCTGACGGTGCAACGGGTTGCGCGGGCTGTCATCGAGCAGCGTGGCGGGGATGAGATCGGCGGCCACCCGCCCGACGACGCCGTATCCCGCCGGCAGGCGCAACGCCGACGCGCCCTCAGGCCGTGGCGGGTCGGCGGCCACCAGCGCCAGGTCGCCGTCGTGCTCGACGCGAAAGACGAGACAACCGTCGACGTCGAGCGCCTGACTGAGTTGACGGGCGCAGCCCGACAGCGCCACGGCGACCGACGGCCGCGTCGTCAGCCAGCCGGCCACGTCGGCCAGCAGCGACTCCAGCGGGCCGCTCAGTGGAACAGGCCCTCGCGCAGGGCGGTGGCCACCGCGGCGCTGCGGTCGCTGACCTGGAGCTTGCGGTACAGCCCACGCAGGTGGGTCTTGACGGTCTCGTCGCTGACCACGAGGTGCGCGGCGATGGCCTTGTTCGACAGGCCGCGCACGAGGTGCTCGAGCACCTCGGACTCGCGCTGGGTCAGCCCGAGCCGGGCACCGGGCCAGAACTCGCCCTGCTGGAGGTGGGCCGCCGACGCCGCGACCCGTCCGGCCAGGCTGGGGTCGATGACCGTCTCCCCCAGCGCCACGGCCTGCAGGTGCCGCACCAGCTCGTGGGCGTCGACCCGCTTGAGCAGGTAGCCGCGAGCGCCGACGCGCATGGCCTGGTAGAGGTACTGCTCGTCGTCGTAGACGGTGAGGAGCACGACCTTGGCGTCGGCGTCGACCGCCCGCACCGCCGTGCAGACGTCCAAGCCGCTGCCGCGGCGCAGCCGCACGTCGCACAGCACGATGTCGGGCCGCAGGTCGAGATAGGTCGGGACGACCTCGCCGACCTCGCTGGCCGTGCCCACCACCTCGACGGCCGTGGGGAACCGCCCGAGCATCGCGGTCAGCCCGTGCAGCACCATCTCGTGGTCGTCCACGAGCAGGACCCGGATCGGCGTCGGCACGACTCCACCGTAGCGGGCGCCGAACAACAGAACCAGACCGCGGTCGGCGGCTCACCCGTGGGATCACCCGGGCAGGTGAGGTTGGCCCGGACCGGTGCCGGCTAGTGTGGCTCGGGTGAACGCCACACCGTCGCCGTCGACGCTCGCGTCGACTCCACCACCAGGGCAGACGCCGGCGCGTCGGCCGCTCATCGTGCCGTCGGTCCTGCCGGCCGACCAGTCCCGGCTCGGCGAGGAGTGCGTCCGGCTGGCCGAGGCGGGCGTCGACCGGATCCAGTGGGACGTCATGGACGGGGTCTTCGTCCCCAACCTCACCGTCGGGCCCGACGTCATCGCGGCCTGCCGCCCGGCGGTCGACACCCCCTTCGAGGCCCACCTCATGGTCGTCGAGCCGGACGAGCTGGCCCCCCGTTACGTCGAGGCCGGCTGCGAGCTTGTCATCGTCCATCTCGAGGCCTGCCGACACCTGCACCGCACCCTGGGCCGTCTGCACGACCTGGGCGCGCGGGCCGGGGTGGCGCTCAACCCACACTCGCCCGCCAGCCTCGTGGCCGACGTGCTCGACGTCGTCGACCTCGTGCTCGTCATGACCGTCAACCCCGGTTTCGGCGGCCAGAAGTACCTGCGGTCGATGGAGCCCAAGATCGCCGCGGCCCGAGCCCTCGTCGAGGCCAGCGGCCACGTGATCGAGGTCGAGGTCGACGGCGGCATCAGCGACGCCACGATCGGCGGGGCCGCCGCCGCCGGGGCCGACGTCTTCATCAGCGGCAGCTGGTTGTTCAACCACCCAGACGGCCTTGCGGCCGCCGTCGCCCGCCTGCGCCAGCGGGCTCAAGAGGAGAACCGATGACTGCGCCCACCACCGGAGATTTGGCCCCCGCGCCCGACGACCTCGACGGGCGAGCCGTCGTCACCTTGCGCCTGCTGGCCGCCGACATGGTCCAGGCCGCCCGCTCCGGGCACCCGGGGATGCCCATGGGGGCCGCCCCGATGGCCTGGGCCCTGTGGTCGCGGCACCTGCGCCACGACCCGACCCGACCGGACTGGTCCGACCGGGACCGTTTCGTCCTGTCGGCAGGGCACGGCTCGGCCCTGCTGTACGGGCTGCTCCACCTGTTCGGCTACGACCTGCCGCTGGACCAGCTGCGCCAGTTCCGCCAGCTGGGCTCGGCCACCCCGGGCCACCCCGAGCGTGGCCACACCCCCGGCGTCGAGACCACCACCGGGCCGCTGGGTCAGGGGCTGGCCACCGCCGTGGGTATGGCCCTGGCCGAGCGGATGGCCCGCGCCCGGTACGGCGAGATCGTCGACCACCG
>JGI20166J26741_11749807_pt1 | contig 10509 bp, 4 predicted proteins | sample TergutCu122P5_FD_26741 | JGI IMG/M metagenome (IMG submission 26741) | reverse complement strand
ACATCCTCCATATAGCCCAGACTTAGCACCATGTGATTTCTGGGCCTTCCCAACACTGAAAAGACAACTGCGCGGAAAGAGGTTCTCTTCAGATGATGAATTGAGAAACGTCACGGCCGCTGTGCTAAAAGGGATGTCGCAAAACAATCTATTGCATTTGTTTGAATCGTTTATACAACGCTGTAAAAAATGTATTCAATGTGAAGGACGCTGCTTTGAAAAAAAAATTGTAGGGTCTGTAGAGTCATCTGATTCTGAATAAAAAAATCAGTCTTGAAACTTTTCAATCAGCCTTCGTATTTGGCCATGCGGTTAAATTCTACTTAGGGCTCCTTTCATTGCAGGCAGTTTTGAATATGTTATAGAATGTTGTTATGTTCTCTTTGCAAAGAATTTATTGCCAAAGTGCATATTCTGAATATGTTGAACTTGTTGGATTTGACTTCATAGTTTCGGACTGTTGCCATATTTGTAGTTGTTGACTTGTAAACTAAATTTCTTGCAGCATTTTTAGCAATGTTTATATTCTGTCTTAAAATATTTCATATTCTTAGCCGAAGTGGTCCATTAGACATCACTTTCAAAGTGAATGCTTACGGTGGGTTTTGCAGTACAGCACTGCAACCATGTACGTAGACATTCTGCAAATGGTCATCTGAACAAAAGTTGCATACCTTTTGAAGATTAGCATATATTTCTGCAGCCTTCTGTATTCAGTGGCATAAATGTAACTCTCATCTCACACATTAATCTGTCCAATTGATTGTTATTACTGATTGTAGTAAGTTAAAAAGGTATGAGGTTGGAGTGGACTCTTACGGCACGGCATTCTTACCAGATATCATGCAAATATGCTGGCAGTATGGTTATCTTAAGAGCCTACAGTTTGTTCCGTACAGTGGAGTGTACAGGGTGGGGTGACAAGGACCACTGAAAATAAAATTCTGTACAATTCTCATGGACAGCCATAATGAGGTTAATCTTTGTTCTTCAAGACATGCAGGGAAGGGGAAATGTTGCATTTAATCGTTGATTCTGCCACATCTAAGCATATTGAGTTTTGCTTTATCAATGATGCATATGCTAATATAGCATAGCATAGCATATGCAGATGACATTGCTTTAATTGGGAAAAACAAAATAGAAATAAGATAACTTTTTGTAGAAACGGAAAACATTGCCAGAAAGATTGGACTATGGATAAACCAAGAAAAGACAAAATATATGCTAGTGGAAAGGAAAAACAATTTCATGAAAAATAAAATACATTTGAAAATAAAAAATTATGAATTTGAAAGAGTGGAAAATTTTAAATGTTTAGGAGTTATACTTAATGAAGATAACAGTAACCAAAATAGACTTGCAAGAAAGAATAAAAATGCTAACAAAACATATTTTGTGCTACAGAAATTTTTTAGAAATAAAAACATATCAAAGAAACTAAAATTGAGACTAAAGAACACAATAATAGACAAAGTGTTAACATATGCATCAGAAACTTGGACACTAACAGAGAGAGATAGAAAGCAATTGAACCTTTTTGAAAGGAAAGTGAGAGGAATGGAAGAAGCTCCTGAGAACAGCAAGGAATCGTCAAATTTTGCACATGCCAGTGGAATGAATGAATTTATCAATGATGAGCTTTTCATGTTATAAGCATGAACCTCAGGGAAATTTACAGAAGAGAAGCTTTATTTGATTGACTGTTATCACAAGCAGAAGGAGAGTAGTCTCTTTTTAAAGAGTCATGGTGATTTTTTAAGAACAAGCAGTTCTTGTTTTAAGATTATGGTCTTAATTTACACAGCCAGGAGTACCTATAAAGTTAGATGTGTGAGGCATTTTTATGGTGCCTATATATTGTATATAATATCTTTGTTTTTTAAATCTGTGTACCTTATGTAGAAGTTTCTATGTCATTAATCTAAACTTTAAGAGTCTGTGATGTTGTCAGCTGTATGTTTGGGTGAAATGTGCAACTCTGCAAAAGTAGCGTTTTATTGCTATGTTTTTTGTGTCTGTAGTAGGAGCTTCTGTATATGAAATATTTATTGGGACTTTACATCCAAGAAGTGTGGTTTCATAGTGTGCAGGTTATCCTTATAATCCACTCGTTTTATGCTTGAATAAAGCATTGTTGCTCATTTGTGGTGGCAGTTTGTGATTTTCCTCTTGGTTATGTTTGTGGTGTGAATACAGAGACTATTTTGAAGTAATGACAAAGTATAATTGGTGTCAGCAGCAATGGCAGGAAAAGTTTAAGTTTTTGTGAAACTTGGAACATGTATGCATAGGGACCACTCCCATCTTCATATGCAGGTTTTTTTGTCAGGTGCTGGATATTTGAAAAGTAGTCTTATTAAGGTACTTTGGGTGAGAAAATTGTAAATTTGTAACATGGCAACTGTAAGAAGTACTGAATTTCAATTTCATTACAGTGATTGAGGAATTATTCATATTCTTCATGTGACATTAGTGTCTTTGTGTATTACAAACATTTACAAATTCTGTGCCTTGGTTACTGAAGCTGTTGCAGTCAGTGTTTTTGTTCTAGTGCCTTGACCATCTGGAGCTTGAATGCTAGGTAGTCAGTTGCCTCTTGGATAGTATATAGAATTATGAATGGTAACATTAAGTAGTCTGTTAAACAATTTCACATATCACTTTGAACATTACTTTCTTTCCTGCAGGTTATGACATCAGCATTTAATGTTTTAGATCAACATCTCCCATGTGGATGTTGTAGCCATAAACAGGAACAGGCTTTACTATGTCCTTGCCAATGCTAATTGACACACACACACACACATTTCATCTGTGTTGTACAAGTATGCGGAGATGTTTCTCACTCATTTCTTGGCATGCCAGGTCAAAATTGCTACAACCCTTTCATGTTGACCAAATTATTTTCCCCTGTTTGTTTATTTCCCCTTACCCACTAAGGAGTTTCCCCCTTGCCCTTTTATAATAACGCGTGATGTACCAAACAATCTGCCGCTTTGATTTTGGGAATTATGCTGACTCTGGGAAATTACAGAAACTGCCCATCCAGAGCATGTGACAGGATGTAGGAAAGGCTGTATGACACTCACTGCTGTTGCAGTTGTATTTATCTCTGCATTTACAGATTGATACTGTAGTTCCTTGCCCTGCCCTATGTAAGTAGTGAAGGACCAAACATACCCTTTACTGGATTCATGCAGCTTGTATGATTTATGTCAAATCTGGCAGCTTTCAGCAGAATGTAATTCTTGAAAGACAGGTGGCTTTTCCATAGGATTGAAGACTCATCTGTGGTAATGTGTTGTTTTGTTGGGTGAAGTTGCTGAAGTAGGTTCAGTTATCAAATTGTTGGGTAAGTTTTGAAATATTTGGCAGGCCTTTCATATTTCCATAGTGCCTAGTTGTTTCTGAAATGCAGAGGTCTTGTTATGAATATTTAACCTAAAGTAATGAGACTAACAAATGCACTTATATAAAATACGTTTTATCATGTATTATTAATTACCAATATGTTGGGATTGCTTTATCAATCATCATTATCAGTGTAACTTTACAAGAATGCGATCATAACATGTCAGTAATTAATAACATATGGTAAAACATATTTTATACATGTGCATTTGTTGGCTTTATTACAGACATTTAAATATTCCTTTAATGTATGGATATGAAACATGTGGAGTTCATCTTGTAATGAGTTTCACTTCTTCAAGGGGAAGAGTTTCAGGGAAGAAAGGAGTGTGCAGAAGGCAGTTATTGCTGTAATTGGACCTTTGTGTGGGTTTCGGTAATATTCCATTTCACATGAACAGTGCAAAACTACATATATTGCATCCACTGTCATGTCTTCACACTTCTTGATCCTTGAGGAAAAGTCAGCAGAGTGGCCATTTTGGCTGTCTGTTACCATCTTCCTGTCACTTATTTTGTGTGTGAGTTTTTTGGATTTGCTGTCATCAGAAGTGTATTCTATGATCCTATTATCATATAAAACTTGATTCAAGAGCTCAGTTTGTTCACATTCTGTCAACCCATGTCTTAGTAATGGCCCTGCCATTGTGACTGGGTGTCATTCATTTCTTTATTCTTTTTTGTCTGTCTGACCTGACAGTACCGTACGAATCAAGAATTAGCACTTTACAGAGAACCAGTGTCTGTGCAGTAGACCAGTTCAGACCATATCACAATACAGTTCTTGGTTTCATAGCTAGAGACCAAAGAAATGCAGCTTGCTGCTGAACATAATGATGCACTTGAGACCGTGTTGAAGGGTTATTGACCTCTCTGATTCAGCAGCTTCACATTTTTCTTTCTTAGCCAATTTTCTTGCATATATTCAGATAGATTCATAACATTGAAAACTAAGGATGTGGCCTTGAGGTTCCTCCTCTAAAGAGTGGAATAACCTTTGTGCTGTGTCCAGCACAGTAGTATATACTATTAAATGTATAAGTGGGGGGACCCAAAAATTCCCAGAATTGTTAAAAAAAATTATTTAAAGTATTTGTACAAGTTTGAAACTTTAGTCCCCTTCAAAGTACTCCCCCTGTGACTGGATGCAGCAATCCCAGCACTGCTCCCAATGCTGGAAACATGTCTAAAATCTTCAACGGAAATACTGTCAAGGGTCGCCAGCGATTCTTGTTGAACCTCTGCAATGTCAGCAAATTGTCTGGCCTTCAAATCCTACATCCCAGGGAACCAAACAAATCACAAGGAGCATGGTCGGGCATATGGGGGGGTGGGACACAACCACTATTTTGTTTTTAGCCAAAAGGAAGGTGTTTTGCTGATGTAGCAGAGGTTCAACAGGAATCGCTGGCGGCCCTTTGACAGCATTTCTGTTGAAGACGTTAGACAGTGTTACCAGCAATGGAAGAGGCACCCGGATCAGTGCATCCAGTCACAGGGGGAGTACTTCGAAGGGGACTAAAGTTTCAAACTTGTACAAATACTTTAAATAAATTTTTTTTAACAACTCCGGGAATTTTTGGGTCCCCGCACGTATGCTGTGCTTAAATGTTCACATCCAGTTTATCCGTATGCTGGTCTGTAAATTGTAGTTACAGCATTTGTTGCTAGTTGCTATGGTTTTCAGTAGCATAGCTACATGCAACTTTTTATGTGGTGTGACTCTTTGGTTAGATGTCTGGTTTAGCACCTGTTGTGGAAGATAAAATAAGTTGCATACTTCAAAATGCTTACTGCATCATGTTTGTTGTGGTTTGGTAGTCTGGTCCTGTTGACATATTTGCAAAGAGAAGTTACAAAAATGTGCCTGTTAGCTTTGCCATGTCTGTTCGTGGATAATAACTCTAGAACTGCTGAATGAATTGTTGTGAAAACGTCATTCGGACATTCCAGTTTGGAGGGTTAATGGACAACAGTAGTGAACACTTTATTTGCATATAAGGTGTAGCTTGATTAATATTTATTATTGTGAAAAATGTGATTGTATTGAGACGTTAAGTGTTGCAGAGAAAGGACATTAAAAGTAACCGGCTGATAGTGCTGAAATACAGTAAATTTACGTGACATGACACAGGGCTGATGTATGGTCTTTAGCAGTTGAACTGTGTTTCAGATGTTGTAAATTTATGGTGTAAATGTTTATTGCTTTTTTGGAAACACTGCTTCCACCATTGCTTGAGCATGTAGAATATGGATGAATTTTGAGATAGTCTGAAACATGTAAAGTGTTCTCAGGTGCTGTTCCCAGAATAACTGCTTCAGTTTTAAATGATGACTTTATGACCCTTGGTTGACTGTTTTTGCTGTGTACATGTTTTTTAGAACAATGTAAATACGACTTCTTTCTTCAGAAGTTAGACAGCTTTTACTAGCTAGAATGCTGGCTTTTGTGTTAAAATATTACTGTCTTTGTGTCTGCTCACAGTGCTAATATTTTGATTTTGTTATTGTGTGAAAGAATTTCATGTGAAGGGTCTTCAGAACCATGTCAGTTGAAACATATTTCTGACATGTATCATTATATTTGTTGATGAACGAGTTTTGGGATGAAGTTAGTTGCAGTCTTTTAGTTCATTGTTCATCACAAGTATACTGATAGTTTATGTTACAGATTAACCAGTGAGTGAATATGGCATCACATAAGGTTGTGGCCCAATGTTAAACCTCTGAAATAGAGCATTGAATTATAATGGAGAACAAATGAGTCATTAGTTTTACAGTAGTTCGTGGCATTTTCCTGTCAGAAAATTAATCATTTGTGGTTTGGTCCACTATGAATCTATAAACCTCAGGTGACAGATTTACGGTTTTCAGAAGTTGTGTAAATGACTTGATCCACTATTATGTTTATAAGTTCAGTGAGCCACTCGGTAAAATTTTTCATGTCCATATGTTTTAAGTAAAGTTCCATTTGGTGGCTCGTAAACTGTGAACATTGTATAATGAAATTCCTTGTGATGTTGATCCTGTGTGTGGGTGATGTGGAATTGGATGATGTTGCTCACATTTGGGAGTAATATTCAGGGTAAAAGGGATGGAGATGAAGTTATGGTCAAGCACTACAGGCATAGTGACTAAAGAATAGTGGTCACTCAGAACTAAGGAGGAGGAGGAGAGGAAATTTAGCCATATCTTAACCTGTAGGAATGGTGAACATGGTGTGGTGAGAGCACAACACCTTTCAGGGCAACTGCAGAGAGGCTTGTGGGAAAACAATCACTGTTGAAAGAAAAGTGAGAAAACAGCTGGGCTGACAGGGGGAACAGAATTGATGGTGGGACTTGAAGTTGGGTCTAGACGGGTTGGGATAGAGGGAGGATGTCAAACAGGTAAGATCAAATGGGGGGGGTTTCATATGAGCCACATTCTCTGTTAATGTTCATCAGGAAGTAAGATAGAATAGTTTAGTGGCGTACTGTTGATGTGTACTGTGAGGACTATTCTTGGTGTAGCTGCAGTAGAAGCCTTGTTACACACTTCTTGGCATTTGTCACAGTTGTACAAAGAAAAGTTAATATGGTTCAAATTTATTTTTGTATGATTTTATTCCTGGTATCAGATGTTGAGATGGGGATTGAAGGAGAGAATTTTTACTTCCCTCCTCAGTAGCGTGCTTTACTGCTGTGTTTATGTGGTTGCCCTCAGTTAGATACCTGGAATTTTTATAAATTTGGGGCTTAGTGTGATATGGAGCAATGAAAATGAATGGTTGTGCAATAAAAGTGAGTTGGTGTGGGAGTGGGTGGAAGAGGGGATATGAAAATGTGTGCTTCATCTGATTTCACTACTTGCCATTGTAATTGCATTGCGTGAAGGCCAACTAGAGGTGAATGAATGAAAGTTGATGGTCCCAGGAAAAAGAAATTGAAATTCTTGAAGAAATGAACAAAGGCACACCCATATCATGTGGTAGAAAGGTATAAATCTGAAACGGATTCAGCCTGGGATCTGCATTTCGTTTCCAGTCGGTGCCAAGCAGAAAGATGAACCCACAACTGTCGGATTTCGAAAAGGGTCGGATTATTGGCCTGCGTGAAGCTGGGTTGTCTCCAAAGGAAGTAGCGACTCGTGTTGGGCTTGATATGTCCACAGTTCAGTGGAGCTGGCATCAGTGGATACAAGAAGGTGTGCCCAACCAAAGCCCAGATACTGTGACTGCCAGGTTTCCTAGAGTGAGAGAGGATAATGAATGTTACTGACCTATTTTACAAAATAATATCAAAGGACTTAAACAAGAAAAATTGCCGTTGAGGGCATTGCAGTTCTTAATACAATTTGTGAACTTTAAGCAGGTACCAGTAGTAGGTTATGTGCAAATATGTCTGCGATTATTTTAGCATCTGACACTTAGTATTTGGACATTAATTGTACCATGAGAGGACATAAATACTACATGTATATAAACTGTAGTAAAAGTGTGGGCAGTAAAATTGTAGTATCAGATGAGTGCTGAAGAAATGGGACAGAGTGATTTATAGTGATGAGGTGATTAATTTGAGTAAATATGACACTTCCTTTGATGATGTCATACAGCAAGATCTCCAGGATTATGATCCCATACCATTTAACCACAGTCTGCAGAAGAATATGCTTCTGTCACATATGACCTCTGATTATTTCGAATTGCACTGTTTTGCCCCTATACTGCATCACTGATGAATCATTTATGTTCAACCTAGCAAGTACAGTGGGGTATGCTAGAACGAACATAATTGGTTCTAGAACCTCATTCATTATAGCATCTGTTCGTTCTAGCATACATTGAAATATGTGTATTTCGGGGTAATCCGTTCAGGCCCACAGCCTAGAACAAAGTTACCATCCAACACAACCATTTAAACAGGAAAAGTGTAGTACAAAATCAAAAATAAAAGTGTAAAAATAATATAAAATTAATTTATTTAACTTTTATGCACTGTACATGTAACTTTGAATAGCATAAACAATCTAACACACATGAAGAGCTTAAACCATCTTTCCCTAGGAAAAACTATAATCGAACTTTCCATAATAAAAGCATAAAAAATCTTACCCCACATGAAAAGCATTAACAGTCATCCCCAGTGGAAATATAAACACCTCATGTGCACGTGTGTGCTACGTCGGCCAATAGTATTCCTCCATGTTTGTTGTAGCAGGTGTTCATTGTAGCATCCTGATTTTATTGATAACAGTTTGTAGTACCATTCATACGTTGTAGAATTGCTCACTGTAGCATACCCCACTGTACCAGACATTAGATTCATTCTTATCCTCACATGAAACACTATCATTTTGTAACTGCAAGAGCAGGATTTTAGTATCCTGCAAAGACATTTGTACATTTCAGAGTGTTTTTAGCATTGAGCATTTATAGTAGTGGGATAGGCAGTGTACGTATAGGATAACATTGTGGTGCATTCACATAACCATTGTTGCAGTGGAAACACAATGTAATTTGTGTGTTTTCTACATTATCTCATAAAAGGTGTGATTTTTTTAAAAGATTCATTGTTTTGATTTTATTGACAATTTTTGTCTGAAATATTTCTCATTCCAAGAAGAATTCAGAGAGATATCATGAATGTATGTAGGTCTTCATGTAAAGTACCCGTTATTCATGTAAGATTTTAATCAAACATGAATTTTCTCAGCAGATTTTCAAACAATCCTCAAATATATGATTTTGTGAAAATCATTCCAGTGGAACTGATTTCCGTGCTGATGGACTGATGTGATGAAGCTAATAGTCACTTTTTGTGTTGTTGCAAATGCGCCTAAAAATTGAACACCTATCAATGAATATTAAAACAAAATAACTGAATGTGATGGTCTGTTTAGTCCTGAGAGGGTGACTGGAAATCAGTACTACTGAAGATGTACACACAGAATGAATTGTGATAACAGACTGCATTGGGTACACATTTTGAATAGTGTGAAGGTATCTAGTTTTTCTTTCTGGCTAGAGGTTCATACATATGTTTGTCTCTTGAAGTTTTAAAGGCATGCCATACTCTGTCATGTGAAGTTATTTCAATGGCAAGTAGTGTTACAGTCTTGTGTACCAGATTATAGTATTAAGCCATAGCCAGTGCTTTAGTGAACTCTGTCTGGAAATGACTGGGACATTATTTTGTCTGACATCACTCAGACCATTTTGCATGATGCCAAGCAGTGCAGTGATCATCACTATTCTGATTTGCCAGAGTCAGGGTCAACATATTTTATGTGGGTGAGCCAGAAGGGTTTTTTTTTTTTAATTTGATGCTTTGGCCATTGTGCATACTGATACAACACAAACTCTCAGTATTACTGTGAAGCACTTTCGACCTTATGTTAAAGAGTGATGCTACTGTATTTTCTGAAATAATATTGCATAGTTTGAAAACAATACTTTCTAGATATTTCTTCATTCACTCACACAATTAAATTTGTTGCAGTTATGTGAAGCAGTTTTGGCCTTTTGTAAAAAAAATTATTCTACTGTACTGACTCAAATAGTATTGTACAGTTTGAAAACAATACTTTCTGGATACTTCTTGATTCACCCACATAATTAAATGTATTGCAGTCAGGGTTAAGTTTTTACCCACCATATTTAAAGAAGATGCTGAGAAGTTGCAGCTCTTGTTTTGCAGTTACTGTTAGGTTCTTACATTTTTAAGCAGGTGCTGGCTGTGGTTTCCTTCAGCTGGCAGACATGTCACATCTAACAAACGGGTTAATTGTGGGCCAAAGTACTGATTGTTTAATTGAAAGACCCTACATTCTGTATGGTCCCCCCACCAGATTGACTTTAGTGTAAGCATTATCACTACTGTGAAACTTCTGTCCATCACTGCTAAAGGGACTGGGGGAAGGAAGTGATAAATGCAGGAGAACAGTAGTTGTGGAAAAACAATAAACATGTCAGAAATATGGGGTGCACAGTGGCGTAATGGTTAGGCACTACGCTGCAAACTGGCAGGTCGCGGGTTCGATTCCCGATGGTGTCATTGGAATTTTTCAGTGACATAATCCTTCTGGTCGCACTGTGGCCCTGGGGTCGACTCAGCC
>JGI20166J26741_11749696_pt1 | contig 10511 bp, 5 predicted proteins | sample TergutCu122P5_FD_26741 | JGI IMG/M metagenome (IMG submission 26741) | reverse complement strand
TAGGATACCTTTAGCAGCGCCTGTTGTGTTGATAGTTCGAATGGAGCGGTCTACCGCCTGAAGAATCTCTGGAACAGTTCTGAAGCGAATGCTTCAGAACGTCAGCGGGTCCCGTCAGCGGGACCATTCGGAGAAATGCTCCATGTAGTGCGTAATTACGTGTATAGTGCGTGGAAACCAAGCGCGTGTTAAAGACGCAAATCTGCGTCACCCGTCCACAATGTGTTAAGAAATTCACTATACCCAGGAAGCAAGCGACAATGAGTTTATTGAAGGTCAAATTATGCAAAACATTGTTGCGTATGATACTGCTGTATTCCTGGGTATCTAAAACCAGTTCTGAGATACAAATTTTTAGTTTTGGGTACCTGCCATCCGAACACTATATTTACGTGAGGATGGATATGAGGATCCGTGATTATTTTTCGAAACCAAAAGGGGCCCGTTCGGGAAACACTGCTGCATACAATGCCCTCTTTCCCAAGAATCCCGAATTTTGCGGTTTTCATCACTCTGTTACAGTTCCACAATTTATTTACACACGATGAATCATCTGTCTATGCTATTCTCTTGGAATATTTATTGTTTCTTATAATTCTATTTATAACTTTAGTTTCAACGTCCAAAGGAGCTTTCCTCTCTTTCGGCGAAAATGTACTGTCAACACATTTTAGGCTGTGTGCTTATTTTTAGCTTAAGTTTTCTTACTTACAGAAAGAAATGGTATCATAGTTATGTGCGTCTCTGTGTATTTCTTCATTTTATACTGTTGAAACATTTGACCGTATTTTTACGAAGACTTGTTGAATAAAAGAAGCTCGAGCCCACTCCAACTCCCTTAATGTCTAGTATTGTATTACCGTCAGTAATAATTGTACTGCGAATGCACGAACTTCTGAAACTGGGAACTGCAGTATCACCATGAAACCTAAGGCTCTTGAGTTGTTACATGATAATATATCATGGAACGTTACGCACATTTTTATGGGGTTTTATGTATGGTGTACAACATGGCGACTGTTTCGAAACTTTTGTTAGCCTACAGTTTGCTGTAACTAACCATCCACTGAAACTGGCGAGCTATTGTGCACAATGTAATGAAGTTTCGGCTTCAATAAAAGTGGGGACTTTCTGGATTGGCTGAGGAACGTCTAACGTCTACCTTCTTGTGAAGGATCGTGGTGCGTGGAGTTAGTTAATGAATAGCTGAAGATAAGCACAGGAAATCTTGTGTCAACACTTACATACATAGAAACAACGGAGCAGAATTTCGGAGATTCAATATACGAGGGTTGGAACTTTAATAGTGGCAACTATTTATTTACAAATATAAATAGTTGCCACTATTAAAGTTCCAACCCTCGTATAAAATGTATGACTTCGTTCCAAAAGTAAAACTAAAGTAATAACTAGTATTAAGGTATTTGTGAGAGTAGAAATACTTTTCAATGCGAATTCAGTTCAGAGCTTAATGGTGTTTTGTTTTGCAACTAAACTGCTTGAAATATGAAGTAATGTTGTACCTACTGCAATGTCTTGGCGCGAATAACATTACAACTGGCTCATATTCTGAACTGATTAAGACCGTCTTTGAACTGTCCATCAGGACACACTGCACAACGTGGTTAGCACTGAGTGTTTTTATGCTACTTTGTCCCATATTGAATGGGCAAAGGACAATTCTTTAGAATTACAAAGCTGTTGGAAATTAAGCCTTAATTACATTTCCGCCCGCTTTCTGTTGAGGTTAAAAATTCTGTATTTGTATGGTACCTGGCTTTTGATGTCCATTTATTTATTGAATTTTTACATTAAATTTGTAACAACGCCAAAGAACAAAAAAAATAGTTGGAATAAATTAATGACAGTAAGTAGTTCGTACATGCGTGTTGAAAAAAAAACGCTCAAAGTCCTTCCTGTTACTTAGTTACGTCCGAAACTAAGGTCACCAAAACTATTACATCAGCTTGGATCACCACCTTAGCGGTGAATTTTCATCAAATAAATCATACAATTGTGATTTTATTTTAAATATTTACGTTTCAATCACCAGTTTATTTCCTCAAGAACCAAAATGAATTCTTACGTAAATAACTTGAGCGTTTTAACAGATTTAAGACGATTATATTTATTTAATATTATTCAGTACCTACGAGCTCCAAATGGTAGTCCGTATACAAATTTAAAAGTTCATATGCTGGGACTTTCTTCAGACGCCGACGAACGTATATAACGGCGCTTCTACTCGTGATGCACATACAAACAATTACATCCTCTTGGTTAATTAATTTGAAAGCCCGAGAACTATGACAAATGCCTCAACCATAAAGAGGGACTATGTTAAAAATAGAGTACCAGTGAAGCCTCCTTTGTGAATTGTCACTTTCGTCCATTAAAATCCTGCCTTTTAATTGCCGGTCTGCAAACTTACTGTCTGATCCACTTTCTAAGATAAGAGACTAATTACACAAGACTTAGACTGAGACAAATTTGAAATGCATATAATAAAGTATCATCTTATTTAAAGAATTTTGTGGGGCTGTAGTAATAGCCATATTTACTACTGCATTTTACGAAACAGTGTATTTATGGGCATCGTTTAATTTTACAACAACTACTACTGCTACTGCATATTGGTCTTGCCATTGATCCGCACTGTGCTTTCTGTGAGGTAGTACCTGAAATTTTATATACCGGTGTGCTGATAAGTCCTTAGCCCGCCCTACTTCCCGATGTATTTTTTGATGGTGAGGACATTTCGTTTGATGCTAGTCTTATTATATACATATATATAGTACTAATATTCCTCCAATTGTGATTATAAATAGGATATATGAAACTCAAAATCTTCTGTCGCTGTAGCTTATTTCCTTTCTGGTCTGACTAAGGACTTATCACCACCCCTGTACAAAATGACTTGAACGTGAATCTTAAAAGTGTCAAAGAGGTACGGGTCGTCAAGGAAGCTATAACAAAATTCCAGATAGGATTTTCACAGCTGAAAAATTATAAGGTGCCGCAAATTTAGATTCTCTGTGTAAAATAACCATTTGTCAAGTGACAGCCAACCGCTAAATGCGTCTAAAACGAATAATTTCAGCTGCGTTTGTGGGCGTGTAAAACAGTGTAGAGCAGCCTTTTCTTTCACAAGGGCCACTTGAAAATCGCAACACTCTGGACCGGCTGCAAACCGGTATTGAACAGTATGTCTTACTAATTTTTAGGGAAAATTTATTGTTTTCTAAGTGATTAAAAGACAAAATTTATTATTAATTAATATTATTAACAATTAATTTCGCAATGAATTATTATTTAGTTTGTAGGACTTACTTTAAGAGTGGAAATGCCAAAATTGGAAGCTTGCCATCTTTGTCACTGTGACACCTTTTAAAAATAACACGGAATTCTGTTCTATAAGATTATAACTGAACTGCATTAACATCATTATTAGAGCGTACTTAGAAATGTCCGAGTAAGGTGGATAGTGGAGTTTACCATTCCATATTATTCTACACTTGCAGAGTTTACCAGATCATTAAAAAAAACTATTCTAATGGGGGAATATACGTTAAACGTGTTCGAAAATTTTCGCGGGCCGCAAACACAGCGTGCTGCGTGTTGCATAACTCTGGTGTCCTGCGAGCTGACCAGCACTCACAGACATCTCAAATATCTATGAGGTTGGCATTGCAAAAACTTTGTTGGTCACTTGGAAGACAGAATGAGCCCAAACAATGAAACCTTCCTGCAGAGTCTCTTACATCCAGTTATCAATCGGTGAGTGTTACTGTTGAAACTGCGGTTGTCACGTGAGACATCAGGCATGCCAGACTTTGTTATCGCGCAAGTGGAATGAGCGGTTACACTTCTAAGTTTATCTGGGAAATACGCAGTTCGAACACCAGTCAAAATAAAGGCGCTCTTTTTCTTAATTATATAAAGCTTGATTCGTAGATAATATCTAGAATTAGGCACCAACCACTTATTTCCACACCCTGTAGAATTTATTAGCCACTGGTAGTTCTACCATTCGACCGTGTTCAGTTCTTACTAACGACAGCTTTGTTCAGTAAACCATAAAAAACAGTTAATGTGCGTCACTCGTACCAAGGCCTCAGAAGAACAAGCCATGACAACTTCAAACAGATTTGATTAAGTACAAAATTGCGGTTTTCTTTCCAAAACCCCCGTCCCGGAAACCCGATGTGATCCGGGTTGAAGCTACTCAGATTAACGAAAGATAAAATTCGCGCCAAAAATGTTAACGTTAAGGAGTGCGTAGCTCAGAAGATGAAAAGAGAAAATACGCGGTGTGGTACTGTGTGCAATTACTGAAACAAGTATTAGGCTTACCATCAAACACAGCATCGGTACATTTGTGTATTGAATTAAATCTTTATCCATTTGCTTAATATACTGGTGTTTTTCTTGATGGTTTCATGTATTTTAAGAATTGTCTACAATAGGGGTTCTCAGACATTTTCTTTGGCCTAATACTGGATGAAATTTAGCAGTTTCAATATACAATAAACATTTTTGTGGTTAAATAAAACTATGAAATTGGAAAGCCTGGCTGACATCGGAGATGCGTCATATAATGCTGCCAGTGGTGCTGCTAATGTACTTGTTAAAATATAAGTCGCTTGCATTTTATTTATTCTTTAAAATTATTATCCATTTTGTATTACCGAGTTTTTTTACTAAGTCCGCTTACCAGTGAACAGTATTTCGCGTAGTACGCTTACCACAGTTTGAGGAACCATGCTCTAAACCAAAAATGACTACGTTATAAGTTCACTGCTTTGTGTTTAACTATAGTGTTATTTGACAAAATATCAGCTGCGATTTACAAGCCGATATTGTGACAAGAGTACGATATGTTGAACGGAAGTCCTATGATTCAGTACCGGGCAGAGATATGAGATTTTCATTTTTTGCAGACTAGCTCTGTGGCCAATCGATCCTCGTAATCAACGTGTAACGGAACTCTTTCTTCGCGAGTAATATGGCCGGAATATCAATCTGACCGTCACCTCCAGTAATTTTTCCCAGAACCTTTAGTGGCTTCCTTGGCGCCATTAAAAAACGTTTTTGGCCAAAACTTACACAATTTTTTTGATATGCTCTTTGTTTGAATTAATTCAGTGTAAATGTTATCGACGTGCTGCTTATGTAGGATTAGAAATAATTCAGCATTCTTCTTATCGGCCTGCTTTTCTTTGACCTCAATGAAAAGATTCTTGTCACGTCGAGAGTCTTATACATATTATCGCTGTATACTCTTCTTTTTGGGATTTTCTTTGTCGTTCTTGTAAACGCATACGAAATCCAGTACCTTTGCAGTATGCGGTCCTCTGTAGCTTGTATTACTTCTAGCACACATCCCCTTCTTTTTACAGCAAATGTAACAGCGCCGCTCGCAGCTGTCGCACACTCCTGTTTCTTTGGCGTCTAGTCTTGCAACGCTGCAAGCTGTTAGTGCCAATTCTGCTGCAAACCTGTTTTGCTGCAGTGCGCACACACGCGCAGAGACGCCCTGAGCTGCTGATAATGTTACACACCTCTTCACGTGCCCTGAGATCGTCTGTGCTTGTACGTGTGATCTGATAAACACGGTTTTGCTGACCAACACTGCACAGAGATCCACCCCCTTCTTGGAACAGGATCCAGTTATTAATTTAAAAAAAAAGGACTTACGGCAAAACCCGGAAGTATCTATTGAGGTTATGTTTTGCAGAAGATACTCTTTATGGCCAAAGCGACCACAGCATATATTTGACGAAATAAAGCGTGGGTTTCGAACCTTTTTACGGCAGAGGGCCACAACGATTATTGTGGGCTGGTTTGCGGGCCGCACATGGAAAAATAGCAATTGGTGTTGTACCTAACCGCCTAAATGATAGTAAAATTGTTATAGTACATGCACAATTTACAGATGTGATCACGAGCCGCATAATACAACCTGGCGGGCCGCGAGTTTGGAGACTCATGCTTTAAAGAATAGGTTTTAACTTGAATTATAGTTAAAGTTTTAGTTCGTACTGCGCAGTAAATAAATTTGGTTTCAGTTACAAAAAACAGTCAGTTAAATATTGCACAGGGAAGTAATCGCTGTTTATTCTGCGATCCGTACACAATGCATAATAAACTGTTTGAATAGAACGTAGAACTGATCAGTTTTAAATCTGGTTATGAATATAGCATCCACTGGGCTTTGAAGGTTTAAATATGATAGGTGATGTAAAATTTCAGTATTATAACCAAATATATTACACTAATAAGAGCAATTTCAGCAAAAATGTGCTGTGAGAAACAAAAATAAGAATACATAACATCACTGCAAGAGCAGTTTTGAAATACGGCAGTGAAAGAGAGAAGCGTGACAGATATATTTAAACTGCCTTTAGTCGGCGTTATGTGACGAGATCATCGACGAATATACATAAATAAGGAAAGTGAGATGGCTGATGCACATCCTGTTGAACTGCGTATACCAAGTAAATGAGTACAGCACAGTGAAGACAACTAAAACACGCAGTATTAGTCATTGAATAGAGAACGACAGTGTGCTAAATGCTCGAAGAAGAGGTAGAGAGGTAATCCATTGGCTGCATAGAGGGCTTAGTGACAGCCTATCCTGCGTAGTTGATGAAAACCTCTTTTCGTGTAAATCTGAACCAAGTGCATGCAAGAATCTGCTCACAGGAGGTTTCGTGTGGTGATATTAAAGTATGCAATATTTAGTAATCCCTTTCTGTTCAGAAGCGATAGGACGATGGTGAATAGGAAGATTATCATGATGACAGTGGTGATGATGGTGATGGCTGACAGGAGGGATTCCTGGGGACTGTTGTACTGAACCTCACACTCAAACAATTTTATCTTTATTAGACTTGAGTAAAGCAGAAGTTGGGCGAACGATTTTCTGCACGAAACAAAGACCCTTGCACCTAGACTGCCAAATCCCACCATAAATTTTTGATGCACTGTGTTTCATATTCGTTGAAGTGTGGTTATTTTCAGCTAACCTTTTCTCCGTATCCAGGAACTGCTCTATGTCACTAGCAGATCTCTCCAAGCGGGACATCGATCTGGGCGTAAAGATGGGTTATCAGGAATTCTCAAATTCTTTGACCGAAATGTGCTTATGTTAATCATTTAGAGTGTTCATGCTGATAGAACTGTGATTTTTATTCACACTGGTGTTTAGAATGAGTAGAACATTTAATAAAATTACGGCCTCTGTTGGCAGTTACATGTCTCATAAGTCTATCTCAGAACTACACGTTATTTCATTGCCTAAGCCATCGATATATTCGAAACCACAAGCATATTCAATAGTAGAACACGTGTTCTGTTTTGTGTTTATTTTAATATAAATTCAAATTTCAATCTCGTGCCGCGCAGACAAATCTGCACTGGACTATGAACTGTCGTGTTTTTCTCGTGGTTGCCTAGACTTTATCTCGTTGTCTTTGTGAGAGAATAGGCCTTTGAAAACTCGCCGCTTTCAAAAACACTCTGTATACTTCGCTAGCTTATAGATAACTTATTTTATATGTAAATTTTATTGCGAGAGACTAAAAATTACATTAATTCTTTGTACCATTATGAGTGTTAGCTACTTCACTGATTTAAATCTTACACAGGATTTCTCTTTGAAATACGTTGGAAATTTTCCTTCCCCCGACTTTTTCCTTTACTTTACCCTTATACTTCTACAGTCTTCAGTACTTACCCTTTACTTAACTCTTAAGTCGCTATATATAATATAGTTTGTGACTGGAAAACTGAAAGTGCCAGTTTCAGATCTGTGCAAGCACCTTTTCTTCCCATAATTCTGTAGCAAGTCCTATAGGCAGTGGATGTTATTTGATATAAGTTTCTGAATGCTTCCAGTGTAACTTCTTTCTCTCTACCCCTTGCCGCTCTTAAACCTGTACTTGGACCACTAGTAGACAGCTGAATTCCGATTGCCGCAAGAGATTACGAAGTTTATTACAATAATGTTCAGTTATTTACACTTTCCTAACTTTGTAGATTGTGTAGAGTCAGATGAAAGGGGAAAATCGCTATAAATAGTTACCAAGAAAGAATATTTGGGGAAAGCTTGGAGCCAGGCTTGAGTTACCTGAGCATGGCATTCGCCTGAAGTAAATTGAAGTAAAACTGTCCTTGTACCTGCGATGACGGCATACTGGGGAGGAGGAGGGATATAACTAGACTTGTTTTTAGTCTTGGCAATAGTTGGAGGCGATGGCTTTACACAACAGCCTTGGGAATGAGAACAGCGTTTGCATGGAATATGGGCATGTGTAAGCCCCAGGTTAGGTCTGGGAACTTTGGAGAAAAGTCTCTTGCTTCTGTGGGGGCTAGAATTTGGAACAATACGAATTACATCAATCGTAATACCTGGTGACAGGGAATCTCTTCGAGGAGGATTATCAATTTATAAGATGCTAAATTAAGCTCCGTCAACTGCATAAATTATATTTTCAGGTGAGGTAAGGAGGTGGTCCTGAAAATCGAGTATACAGGCATTTTGGAGGGCTGCGGTACTCGAATTAAGAAAAAATCAAATTTAAATACAAATCTAGTGAGCAGCATCACCAAGGAAACTCCGCAATGAGTAGCGGGGTCAGTTCTCCTGCGTGAAGATGTTAAAGATGGACGCACCCATTTTATACATTGACGCAAGAACGTTTAGTGCTTGGACACAGATCCAAAGTTTACTTCTTTTTACTCCATTCTGGTGTGTAGTGTAATGTTTATTTACTGAATACGTTCCATATCCATGCATTAAAGAAATATTTACACTTTTGTAGTGAACCAACAAATGCACACTGGTAAAATACGCTAGTACGTACATTACTAAACATCTACACGTTCCGGCCGCCTCTACCACCATCAGCAGTGTGCTTTACAAGAATAATGATACGATATAAACAAATCGCCATATTGCATAAGTAAAAACCGCTGGATGTTACATTGATTATCTCATCTGTAACAATAAGACGGACCGTCCATACACAACGCTTTATTATAGTAATCCAGAAAGTTAACTATTTCGACTGCACGAGACGGCAATCATCAGGCTTCAGGTTTCACAAATACAAAAAATAAATTCATATAGCTGCAGCTGTACATATAACAATACTAACGTATGGTCGAGATCTCGAGACCCTTACATAAAATATTTATAAATGTCAAATTTGAGAAACATTAAATGAAGCATGAAATACTATAATACTATAGTAGTATAATACAGAATATATTGTGAATATCACATTATATTGTATATCATCTGAGTTATATAGAGCGACACAACATTGTAAGTACAATTCTCCGATACAAATGACTCTTCCCACACATTATATCTTACGACATTATGTTGTTCCATTAGTGACATCACTAACATTACCAAACATCCAACGGACGACTGGCTTATCACTTTCGCATTTTTAACCACCCATGTTTTCCCTACCAGCCACCAGTCCGGAACTCTTAATGTTGATTGTTTCAAATTTTATGATTTTTAAACTTTATTCATCCTAAATGATCATGTTTTTTTACAATGCGTATACACCTTGTTACAATGTTTTCCAAATATGGCATTTATAAATATTTTATGTAAGGATCTCGAGATTTCGACTGTAAAGTTTACTGTTTCAATACAGCTACAAACATATGAACTTCTTTTTTATATTTGTGAAACGTGAAGCCCCGAAGATGGCCGTCTCGTGCAGCCGAAACTTGTAGCATTTTCTATTACCATAGTAAAGTGCTGTTTATGGACGGTTTGTCTTACTGTTACATATTGCATTATATAATATATAATAAACCAACAAGATGCAACTCTGGCAGTATTGTGTTTGTACGCACCGCTCTAGTTCAGAGGTACATACTCGTATTGCTACGAACTCTATGTTCGTCAGTATTGCTGGTTCAAATTTTACACTCACTTTAATGTAAAGTACAAGGTTACATGGTTTATTCTTCCACAAATCAATTGTCACTTCACAGTACACTACAGTCACAATAATCTGTCTTGTAACACGTTAGTGTTGTAATTAACTTACACATTAGCATTATATGCTGTTGTAGTAATGCTGAATTGCGTAATGTGTTTGGGTTACACACAACAAAGGAAATGACCTGAACTTCACAACAAAGAAATAAACTGAACTTGTCTCCTTGTAAGACTAAACTCATTAATATTTTGCAAGTCAGTACTTATCAATCACAGTTCCTGTAACTGTTGATTTTGTGGCTAAAGACTTGAAACTGAAAGAATTCCTGACTGCCCTGTGCAGTGTATTACGCGTCGTATACGCGGAGCCGCCTTCGGTAGACTATACACAGTGGTGCCGTTTGTAACACTGTGGTTCTGATTTTTACATAGTGGTGCTGTTAGTTACACTATGGTTTTGTATTGTTGCACAGTGGTGCCGTTTGTTACACTGTGGCTTTGTTGTTGTACGTGTGCTGTATGTTGTACGTGTGCTGTATGT
>JGI20166J26741_11749585_pt1 | contig 10511 bp, 9 predicted proteins | sample TergutCu122P5_FD_26741 | JGI IMG/M metagenome (IMG submission 26741) | reverse complement strand
ACCGTCGAGCCGGAGTTGACCTTCATCGCCTCCATCAGGGACGCGACCTGCTGCGACGTCTGCGCCGAGACGACGCGGCGCGGTGCGGCCACCGGCAGCGCTTGCGTCGTCCCGTCGGCCGAAGTGGACGACTTCACCAGGGTCGGCTGATGGTAGATGCCGCCGTTCGTGACCGCGGCGACTGCGGCCGCCTCCTGCAGCGTGGTGACGAGCATGCCGCTGCCGCCGAACGCGATCCCGTCCCGGGTGTAATCGGGCATGTCCGCTTTAGGCAGCACGCCGGACGCCTCCCCGGGCAAGCCGATTCCCGTCTTGTGCCCCAGGCCGAACGACGTCAGGTAGTCGACCAGCGTCTTCTTGGTGAGCTTGCGCGCCAGCTTGATCGTGCCAACGTTCGACGACTTGGCGAGAATGCCGCGCGCGTAGAGATTGACGGTGTCATGGCGCCACGCGTCGTTGACCCAGTTGCTTCCCGACTTGATGCGCCCCGGCACCGAGACCACGGTGGTCGGCGTTATCGTCCCCGTGTCGAGCAGGGCGGCGAAGGTGAGGGTCTTCTCCACCGAGCCCGGGGTGTACGGGTCGGTGATCGCGCGATTCCCGCGATCGGCGTTCTTGGCCTTGCCCGCGGCGTTGGAATCGAAGCTCGGGTAGTTCGCGAGCGCGAGCACCTCGCCGGTGTTGACGTCCAAGACGACGGCCGTGCCCCAATTCGCGCGGGTGGTGTTCACCCGGTCGGCCAGAATCTGCTCGACTTGCACCTGCAAGCCCGCGTCGAGCGTCAACTGGTAGTTCTGCCCGTTGACCGCCGGCGTCAGCACGTTGGTGCCCAGCGGGATGCGTCCGTTCGGCGAGGTTTCGTAGCTCTGCGTGCCGTCGGTGCCCTTCAGCTTGCCGTTCAGCGTCAGTTCCAGCCCGCTGGCACCGACACCTTCGGAGTTGACGAACCCCAGCACATTGGACGCCAACGCGCCACCCGGATAGCGCCGGGTCGGCGCGGACACCTTGTAGAGGCCGAGCAGGCTGGCGTCCTTCATGTCCGAGGCCAATTGGGCGAACGCGGCCGCCGACACCTGCCGTGCGACGATCGAATACCTGCTGCCCGGCTTGGTGAGCGCAGGCAGGTAGGTGTCCGCGACCCCGCCGAGATAGCGCGCCATCAGTTCGGCGATCCGCTGCGCGGCGTTCGCGGCGATCTCCTTGTCGCGATCCGTCATGGGCTGGTCGAACTTCCCGTTCGTCCGGATCATCTCGGGATCCGCGACGACGTTCACCGTCGGCTCGGAGAACGCGAGCACTTCGCCGTTGCGATCCGTGATCGTGCCACGCAGGGCCGGAATCGGTTGCGAGACCGTGATCTGGTCGGCCGCCTGGGCGGCGACGGCGCTCGCGTCGAGCGCTTGCACCTGGAACGCCCGGCCCGCGCACAACGAGAACACGACGGCGGTCGCGACCAGCAGCACGCGCAGCCGGGGCCGCGGCGCGGGCCGGCGCTTGGTCTTGGCGTTCATCAGTTGTTGCCCTTCGTCACGGGCTTCGGCTTCGGCGCCGGCTTCGGCGTGGGCGTGGGCGCCGGCGTGGCAGTGGCCGCCGCTTTCGCCTTCTTGTCGGCCGCGGCTTTCGCTTCGGCCGCCTTCTTCGCCTCGGCGGCCTTCTTGGCCGCGGCGTCGGCTGCCGCGCGCTGGGCGGCCTGCTGCTCCGGCGACTGGTACCGGACGCTGGACACCTCGCTGCCGGTCACGGGGACGGGCTTGCCGATCACCTTCCCACTAGGCAACTCAAGCTGGGCAGGGTAGGTATTCGGTCGCATGCCGAGATCGGTCGCCTTCTGGGCCAGCGAGGTCATCGAACTGGTTTCGGCAACCTCAGCCTGCAGATCGGACACCTGATTGGCCAGGGCAAGCGACTGCCGCCGCAGGTCGTCGGCCACGAATCCCTGGCTTTGCAACGCCGTAGCCAGGGCGACCTGCCCGACCATTCCCGCACCGAGCAGGACGGCGAGCGCGATCACGAACGGGGCGAGAGCGGCCTTCGGGCGCACCCGCGGCACCCGGACCGAAGCCGGCGCCACGAATGCCGGACGAGCCAGGGGTAACGCGGTCATAGCGACGCCTCCTTACGGACGACAGCCCGAAGGCGCGCGGACGCGGCCCGGGGATTGCGGGCGGTTTCGCCGGGAGTGGGACGCTCGGCGCCGCGCGTCAACAGGACGTGCGTCGCCCGGAACCCTTCCGGCACCTCCGGCACACCAGCCGGGACGAGATCGGAGGTGGCGCGGGCGAACGCGCGTTTGACCAGCCGGTCCTCGCCGGAGTGGTACGAGATGACGGCCAGACGCCCCCCGAGCGCGAGCGCGCCGAGCGCCGCCGGGAGGGTCGTGGCAAGCGCGTCCAACTCGCCGTTGACGGCGATGCGCAACGCCTGGAATGTCCGCTTGGCCGGATGGCCTGCGGGACGCTTGGACGCCGGAACCGCCCCGGCGATGACGGCCACCAACTCCCCCGACCGCGCGAACGGACGATTCGCGACGATGGCTTGCGCGATCCGGCGGGCGTTGCGCTCGTCGCCGTAGCGCCACAGGATGCCGGCCAGGTCGTCGGCGCTCATGTTGTTCACGAGGTCGGCGGCGGTCTTCTTGCCGCCGCCGCCCATGCGCATGTCCAGCGGCGCGTCGCTGGCGTAGGCGAAGCCGCGATCCAGGTCGTCGATCTGCAGGGAGGAAAGGCCAAGATCCATCAGGATCGCGGCAGCGCGCACCGTCCCGAGCACCTCGGGGAGCTCGTCGAACACCGCTTCCACAAGACGCACGCGCTCGCCGAACGGCGCCAGCCGGACAGCCGCCAGCGCCAGCGCGTCCGGGTCGCGGTCGATGCCGATGAGCCGGGCAGCCGGGCAGGCGTCCAGCAGCGCGGCGGCGTGCCCGCCGAGCCCGAGCGTCGCGTCCACCAGGACCGGGTCGGGAACCCCGGTGAGCGCGGGCGACAGCAACTCGACGACCCGGTGCAACATCACCGGGACGTGGACCGCTGCAACCTGTTTCATTTCTCCTCGGTTCGTCGGTTTCTTCTGTCTTGGCTAGTTCGGCCCGTGCGGTCTGGTCCCGGCCCGAAGCGTCCGACCTGACACCGGGGAAGGTGCGTCAGGGAGGTTTTCGGACCGGCACCACACCGCGCGGGCCGGCGTTGTTTCGTTGTCAGTCGTCGTCCATGTCTTCCCCGAAATGGGCGAACACCTCTTCCTGGGCGGCGGAGTACGTCTCCCATTGCGCCGCGTCCCACACTTCGACGTGGTCGTCAGCGCCGATCACGTAGATGTCCTTCGTCAATCCGGCGTAGTTCCGCAGCGGTTGCGGGATGACCACCCGTCCCTGGGCGTCGGCCGATTCGTCCGACGCGCCCGAGGCGATCATCCGCTTGAATGCCCGGTTCTTCGGCGAGACGGACGGCCCGGGCGCCGTCTCGCGCACCTGTGCCACGAACGCTTCTTTCGGCCAGACGGCGAGGCACCGGTCCGGCTGCCGGGTGATGACGAACTCGGCGGTTAACTCCTCGCGGAACTTCGCCGGGAGGAAGAAGCGGCCTTTTTCGTCGAGTTTCGGGGTGTAGGTGCCGAGGAACATCACCGCACCTCCGTCCTTTCATCCACTTGTCCCCACCGTACACCAAAATTCACCACTGAGTAACACCGGCATGGGCAAATTTATGGCGTGTCGCTCCACCGTCCACTCAGCAGCGAGCCGGGTGGCTGCTTGCACGACTGTGGAAGACGAACGCGGGCGAGGGTCGTCACCCGGATAGCCGCCGCCAACGCTGGAGTGGTGACAAGTGGCGGGGAACGCAGTGACGAGACGTTGGAAGCCCGGCAGGTTCCCTACCGGCCGGGTTATAGAGTGTGCGCAGACCCATCTGGAGGAGCGACCGTGGATTCTGCACCGCTGGCCAAGGCGTATTCGATAACTCGCCACATCCGGTCTGCCGTGCACGGCGTCGTCGAGACGCGCCCCGAGACGGTCAATCTGGCCATCACGGCGCTGCTCGCCGAGGCGCACCTGCTCATCGAGGACGTCCCCGGCGTGGGCAAGACCACGCTCGCCAAGGCGCTCGCCCGCTCGATCCGGGCGACGATCCGCCGCATCCAGTTCACGCCCGACCTGCTGCCAAGCGACGTCACCGGCGTGTCCGTCTTCAACCAGCACGACAGCGAATTCGAGTTCCGTCCCGGCGGGATCTTCGCCAACATCGTCATCGCGGACGAGATCAACCGGGCCGCCCCCAAGACCCAGTCGGCGCTGCTGGAAGCCATGGAAGAGCACAACGTCACCGTCGACGCCACCACCTACGCGCTGCCGCGTCCGTTCATGGTGATGGCCACCCAGAACCCGATCGACATGGAAGGCACCTACCCGTTGCCCGAGTCGCAGCGGGACCGGTTCGGACTGCGCATCGAGCTGGGCTATCCCTCCACGCAGGCCGAGATCGCCATCCTCGACAACCATTCCGCCGCCGATCCGCTGGAGGCGGTGGAGCCCGTCACCGACGGGGCGCAGGTCTTGCAGGCGATCGCCGCCGTCACCCAGGTTTGGGCGGACCCGGCGCTCAAGGCGTACATCGTCGCGATCGTCAAAGCGACCCGCGACAACCCCGATTGCCGCATCGGTGCGTCCCCGCGCGCCGGGCTGCAACTGCTGCGGATGTCCCGGGCGTACGCGGTCGTCCAGGGCCGCGACTACGTCATTCCCGACGATATCCAGGCGCTCGCCTACCCCGCGCTCGGGCACCGCGTCCTACTCAGCACCCAGGCGCAATTGGCCCGCAAGCCGATAGCGGACGTCATCGCGGCCAGCCTGGCCACCGTGCCGGTGCCGGGACGGCGGCAGGACGCCGCGGCGCACACATGAGGCTCTCGATGCGGGGCTGGGTCAGCCTCGTCGGTGGCGCCGTGTGGACGCTCGGCGCGGTGGCCGCTGGACAGGCCGATCTCGTTCCCATCGGACTGTTCCTCGTCGTGCTGCCGCTGGCGAGCCTGATCGCCATGATTCCGTCCCGATCGCGCCTGCGGACCGTCCGGTGGCTGCCGGACGAACCCGTGCCGGTCGGGACGCCGATCGCCTGGCATGTCGGCATCGAGGCGGGCGGCCTCAACCCGGGCGGGGTAGGCCAGCTGACCGAGTACCTCGACCCGGCCCTCGGCAACGAGGTGACCGTCTGGTTCGGGCAGACCCTGCGCGCGCAGTACGTGACGGCCAGCGTGCGGGCGACGCCGTTGTGGCGCGGCCGGCATGCGATCGGGCCGACACGCGTCATCTTGCGGCACGGGTTCGGGTTTGCCCTGGTCGCCCGCACCGATTCCGCGACCGGGACGATGATCGCCACCCCGCCGGTGGCCGCGCTGGGGGCCACCGACAACGGGCCCACCGGAGCCGACGGCGCCCAGGTGCCGCTTGGCCAGGCGGGCGTCACCAGCGTGGACGACGCGACGATCCGGGAGTACGCGGACGGCGACGATATCCGGCGCATCCACTGGCGCTCGAGCGCCCGCCTGGGCCAGCTCATGGTCCGCCGCGAGGACGCGACGTGGGATCCACGGGCGTGCATCCTGCTGGACACGCGGGAGCGGGTATTCGACGAGCTCCGGCCCGACCCGCGTTTCGAGGCGATGGTCACGCTGGCGGCGTCCATCGCCGTCCATCTGGTGCACGCCGGTTACGCGGTGAGCCTGGCGACCGCGCAGGGCGACCTGCTGGCGCTCAACGCGGCCCCGCTTCTCGCGCACAGTGAGGCGCTGCTCTGGCTCGCGGACGTCCAGACCGCCGCCGGCGACCTGGAGGCGCCGCCGGGCGCCGGGCAGCACGGCGGCGTCCTGCTCGCGATCCTCGGCAGCGCGGAGATCGCCGACGCGCACGTCCTGACGACCGCCACGCGCGCGGGGCGGGCCATCGTCATGGCCGGAGGCCCGGCGACGCCGCCCGACGACGCGACGATCCATGCGTTCGCGGAATTCGGCTGGCGCTTCCTGCCCATCGACGTCAACACGCCGCCGGCGGCGACCTGGCACACGCTCATCTCCCGGGACGAACGATGACCCGCACCGAACGCATGACCATCGCGCTGGTCGCGGCCATCGTCATCGCCGCGCTGGCGATGTTGCCCGTGACCACCGACCGCGGGTTCCTCGTGCTCACCGGTTTGCTGGTCATCTTCTCCGCGCTTCTGGCGACCCTGGCCCGCCGGCTCGGCGCCGGCAATCTGATCGCGACCATCGTCCAGGTGGTGCCGGGTGTCGCCGTGTGGTTCAGCTACGTGGGACGCGACCCCTGGCCGCTCCTGGACGACGTCTGGATGTTCGCGCTGGCGAGCCGCCCGCCGATGGAACCGCACGACGGTTTCCGCCTCGTGTCCAGCATCGGCCTGTGGCTGCTCTACCTGGTCTGCGAAATCCTCGCGAACGCCCTGGAACAGCCCGCCTGGACGATCCCGGTGCTCGTCACCCCGTACCTCGTGCCCGCGCTCGGCATGCGCGATGACGTGCCCATCTACTACTCGGTTTTCCCAGCGCTCGCCTACCTCATCGTCCTGCTCGTGGACGCCACGGAACGCCACCGGCAATCGACCGGACGCCCGAAGTGGCTCGTCCTGACCGCGACCGGGGTGGTGATCGGCGCCGTGGCGCTGGCCGTCCCGCTGGCGGCGTCTCCCTTGATCCCGGTCGGCAAACCCTGGTGGAACGGGACCGGCAACGGCCCTGGCACCGTCATCATGAACGACCCGAGCCTCGATCTGGTGCGCAACCTGCAGGAGACGTCGCGCCAGTCGGTGCTCACCTACACCACGGACGCCCCCGGCGGCGTTTACCTCCGGCTGGCGGCATTGGAGCTCGCCGACGACGACGGCTTCCATCTGGCGGCCACCTCGCTGCTGCCGCTGCGCGCGTGGGAGCCCGACGGCGGGACCGTCAATCCCGCGTGGCCCGAGCACGACATCAAGATCAAGGTGGGCGATTTCGCGTCCGGATGGCTGCCCGCGCCGCAACAGGCGACGGCCTTCGACGTCCCCGGAACGTGGAGCTTCGATCCCGCCACGCACAACGTGCTCGCCTCCGGCGACGTCCGCGACGACGCGACCCGCAACCTGGCCTACAGCGCGAGGTTCGCCGTCCGGCCACAGGACAATGCGCTCGACCTGGAGGGTTTCGTGGCCGGAGACCCCGGCGACGGCGGCCAGACGCTGGCGATCACCGACCTGGTCAACGAAGTGCGTTCCACGGCGGAATTCGTCACCCAGGACGCCCAAGACGACGGCGCGAAGGCGCTGGCGTTGCTCAATTGGTTCCACTCCGACCTCTTCACCTACAACACGTCCCAGGCCGCCGGAACCACGCGCGAAACGATGGAGAACTTCGTTTTGTACGATCACGTCGGCTACTGCGAGCAGTTCGCAGGCGGCATGGCGCTTATGGCCCGCGCGGTGGGCATCCCGGCGCGCATCGCCGTCGGTTTTCTGCCCGGAACGAAACAGGCAGACGGGACCTATCTCGTCCAGGCGCAGCAGATGCACGCCTGGACCGAGCTGTACCTGACTCGCGACACGACCGTCGACGGCAGGGACGTGCACGAGGAGGGCTGGTACCGGTTCGACCCCACGCCGCCGGCTGCCGTCGGGCTTCCCGTCCCGCCAACGACCGCTCCCACCGCGACGCCCAAAGCCACACCGTCCGCGTCCCCGAGCGCGAAGCCCAGCCAATCGGCCACGCCACAGTCCCCGTCCGCCAAACCGACGCAACCCACGCAAGCGCCGGACGCGGGCGGCGACTGGAGCACGTTGCTGACGATCCTCGCCGTGGCGGTCGTGGTGGTCGGGCTCGCCTTCGTCCCCTTGGTCGTCCGCTCGGTGCGCCGTGCGCGGCGACACTTGAACGCACCCGAGGACGCCTGGGACGAGTTGCGCGACTGCGTCCGCGACGCGGGTGACCCCTGGCCCTCCGGGACGCCACGGCAGATCGCGCAGGCCCTCTCCCCCGCGGCTGGCGACCAGGAGGACGGCTTGCAGGCGTTGGCGATCGCAGTGGAACGTACTCGTTTCGCGCGCGACACGAGCGACCTGGACGAGTCGGTGCGCCTGACGGAACTCACGCAAATGTGGACGAAGCGGTCCAAGTGGTGGCAACGGCTATGGCCGAGGTCGGTTTTCAGGTCTGTCAAGGGTAGTTGACGTACAGCGTGACCTGGGTCAGCCCACCTGCGGTGACAGTCGCCTCCTCCGGTGTCGCTTGATCCCATTCCCCACTCTGGGTGGCGGTGACAGCAGTCAACTCGTAGGTGCCCGGCGGAATGTCGAGCGCAAACGAACCGTCGCTGCCCGCCTTGGCCGACCAGGTCTGATGCCCGTCGCCCTCAGTCGGAGTCGCAGTCACCTTGGTCTCTCGCTCGGGAGGCTGGGCGATGGGATCGATCCCCGACCGCAGCAACACGAAACCCGAAACGTGACCCGTCGTCACCGCGCCACACGAAGTGAGGAAAGGCACCACCAAGAAACTCGCCACCACGACGAGCCAGATGTCCGGGCGCAAACGCCCCGGCTTGTAGCGCGACACTGGACGATCCTCGCCCCGGAGTTACAAATCGCCCTCAAGGCGCCGGCGCCAGCGGTCTTCGATCTTGTTCATCATGTCTGGGCCGGGGGCCGGCTTGGGTGCCCGGGGCGCGCCCTGCCCGTCGTCGGGAACCACGCGTTCCCACGCCGAAATCGCGACCACAGTCGCGGCCAGCATGATCACGAAACCAAGCACGCTGACGGCCCAATGGATATTCATGCCCACCACCAGCGCTGCTACACCCACCAAGAATGCGACGCCAGCCAACGCCGCGCGCCGCTTGTGAACGCGCCGCGACGTGGAACCCCGAAGGGCACTGGCCAGCTTCGGATCTTCCTGCGCGAGCGCGGCTTCCATCTGGTCGAGGAGCGCCTGCTCATCCTTCGACAAAGCCATGATCGCCTCCTCCGTCAACTCGTGGACGATGTTGCGTCAAGTCTAGCCGCACAACAAGACCCATCCGGCACAACTGCACGATCACAACGCCCGGCGCGGAGCGGCCAGCGACGCACCGCCAGTCGGGAGCGCGCGGCGTCCGTCGACCGCCCGGACGCTCAGGCCCACGATCGCGTCGTACACCGTCGTCCCGCGACCGATGAACAACGCGCCCACATAGATCGCGAACAAGACCACCGTGACGCCGACCAGCACCCAATCGTCGGCGCGCATGTCGCCGATCGAATCGACCACGGCGAGGACCGCCAGATACCCCAGCACCAGCGGCGGGCCGTATTTGAGCAGGTTGCGCGCGATCGCGAGCCCGGTGGTCACCTTCCCAAAGACGCGCAGACCGAGCACCCGCTTTCCGGGCGTGGCCCGACGCCGGCTGGCCTCCGCGAGCCCGGCCGCGATCGATACGGGGACGACGATCAGCACCAGCGCCAGCGCATGCCACTCCAAGGCGTACGCGGCCTGCGGCAGCCCGTCCCGCCAGGCCGCCAGCGCGCCGACCCCGACGAGCACGAGAATGACCCAAGCGGCCAGGATCGCCAGATCCACCAGTTCCGCCAGCACCCGCAGCTTCGCCATCGCTAGACCTCATCCGACCGGTTCGACCGCCACGCCACGCGCGCCCAGCTCCGCGGCGCCTCCGTCCGCGGCGGTCAGCACCCAGACCCCAGCGGGCATGATCGCCACGGTGTGTTCCCAGTGGGCAGCGGGTTGCCGGTCGCGGGTGACGACCGTCCACTCGTCCTCAAGGTTGGTGACGTCGCCGCGCCCGGCCGTGACGATCGGTTCGATCGCGACGCACATGCCCGGCAAGAGTTTCGGGCCCCGTCCCGGACGCCCGTAATTCGGGACGTCCGGCTCCATGTGCATTGCGGTGCCGATGCCATGTCCCGTGTACGACTTGACGACGCGCCAACGCCGGCCCAGAGATTTCTCGACGGCGTAGCCAATGTCGCCCACGTGGCAACCGCCCGCCACCACCGCGATCGCATCCCACAGTGCCCGGCGCGTCGCTTCGTTGAGCGCGTGTTTGATCTCCGGCACCGCGCCGATTTCCACCGTGCGCGCCGAATCGCCGTGCCACCCTTCGATCGAGACGCCAAAATCGATCGAAACCAGATCGCCGTCGACGAGCACGCGGTCGTCGGGGATGCCGTGCACCACCCGGTCGTTGACGGAGATGCAAGTGACGCCAGGGTACGGCGGCAGCCCCATGCCGGAGCCATAGCCCAGGAAAGACGAGATGGCGCCGGCTTTCGCTATGCCAGCGCGCGCGATCTCGTCCAGTTGACGCGTGGTGACGCCTGCCACGGCGGCAGCGCACACCTCATCGAGGATGCGGCACGTCGCTAACCCAGCCACACGCATCGCGCGCAGCTGATCCGCAGTCTTGCGCTGAATCCGTGAGGGGGCGAACACGCTCAGGCGAATTTCTCGTCCAGCGCTTCCCAGATGCGCTGGGCCACTTCGTC
>JGI20166J26741_11749474_pt1 | contig 10513 bp, 8 predicted proteins | sample TergutCu122P5_FD_26741 | JGI IMG/M metagenome (IMG submission 26741) | reverse complement strand
TGGAGATTATGTGGAAAAATAGCACGTGTAAAGGAAACATCCAGTTATATTGTGCATGAGTTTCATACATTCTGATTAAATAGTTTCCGAGAAAAAAAAAGTGGGGCATTACTTTCTGAGCAACCCTCGTATTATAAAAGATAATGGTTATACCTCTACTTAATACAACACTATGCCTTTACGGCACAAGGGGAAGTGGAAGTACGAAAGTCATACTGCAAGTCATGAGCATCATGAAATTGTGAACAAAGGCCAGACGGTACTGCACCGTGCAATGTATGATGACTATTTCCACATATTGTCTTACAGCAGTATATATATCATGTCACTGGCACCTGTCACACAGTTATAATACAGTGCGAAAAAACGGCTGGTAAGAACATGACAATTCAACAATGTGCAGCAACAAAATTTCCTCTTATGGAGGAAATTTCCACACTGGATATTTATGCACAACTTCATTCACAGAAATCTCACCATATATACATTGTACACACCTTTTATACAAACAACAAAATGCAACTAAGAAGTGACAAACAATAACCTGAGTTTTGTTATAAAATAAGACAAGGCTCATAACAGGGCTACACTTACCGTACTGTACGGGGAACTGCTTGGATCCTCCTGGTCCAAAGGTGTAGGCAGAGGTGGTGGAAAGTGAAAACTGGTGAGGTCAGGTAGTGAGCCTGTATTGTTGCCAATGGGAATCTGTACAGTACCAGGTTCCTGTTGAGATGGGTAGATGCTGCAAGAAAGGTAACACTGTGATGTTTTTTCTAAAGACACACCTATTCATTCTTCACAAACAAAACAGGAACCTGAGTGTATGAACGAAAAGAGCGAACCTTACAAATAATGGTAAATTTCATGGTATAAAAAAAAAGCACGCGCACACGCGTGCACACACACGCATGCGCGCGCGTGCACACACACACACACACACTCATGCATAATATTTGAATGGACAAAATCTCAACCATACTCCCAATTACACACCAATAAATGGTCCAATAATCTACCAACTACATTTCAGTTCAGAGTCACATATCAGTCCAAATAAAAACATTTACACAATTCAAAAATCATTCTTTCCACACAATGTACAGTCAATTTATTCTGGTGGTATGTAATGGTATGCAGGACTGGCACTTAAAAAACGGGTTTAAAAACTCCAATAAAATGAACAACATTCCTGGAAAACACTCACATACTACTAATTGACATATCAAGTATGTTTTGAATGGAACATTATAATGCAGTACATAGCATGGTAAGGACAATGTACACTCACGGCACCACCATTTTAAGGATTTAATTAAAAAATAACAAATAAAAAACAGTAAGAAGAAGAGAGAAAAAAGAAGATGATGTGCCCTATATCAGAATGTGACCCTAATTAATGCAATGATAGGCAGTGGAACTCTACTGAAGGCACAAAACATAAAGCTCCTTCATTCATTATTACAGTAAAGTGCAGATTAGAAACATACTTAATTCCTGGTACCCTCGGTACCTCACAGCATGACTTGGGTCTACCATCGGAAGATGTAATCAACTGCTTTCTGCTAGGGTCAATGTCACTTAACCCTATTCCTAACAACTGTCCATCAGTCACTGAAACACAGACAAAAAACATTTATAAATATAGGGAAACAATATAGAATTTGAAACTTTCACACTGACTGTATGGTGAGAAGTCTTGTTGGATTATCAGCAATGTGATAAGAGTTGGTATCCAGTGGTTGGGACTGTCTCTGCCTCTTTCACCATGGGCTGATGCAGGAAGTTGCACAGCTCGCAGCTGTATTTACACAGGCTGTTGTCTTGAAGCCTGGTGACACTGTTTCAGCAACATACAGCAAATATAAAACAAAGAAATAAGTGACAGCCATCAACTTGTATTGTCCAGCAGGGTAAGCAGCAGTCTGAGTGTGATAAATGACCGCCAGAATCCACTCCTGCTCCCTGAATGGTCCATGCTCAGATAGGACACGAGACTTGTTCAGCAACAAAGTGTGTTAGTACATGGTGCAACAATTTAATTCCCAGAATATCTGCAGCGTGTTGCTGGGGTGTTGAGTCAGGCAGATTCGTGTATTCAAGCATGTTTGGACATGTTCCAACTTGCGTTTACATGAGCCACAGACCAAATGAGTCGTTCGTTCCCGAACAGCAGAGGAAATAGTACGTGTCCGTGGTATACGGTTGGCGGAAATATGAGTGACAAGAATCTGGAGCAGCGGATAAACATCAAGTTTTGTGTGAAGATTGGTAAAAGCGCTAGTGAAACATTAGCCCTATCAACAGTGGCTTATGGTGAATACGCTATGAAGAAAGCAAGTGTTTTTGAATGGCACAGGCGGTTCAAGGAAGGGCGAGAAGATGTGCAAGATGACCCAAGAAGTGGGCAGCCAAAAGCGCAAAGGACAGATGCAAATGTGGACAGAGTACGAACCTTGGTGCGCTCAGATCGAAGATTAGGTGTGACAGTAATAGCAGAAGAATTGAATATGAATAAGGAAACAGTGCGAGATTGTAAAGGAAGATTTGGGAATGAGAAAAATTTCCACAAAAATGGTGGGAGAACGTCGGCTTCACATTTCACCTGATCTTTTACGCAATGCAGAAATGTCTGATATGGTCATTACTGGTGATGAAACGTGGTGTTTTCAATACAACCTGGAAACAAAATGACAGAGCATGCAGTGGAAAACACAGAATTCACCTCAGCTGAAAAGACACATGTCTTGGTCGTAGGTCAAGATCACACTTGTGTGTTTCTTCGATCACAAGTGGATAATTAACTATGAATTCATTCCAAAAGGACAAACGGTAAATCAAGAGTGTTATTTGGAAGTGCTGACAAGGTTACGGGAATCTGTTCAGAGGAAAAGACCCGGACTCTGGTCTGATAAAGGGATTATCCACCATGAAAATGCCTCTGTGCATGATGCTTTAAGAATGTGCAAGTTCCTGGCTAAGAACACCATTACAAAAATGGACCATCCACCTTATTCACCTGAATTAGCCCCCTGCAATTTTTGGCTCTTTCCAAAATTAAAAAATGCCCTGAAGGGATAAAGATTTGCTGACCTTTCTGACATCCAACACAATGTGAAAACATTACTGCGAGGTATTCTGGAAAATGATTTTCAAGACTGTTTCCGGCAGTGGCACCATTGTCTCACGAAGTGCATAGCTTCACAAGGAGAGTATTTCGAAGGCAACAGCAGCCGCTAGTGCACAGGTAAGCAAATTTTGTTTTCACAGGGCCATTCCTGGAATTAAATTGTCGCACCTCGAACAAAAGACAACTGTTTCACTGAAAGAGGCACAGAAAGTCTCTGAAATGTTGGATACCAACTACAATTTTGCATAGGTAAACACCCAAGAAGACTTCACAGCAGGTTGCACTATAAGCATTTGCAGGTATGGATCTTGTGCTTACATCTCACCTAAATTTCTTTTACATTATTTGTTTTTAATTTCTGGGAAGAAGAAAGGCTAGTTCTACAACAGCAAAGTTACTGTTGTACCTAAGCAATACAGGACTACATGAGCAATGAAATAAAGCTCCACGTGATAAAATCACCTGCACCAATCACCCATGAATGTTTTATCATATTTGGTAGTTGTAAAAGCTCCATGCATTGTTAACCTCAGCACCAGACGAAAGTATCAGTTTCATGGACTACACAGGAGGCTGCTGTGCTTCAGAGCTGGTCTGAACAGGAATGCAAACAGAATTACCCTGCTCCTTTCACAAACTTAACCATGACTATCCAATTTGTATACATTCCTCCATTGTCTGAGCAATCCTGCATCATGTGTGAGTTGTGTGATAATGTTTTGACAGCTATGCAGGTTATGTAACATAAAATAAAATTCAAGAATGATTAAGTACACTTATACCCAGAACCACAGTATTATGGCAGACACAGACATATTTCACTGCACAGAACCATAACAGTTTATTATGTTTTGACACAGTTCACACTGCAGTTTGCCTGCTACATCAACACATGCGATAATTAACTGAACCATGTTCTACATATCACGGAGATGTCTCAGTGCCCCTTTTCACAGCAGTGTGTGTTGAACTACCACAAATTTAATCTGGAATTTTTGTAGGCCTATATGAATAAGTACCCATTACAGCCTTTTAAAATGGCTCAGCTACAGGTGGTGTGTAAGCTTCATAAATCTAGGTGAATTAGTAGCTACAGCCTGTTTCCAAGTACACATACAGCATTTGCACAGAAGGGTGACAGAAAACAAAAACTTCAATTAGAATAGCCCTACTGCAGGCTGATATTTGAAACAAAATCTCATGTGACGTGGGAATACAAACCCCTACACTGGCTTGTGATTGGCTGACCACCTTACATATGATATGATATGACGTTTATAATCATACTTACATCACTGTGCCAGTCCTCAATTAAAATATAATTTTGACACCAGAATGGATTTGGTCTGAGTAAAAAAAAAAAAGTCACCTCAGGAGATTTCCATGAATGTCCATCGCATCTAGTCCAATAAACATTGATCTACAGTATTATTCTAGCATATCATAATGTAACCATCTGGCCTCAACAAAGGTGACAGTGGTACAGTTCAACATATGACTGGAATACCATGTGTCCTTCAAAAGTATTAAATTTGCTGTTTAAAGCTGACTCATCTGAACACAAGACTGACAAAACAGAATGTACATTCACAGGCACAAAGGTGTCCAGAAAGTCACTCTGCAGTATTATCAGGCAATACTTTCTTAACCACACCACATATTGTAGAAAAGAAACCACCATAATGAAGGGTAACTCAAGAAGTTTCTACAGGTAAACTTGACATTCATGCCTTCACCACATGACAGATACCAAGCTGGTAACTGGTATGAATCCGCGTACAATTCAACATCTCTGCAGTTCCTGGTTTCCACAGCTGCACTAATCCCCTGTTTAGTTCCTCTAAGATGGTCAGTTGTCCAATATACCCATACACAGCACATTTGACATAATCCCATAAGAAAGCTATAAAACATCAAATCTGGAGATAATGGGCCTCATCTCCATGTCCAGTTCCCAGGACACCTGCCCCACTGGCAAATCTTATACAACTTAACAGTTGAAAATGTGTTGCAAAATACTACTTCATATTAACAAGCATTTTTATACAACCCTGCATGTAGACATACATGACTTACCTATAAAATGTTAGAATATTTACACAATAAACAAAGAAGAAATTTATTTAATATGTTCTGAAGATTGGAGATTGTGAAACAACTCCCTGGTTTCAACTGTAAAGGACTGTAAAGCAAAATTTTTATTACAATATATATAAAACACAGTTAAATACACCATGTTTATGACATGCTACACAGTCATTTTCGGGTCTTGATCATTTTTAATATGTACCTATAGTTAAAATGAATGTTTAAGTTTTGAATAAAAATGTTCAAATTATGAAGCACAGAATGTACATACAAAGAACTAAAGGATGAGGGCTCATTCACTCCACGTGAACTGTTTTAATAGACTTTTTTTTTTCCAGGCTGTGTATATCTTACTACTCTTAATACTTATCCCTTGTTAATTAAAATCAGATCAAAAACAATTAGTTGGATCATGTCCATGTGCATGTTTCACTTCAAAACTGTGAAACAGCTCACCTCTTCTCTGTGAACCTGGGTTGTGCAAAGAAGCTTCACCTCCTATGTTCATGGCACTCTGGTGCAAAGCTGAATCCGAGTTTGTGCGACGCCAACTGGTGTCTGGAGGAGGCGACAGATATGCTCCACTACTATATGGTGATGTATCTATCCGCTTCTCATTTGGTCTTGACCGCATTGGACCCACTCCCACGCTCCGCACAACCCTTTCACGATACACCATAGGGCTGTCACTTCGTCCTGCTTTCATTTCTTCCAAGTTGCTCAACGCACTCTGGAACACAATTAAGAACACAATAAATGCACCATTTCATGAAAATGCTGGATAGCATTCCCCAGACACACAAATGTTCAAATATGTTCAAATACTACTGATGTGCTCCTCCACTTTATTCTATGATTTATAATGAGTTTACTGGAAATTCCCACTGGTCTTTTGACACTTTGTAACTTTTCTTAGCCATACATGTTTCAATGCTTATACCTGTGTCATCCTCAATGGCCAACAGGAGAATGGTGTACTTTGCTAAACACACATAAAACCAAAGATAACTTTGAGAACACACGGGATAATGCAGGTATGAGTGCTGAAATGTGTACCAGCGAGAAAAAGCTAAAAATTTCACAAGGCAGTTGGAATACCCAATTACCTCTATCAAAAAAGTTCCAGAACCACCCTGGTGGTCCACTGGTTAGACACTATCCTATTAGTCAAAAAACCCCCAGCAAAGGTAAAAAAGGTAAATCTGACCCTGTCCACACCATGAAAGTGTACCAGGACAGCAGAGGTCTGACTCCACTCATTTTTAATCTCAGCACTAGATGGAAGTGTCAGTGAAGTGTCCATCCATGCAACCAACCACAGAAAAAAACACATTTTAATACAAAAACAAGCCAACGTTTATGAGTAGGATTAATACACAGTCCTTATTTTATGACAACTACTTCAAAGCAATATGTCATAAATCTGTCAAATACAACTATATTTATTTTTTACTTAAGCATGACAACATGTTTTGGTCTGCAAATACCATAATCAGGCCACTAATACCAAACTTCAAAATAAGGCAAAATACAGTGTGATTATATTCACAATATGGGATCCCATCTGCCTTACAATAGTTGTTACAATGTACAAATTATTATATACAACTATATAAAAACTATTTCAAAACTGTCATGGTTGGTGGTGGTGACAACCACTGTTTGTCACTTCCCAGTGCTACTCCACTGCACATGTGGGCAGTCAGCTCAGTGGGCTACATTAATACAGTAAGCAAGTTACAGCAAATGGCAAGTGCTAGTTGTCAGACAGAATCATGCCCCTATATAATACATTACTTTTGGAATGTTTTCATTTGTTTTCAATATTCCTGGATATATAGGAGCATAATATCAAGGAAAACAATGCTGTTATCATTTTTCCCAATATTCAGATACAAAAGAAGAATGACCAACTGGAAACATACAGACCACTTGAAAGAAATGGCATGGCTAAGTTAAGAGGATGAAAACAAGTTTTTGTAACTTCTGGAGCTTGCTGTAGTTCACTACTGCATAGTACTAAATTTAACTTACTCACTACAAATTTTTCTTTACCCTGCCTTGTCTTGTCTTACAGCCTGATGACTTGGTAAATCATCAAAAGTAATAACTTGTATAAAAAAAAGAAAAATCCAACACATTTAGAACATTGTACCAAGTATTGAAGTTCTTAAATTTGTCCTTCAACAAATTAATAAGAATGTATGTGCGACTGTTTCCAATTGAAGGTTTTATTGGCATGAAGCACTTGCCGATTACATACACACAAATAGACGTAATACCTATTAAAAAATAAAATAGAACGAAACTTACTGTGTCTAACACACACATATACAATAAATATTTTGTATGTGATTGTTTATGTATTCATATAAAGCCAAAGGCATCACATATACTTTCAAAAACACATTATGTTAACTCATTCAGATATGGGCTGATGAAACACTAAATTTTAAAGTGATTACCAAGGCACTGTGTGAAGATGACTGTTATATGTTGCGGTGACTGCGTTGTGTGTGTGTGTGTGTGTGTATGTATACACACACGCGCGCGCGCAACGCAACCTAAATGTTCCAGTCAACACAGGCATAGCTAAAACCCTTAAAGACAATTTTTTTTTCTCTCTTGCTAAAAATGTATGGAAAATATAAAGCAGTCTCCGTTTAGCAAGCCGTAAACACGGATGGAGGGAGTGCAGTAATTGCTCCGCATATTCATAGCCTAAGCACCTGATGGACTTCAGTGGTCAGCTTTACGCTACAGCCACTTCACCCGAGGAAAGGAGGCCGTTGTACCCATCAGACATGGGGGTGGGTAGGCCTGACATCCTGTCTGGACGTGGTTTGTTTATTTGGATAGGTTAAAGACGCTGTCAGCAACTAGGGACATACAGCGCTGAACGGCAGGTTCAGTGAATACCGAATGGGAAATAATGCAGACCGGAGCAGTCGTGAACTAATTTGAGACACTGTCCCGAAACTTCTCTGACATTGTTTGTCACAACGAATTTCATAAAAATCTAACGGCTTCTGACTAGCGCGCGCGCACGCACGCACACACACAGCATCCCATTCAATAGGCCATAATCGCCATGTTCACTGATAATACCCTAATGATACACACCATGATCACAGTAATCAACAAACGTTCAAGGTCTCTGGACAATTTCCGCACTCCTGTTGCGACTCATTAGTTTTTCTTTTTCGTAGAACTTGTTTTCCTTGAATGACTTAACACATTTCCCAAGCCACTTGTATTCATTAAACAGATACAACATACAAATGCGTATATGAGCAGGTGTGTGTGTGTGTGTGTGTGTGTGTGCGTGTGTGTGCGCGCGCGCGCGCACCTGCACACAATAAATAATACACGCGAGATTTTGTGTCGATGACAATCCTCAGTCAAAATGTACCCCACCTGTATGTTACATTTCCAAATGCGGTAAATATCTAAACTGCTTCATTTTGTAGTGACTGCATGAGAAGGGACACCGGCACAGTAACTGACTACCGGTTGAACGACTAGCATTAGATTCCCTGTAAGAACAAGGATTTCCCTCTTCGCCAACACCTCCAGGCCGCCTCTGGAGCCAGCTCAGCTACTATCCAAACAGTACCGGAAATTCTTTCACACAGCCGGAGCTGAACACGCCTCCATCTAGGACCGAGGCTGAGCTTTACGTCCACCCATCACGGAGCGGTGCTTAATAACCAGTGAGACACTTTTACCCCACTTTCCGTGCGAAATGTTACATAAATGTGAACGTTGCTCAAGCAACATCCAGGGTAGCGTGGTCGGTATAGCGACTAAGCTACGGCCTGAAAGGTCCGAGTTTCAAATCTCTGTAGCGGTAACAGATTTTTCTCTTCTCCAGAGTTCCCAGCCTATTAAATTGGTACCGGGAATCTTTCCTCGGAATAGAGCAGCCGGGACGTGAAATCACTCACCTCCATAGAGCGTCGTGTTAAGAATGAGTGCACCAATCCACCTACTCCCTATAATATACCTTTATGGCATAGACACGGAAAATTTTACCTTTCTGAGGCTACGCATCGGCCTAAACTGCGAAGGCTTATAGGGAGATTGGATCCACAGCTAGATATGGGTGCTATATTCCAAGCTCCAGCTTCTTTACCACCTCAGAAGCGGCCCTTTGTAACCACTGCATACGCATTTGTTCTCTAGTGTGAGAGCTGGGGCTCTCACAGTGGTGACTACGAACATTAGTGGCTTCTGGGATGTAATGTAGTGTAATGATACAAATTCACCGACGTTTCGGAGAAACCTGCTGCCTCCGAAATGTCCGAAACCTCCTCCATATGGCCAATTTTTAAAGGCGATTTTGAGGTCTTTTGTAGTTTTCGTTGACGCAATGTCTGCAGAGTCACGGTTGCTTCCTATCACTTCCTTTCCAGTTGATTATTCTAATCGTCCTACCATATGAAAAGAGTACGAGCTAAAGACAGTGTCGTCAAATACGACAGAGATAAATTTGTCACCGTACAAGCCATGAAGGCATATGGAGGAGTGGAGGTAAAACCCCGCCCATTTTAACCTCGGCCGTAGATGTAGCCCAGTGGTCAGCTTCGCGTTCCAGCCGCTTTACCCCAAGGAAAAAGAGCCCTATGTACCCAATGTAAAACAAGCTAGTTGGGCCCCACTGACTGGCTCGACACTTTGGTGAAGATAAAATCTCCTGCCTCTGTGGGGAATCCAACCACGACTCCTTGGTTGTTCAACGCATACCCTAGACGGAATACCAGCTACACAATCCTGGCACTGTCGTCACATAAACCACGCATAAGTAAACACAGCTCCTGTCCGATAATACACCGTCACCACCGCAAGGACAAGTCCTTGGTTGCAGACTACACGCGGAGGGTTGTGAGAAATAAGAAGCCAGCTTACGAGGCTCCATGCCTCCCAGAAACATTCCGGACAAATAGTCGGAGAGAAAACCCCTTCCTCCGTCAGGAATCGAACGTCTTCTAGCCCAGTGTTTCTCAACTTTCGTGAGACCGCGGCCCGGTAAATTCTTTTTTTATAAGACGAGGGCCCGGACCCAACAGATTTACTCGTAAATGCCTTTCCAAATTTTTAAAATCATACATTAAACTAACATAAGTATTAATAATTAATTAATTAATTATGGCATAATCATAAACAGTATTAGTACACTTATGTATAAAATGTGACATGTTGACAAATATAAAATTACATTTAAATTAGTTATCAATCACTGGACTAATGAAATCTTGGTCACTGACATTTGCTGCACAGATGTTATTTAGGCGT
>JGI20166J26741_11749363_pt1 | contig 10513 bp, 11 predicted proteins | sample TergutCu122P5_FD_26741 | JGI IMG/M metagenome (IMG submission 26741) | reverse complement strand
TTAAGCTCTACTGCCGCGGCGCCGTAATCTTCCATCTTACCCGCTAATATCGAGAACTGTTCCGGCGACGATCCGTATATCGAACCTATTATGTTCCCGGCTTTCGCCGCAATCTCCATCTCTTTCCCGAAAAGTTCTATCCCCGGATTGGGAAGGCCCATTGCATTGATGTACCCGCCCTTCACTTCAGAGAATGTCGGGTTAGGGTGTCCTTTGTTCGGTTCCATCCCGATGGATTTTGTTACAACGGCACCCGCGCCCGATCTCAGCATCCTCACCATCGACGGGCCGGTCTCATCCATTATGCCGGATGCCACCATTCCCGGTCTTTCGAGCCTGAGTTTTCCCACAGAGGTCGTCAGCATTTTATCAGATAGGGATACACATAACCGATTATTAAATAATACTAAGTAATGGGCTGCAATATGAACATGTCCGCTGTCAGAAATGATTTTCCTACTATTCGTAAGGGAGGGGGAGTTTACCTGGACAGCGCATGTCAGTCGCTCAGGCCCGACCAGGTGATCAGAGCAGTAACCGAATATTATGAGAATTACCCTTCCTGCGGAGGAAGAAGCATTCACGGAATGTCGGCAAAGGTATCGCTTGTCACCGACGAGGCCAGAGAAAAGGCGGCCGGATTCTTCGGCACAGACGACCCTGAGTGTTATATCTTCACAAAAAACTGTACAGAGGGGATAAACACCGTTGCAAAAGGTTTCAGATTCAGAAAAGGCGATGCGGTTGTTACCACCGACACAGAACACAACTCCAACCATGCCCCATGGACAGTTTTGTCCGAAGAAATAGGGTTAAAGAGAAGGTATTCCAAAGCCCGGGACGATGGGGAGTTCGATATCGAGAGCTTCAAAAAGGTCATGGGGAAGGATGTAAAACTGGTATCTGTGCATCATGCGAGCAATGTCACAGGATGTGTAGTGCCGATCAAAGAAATAACGGAGATAGCTCACGATATCGGTGCAAAGGTCCTTGTGGACGGGTCTCAGGCAGCACCGCACATGAAGACAGACCTGAAGAGAATGGATGTGGATTATTATTCGCTCTCTGTGCATAAGATGCTGGGTCCTTCCGGAATGGGCATATTATACGGGAAAAGAGAATGCCTGGAATCTCTCAAACCGCTGACCACGGGGGGAGGCACGGTCGGCATGGCAACATATGAGCGTGTAACATCCGCGCCGATACCGGACAAATTCGAAGCGGGGCTGCAGAACTATTCCGGCATAGCCGGAACAAAAGCAGCTCTGGAATACCTAACATCGGTGGGAATGGACAAGATCCTTGAACATGACAGAGATATGATGAGATCCATATTCAAAAGGGTCGGCGAAATAGAAGGATTGAGCGTCATAGGGCCGAACGACCCGGACAGAAGATGCGGGGTCTTCTCTTTTAATGTCGAGGGTCTGTCGCCGCATGATGTGGCGATGATGCTAGATAAGATGGACAACATCATGATAAGGTCCGGCATGCACTGTACCCATCCATTCTTTGTATCAAAAGGCATTGAGGGCAGTGCCAGAGCTTCTGTGTATCTTTACAATAATGAGGAAGACATTGAAAGGTTCGCGGCTGCGTTGATAAATATCGCAGAAACATTCGGCGATAAGAAATAAAAAATACGAACCCATCCGCAGGGCATTCGTTATCTTCCTGCGGCGGTATTTTTTGTGTGATGTTTAAGGGCACTCAAACAGTTGCATCTATGCCGTTGCTGCCCAAGTTTTTCGCTGCCGAAGGCTCATTTTTGGATATAGTCACAACATCCCCGTAGCCGATAACGATTTTGTCCATATTCTCTGCGATCATCGCATGATATGTTCTGTCTCCCAGAAGGACTGTGAGTTTGTGGTCTTCTATCTCGATCGAACAATCTGATGACGGCAATATCTCCCATCCCCTGATCGTCATTGTGTCAGCATTTGATGCCCAGAACTCATCTAATATGAACGAGATATGATCTGCGGTATCCTCCATCGAACTGTCGTAGCTTACATCATAGAATGACTGTATAGGCACCGCAATTGCGGCGAGGATCGCCACACCGCATACGATCAGCATAACCCTTGACAATGTGAACTCAATCAATCACGCTCACCTCCACGCCGTAGACGCCTCCAACTATCACGCACTCAATGGAAAGCGTTCTATTTCCCATGACATAGAGCGGGTCTCCCAGGAACTTCACCGAAGGTCTTTGGAGATAGTTCTTCTCTACGACCGTGTCGTCGTGCATTATCGAAATGCAGTATGAATCGGAACCTTCCCCTCCCAGCAACAGACACATTCCTCCGGATAGAGATATCGAGACCGTATCGGTACTTCCGGCGCCGGAATAGTATGTCCTCTTCACGGCATCCTCGATCTTTTCCGATTCAGCCCTTGCGGCAGATACGGCAGAGTCCTCCTGCAGGTCACCCATCATATTGAGGGCTACTGGCACGAAAACAGCTAAAATCAAAAAGGTCACGACCAGCCAGATAGGCAGGTCGATCACACCTTTTCTGTTTAATTTTATGAGATCACCGCCACCCTTGTGGAGTTGTTCTCACCATATTCCGACATCGATACGTTGACGGTAATGAAACCTATATCGGCGCCCCTCAGCGTCAGACATAACCCGTCGAACTTTGCGTAACCCTTGCTGTCTGTGTTGGCATATGCGGTCTTTCCGTTCTTGTCGCTTACTCCGAGGCCTGAAAGCACGACCGTCGCACCGCTCAGAGGATTACCGTCCTGATCGGAGACGTATACTTCTATCATCCCGTCGGTAGTGCTGTTGCCGTCAAGTATTATGTCTCCCGAGACGACCTCGACCGAACCGATGCTCTTCGGAGAATCGATGTTCCCCATCCATCCGACGAGGATGGCGGTACCTATCGTCGCAATGATGATCATTATCATCAGCTGCAGCGGCAGCCCCTCGATACTCCCCTTCTTATTCTTGTTCAATTTCCTAATGAGACGTTCTGTTTTTCTCATGCTTCATTGATTGTCTGCATGAGTGTATATAATGAGTATAGTACAGTTATACTACGTTTTCATTTTTACAGGATGTTGAAAGCCATGATCGCCGATGCGATCCTCGCATCCCCGAGAGGGATCCCGAAATGTTTTCTGAGCATAATGTCGGTCGATGTCGCGGGATACATTATTACGGGGTCTTTCACCCCTTCGCTCTCGCCTACGCATTTTACCCTCAGAGGAAGCATGGCCATCACCATTTCATGTGATACCGCCCTGTTGGGGTATATCGCAAAATCATCGCAAAGCCAAATGATATCGGGATCGTCCTTCTTGTACTGGTGCATCTTGCAGGAAGGAACATCGTGCCCGATCCAATTACCGCAGCAATCTTCCATTACCATGACGTGGTCCGAAGGGGGCTCGAAGGAGCCGTAGCAGAAAATACAAATGGCCATCTCTTTTGTTTTGATCTCTTTCAGCGCCCTGTTATCTAAAGGCATTCCGAAGGTGCATTCTATGATGCTGCTTTCTTCTTCAATGACCTCTTCATAAAATTCCCCTTCTAACAGGAATGCCGAATTCACATTCTTGTCCGCGCAGATCTTTGAGAGGACCTCCTCTAAGCCCATATCCTCCCGTATACATTCTGTAATAATATTTTATTGTAATACAGAAAAAGGCCGTCCGGCCCGTAAGTTAAAAATCGCCGGCTTTGCCGGCATTGAAGTTTAAATGTCCCTGAAGCAGAATGAGAATTCCATCTTCTTTGCGCCGAAGTACTTTTTGACGTACTCCGCAGTCTTTTTCGCTGGGAATCCTTTGCATGAGAACACATCTATGAACGCTCTGTTCGTGTCCTCGGCAAAGTGTCCAGAGATCTGAGACGTCTCGATCAGCTGTACCAGGGAATACCCCTGCACTTTGGGCTCAGCTCCGAAGAATACGACTATCGGATCGCCGTACCTCTTCATTTTGATCTCGTCGGCAAGGTCGATAGCGAACTTAGTAATGTGCTCTTTGGACGAGACCTTAGCGTGATCGCATTCGCCGAGGTCGATGCATATGGCAAGCCCCCATTTCTTCTCTTTGTCATATCTTTTCATTATCTCCTCGTCCGAAGCGAGGTTGCCGTTCTTAGAACTCATTATTTCCATTGGAATCCACTCTGATTTCTATTTAAAGACTAAGTTCATTTTCAGTATTTTAAGTATTTGCCGCTACAAATTGACCGATATCCGACAAGAGACATAAGGGCAGGCAAACTGTCTCAAATGCGATTTTTGCTATTCTTTTTCGACATTCCATCTCCGGTCGCAAACCCTATTTATAGTAAACCGAGATACTGGTCTGATGCCCAAGGGAACACCAAAAGTGTATTACACGAGCATGCACACAGAATTAGAGGACAGTCTTTTGGACAAGTTCGGAAGATTGATCGATGCAGCCGGCATAAAAAGCATCAAAATGGATAAAAAGTTCGTCGCAATCAAGATGCACTTCGGCGAAATGGGAAATCTGGCCTTTTTGAGACCGAATTATTCAAAGGTCATTGCCGACAAGGTCTCGGAGAAAGGAGGGGTACCGTTCCTGACGGACTGCAGCACGCTGTATCCGGGGAAGAGGAAGAATGCGATAGAGCATCTCAACACGGCGAACTACAACGGTTTTAACACAATGTCCGCAGGCTGCCAGATAGTTATCGGGGACGGACTGAAAGGAACTAACGATGTTGAAATTCCGATCAACGGCGATTACGTGGAAACCGCAAAGATCGGCCGCGAGATATACGATGCGGACGTTCTGATAACGCTCAATCACTTCAAATGCCATGAACTCACGGGGTTCGGCGGCGCATTAAAGAACATAGGTATGGGCTGCGCATCAAAAAGAGGGAAGATGGAACTCCATACTTCCGGCAAGCCGAGCGTGGACCAGGAGGAATGCAGAGGCTGCAAAAAGTGCCTTCAGGCATGCGCTCATTCCGCAATAACAGTCAACAAAAAAGCATCGATCGACCACAACATCTGCGTCGGGTGCGGAAGATGCATCGGCATGTGCCCCTTTGACGCGATCAGCGCCAATATGGACGAGGCAATGGACATAATCTGCTGTAAGATAGTGGAATACTCCGCAGCACTCTTGAAGGACAGACCCAATTTCCATGTTTCGATAATAGCGGATGTCTCGCCCTTCTGCGATTGTCACAAAGAGAACGATCTTCCGATAATACCGAACGTCGGGATGCTGGCATCCTTCGATCCGGTAGCTTTGGATAAGGCATGCGTAGATCTCTCCCAGAAACAGCCAATGATAGTCGGAAGCAGGCTGTATGTCAATTCCAAAGGAAAGAGGCCGGCCGACATCTTCAGGTGTGTACATCCCAACACAAAATGGCAGTCAACGTTCGAACACGCTGAAAAAATGAAACTCGGTTCATCTGATTATGAGCTCATAGAGGTCAAGTGAGCCCATCATGAAGATTACAGCACTATTCAAAAAAGATACTTTCGCTGACGTAAAAAGTCAAAGCTCAAAAACGCCACAGGAACTGAAAAGGACTCTGTACAGATATCGCTGGGTCATATTCATCATACTTACCACAGCGTACTTCTTTGTCTATTTCCACAGGATCTCCGTCGGCACTGTCGGCAAGGAAATAGTGGCAGATGTCGGCGGTACAGTGGGACTACTGAGCACGACCTATTTTTGGGTATATGCGGCGATGCAGATACCAAGCGGACTGCTCGCAGATCATCTGGGTCCCAGGAAAGCAGCCTTCATATTCATGATGATCGCAACAGTGGGTTCATTCCTGACATTCTTAGGAACAGAATTCTGGATGATCTTATTGGGAAAAATTATGATCGCTGCCGGAATGGCGGTCATTTATATCCCATTGATGAAGATCATTTCTGTCTGGTTTGGAAAGAAGGATTTCCCACAACTCGCTGGTATAGTGGTCGCAGTAGGCAATGTGGGGGCGATAGCTGCAACGGCACCACTGGATATTCTTGCGGACGCAGTGGGTTGGAGAAATGTGTTCCTGCTCCTGGGACTGGTGACCTTGACAATAGCGTTGCTTTGTTATGCGTTCGTTAGGGACCACCCGCATAAAATGGGTCTTCCCGCCATCGAAGAGATAGAAAAAGAGGAGCAGGGAACACATACAACGGATGCAACAAATGCAAAGATCTCTGTGGTCAAAGGACTGATCACCGTTTTTATGAGCGGCAGGAAGTTCTGGACCATGGCAATGGCATACTTCTTTGTCTACGGATCGATAATGGTCTTTCAAAGCACATGGGCAACAATTTACTTCAACGAGGTGTACGATTTCGCTTTGGCGGCATCGTGGCTGATTCTTGCTTTGGGTATAGGAAAGATATTGAGCTCGGCGATAATAGGTATTTTGAATGGGAGAGGCATCGTTAAATCAAAACGTACAGCGATGTTCTGGGGAACTCTGTTGTTCGCAGCCACATGGGGAATAATATGGGGATTCGCAGGAGAAATGGACAACTACTGGTTCTGGATGGCCATATGTTTCGTTTTTGGGTTCTCCGGAGGATTCATGACATTGTCCTACACTCAGGTGAGGGAGTGGTATCCGACAGCGATATCAGGAACGTCGGTGTCTGCGTTGAATTTCTTCCTTTTCCTGGGAGCAGGAGTTTTCACACTGATTACCGATCCGATAATAAAGGCCTCTTACACACTGGGCAACTTCGCCTTGGTTTGGGGGATAATGTTCATTGCGACGGTCGTAGCGCTGATTATGATAGCGCTCTCTGTAGAAAAGAAAGATAGCGACCCCCTTGTTGGGACATAAGTTAGATTAATATAATGTAGGCTGATAATGGGTATCGATGGAAATTCTGGAAGAAATGATTTCCAAAGCTGAAGCGAACGATGTAAATTCCTGCTTCAAACTGGGGCAGAAATACGCAATCGGCGACGGCCTGGATGTTAACGAGGCGGAAGCATTCAGATGGTACATGAAGGCCGCATCATTAGGGCACACGGACTCGGAATTCATCATTGGAAAATGCTATGCCGAGGGTATTGCGGTCACAAAAGATGTCGACGAATCCATTATGTGGTTCTCGAAAGCCGCTCTGAAAGGCTACCATGAGGCAGTCAGAGAATTGAACATCATTTTCAAAGAAACAGATGTCCCCAGGGACAAAAAACTTTTTGAATACCATTCAAAGAAGGCCGGGGAAGGTTCTCCCAGCTCAATGTACATGCTTGGTGTGTTCTATGACCTCGGCATCGGCACCGATTGGAATGCGGAAAAGGCGTTCCAAATGTTCTCCTCTTCTGCGGAGAAAGGAAACATCGATGGGGAGTACTCGACCGCACTATGTATTCTCAAAGGCAACGGGACCGCCCGTGACAGAAACAAAGGTGCATCATTGCTGAAAATATGCGCAGACAAAGGCTCTGAAAGAGCAAAATGCGAGTATGCAAGATGCTATGAGCATGGGATAGGCGTTCCGAGGGATATGAAAGCGGCATTTGATATATATTCAAAGATGGCCGATGCGGGATCGCCAATGGGGCAATATCATTTGGGAAGATGCTACATGGACGGCATCGCCGTCGAAAAAGACCCGATCTTCTCGAACAGTTGGTTCACAGTGGCGGCAAAGAACGGCTCTATTGACGGAGAATTCGGGCTTGCCAGATGTTATATGGGCGGGATAGGTGTCGATAAGAACAGGGACGAAGGCCTGAAAAGACTGAAAGACACCGCAGAGAAAGGGCAGACAGATGCCATGATCATGCTCGGCAACCTCTACGCAAAAGGAGGCCAGGTCGCAAAGAGCGATGCCGCTTCGGCGGAATGGTTCAGAAAAGCGGCAGATATGGGCGACCCGTATGCAGAGTATACGACAGGCATGAACTATACCGACGGAATAGGGGTAAGGAAGAATCCGAAGAAAGCAGCGTATTACTTTGAAAGGTCCGCTAATCACGGGAACACCACCGCATGCCACATGATAGGCAGTGCCTATATGTCCGGGAATGGGGTGGAAAAGAACGAGAAAAAAGGATTCGACTGGTGTTCCAGATCTGCGGATGACGGGTATCTAAAATCACAATTCATAATAGCGGAATGCTACGCCAAGGGCAGAGGGGTGAAAAAGGATCCTCAAAAGGCGTTCGAGCTTCATTCATTCCTGGGAGAGAAAGGTTACGGTAAATCCCAGCTCTATGTAGGTTCTTATTATTTTGATAACAGAGAAGTTAAAGGAAACGATAAGAAGGCCATTGAATGGTTCACAAAAGGCGCAGAGAACTCCAACCCGATATGCCAGTACTATTTGGGATACTGTTATGCGAACGGCATCGGCGTGAAAGCCGATGAGAAGAAAGCACTCCTCTGGTATACTCGTGCCGCAGAAAAGGGGCACACAGTGTCAAAGAATATCGTCGAAGAGTACACAGGCAACGCTGTGGTCGTAAAAGGAGAAGCGTCACCATTCGAATCATACAAATATGCGGCAGAGAACAACGATCCAGAAGCGATGTTCATTCTTGCAAGATATTATGAAGAAGGCATCGGTGTTGAGAAAGATATCAACGAGGCGAAAAAGTGGTATAATAAGGCCGCATCGCTTGGACACTTCGGTGCGAAGAAAGCAATGCTCCGTTTCAGGAACAAGGAACGCCTGGACAAGGTCTGAGATCCATATGTTTATTTGATGATCTCAAAGTAAACAACAACGATCATTACCAATACGATCGCGAACGCTATTGCGGGAAAAGCATTCATCAATCTCGATCCCGTTGTTTTTTTGAAGGTGTCTGCCATGAGCACTTGAATGGTCATTAAGGTATAAAGCTGTGTGTAAAAAAAGACGTCCGAACACCTCTAATGAAAAACCGATTGATTGTGTGCATTATACAAACGATAAACTACCATGGCAGGATGACCTCTTTTCTTAAATGAGCACCATAAAATGAAAGTTAAATGTTGGATGGATTCGCATCCATCCCGGATACCGGGTAAGATGTCCGATCCGAAGACCATTTTTTTTCAAATACGAAGTGCGGACATTTGAAAAGTTGTAAAAAAAATAGCAGTATTCTGAGACCTCTTATAGGAATAATATAGTAAAAATATAACTTATAGAAAGGGTCTTTTTTTAAATAAATTTGTATTATAATTTAAAGGTTCTTGCTGACTGTATACGTTGTATTTTTATATATGAACATAAATTGATGAAAAATTGTAAGATAGTTTTATATACATTATAAGCAGATATTTTTTCGGCAAGGTTTGTATGATGAGTCCCAAATCCGAATAGGCATTGTTGCAGGTTTCGATTAGAGGCTCTATTGTCTTTCCTTGACAGCCTAAATCCGAAACCCGAGCGGCAAATAACGTTTTTGGACCAGGATTTGGCAAAGTGGTGATTAGATGAGTGGAAAAGAAAAAATAATAGCAGACCTCAAAAAGGCCGTCGAAACGTGGGATTTTAAACTTGCTGAGAGTGCCACAAAAGCGGCAATCGAGGCCAAGATCGATCCCAAAGTGATAGTACAGGACGGTCTTGGAAAAGGAATGGAAACGATCGGTGAGCGTTTCGACAAAGCAGAGATCTATCTCCCGCAGGTAGTTGCGGCTTCGAAAGCAATGGAAAAGGGGCTTGCAATACTCGCACCGCTCATGACCGCCGGTAACAATGTGATGAAGGGTACCATAATAATGGGGACCGTTCAGGGGGATATCCACGAGATTGGCAAAAACGTTTGTTGCGCAATGCTCCGTGGGGCCGGTTACAAGGTCTATGATTTGGGACCCGATGTATCTCCGGAGGCGTTCATGGAAGCAGGCGCAGAACACGGTGCACAAGTGCTCGGCGGTTCGGCGCTTATGACAACAACCATGATCGTGCAGGGCGAAATGGTCAAAGCGGTGAAAGAAGCAAAAGCTTCATTCAAAGTTATCGTCGGTGGCGCACCGGTTACGCAAAAATGGTGCGACGAGATAAAAGCCGATGGATACTCCGAGAATGGTGCCGAGATCGTTGAGCTCGTGAACAAACTAATGGCAAAAATGAAGGGGTGAATGAAAATGGCAGCAGAAAGACCGCTTAACATATGCGATGTGTATGATAGGTTTATCGCCGGAAAGAAAGTCTCCGAAGAAGAGTGGGATTATTCGACAATTCCGAACAACGCGACAAAACTTAAAGAAAAATACAAACTGAACTTCGGCAAGAAGATCATACCGGAAGACAAAACAACGATGAACAACCTGTTCAACGCCGGTTTGGAAATGCTGGTTCAGACCGGATTCTACAACCAGGACCTCAAAAAGGTATTGAAAATCACCGAAGAGGAAGTATGGGAAGGAATAAAAAAGACCCCTAAACAATTGATACTCGGAGAGGGAAGAGACTGCGCACGCTTCTACCCCCGCAGAGGTAACAGTCCAGTTAAACCGATAATCCAGGGAGGACCCACAGGTGCCCCGGTTACGGAAACAATATTTGTTCAAGTCATGCAGAGTTAT
>JGI20166J26741_11749252_pt1 | contig 10513 bp, 9 predicted proteins | sample TergutCu122P5_FD_26741 | JGI IMG/M metagenome (IMG submission 26741) | reverse complement strand
CAGTACCGAAACCTTTATTTCTGTGTTGCGGCGCGATTAAATAACGGCACACGGCGCAATTTTTATTTTCCCAATCAATAAAATCCAACTCCGATGAACCAACTATTTCGTCTGTATCACTGTCAACCGCAACAAAATATCTTGTGTTTTCTGTCCTTGTGTGAAATTGGTTTATAACCTGTTCAACCGTCACGGGATATTTATACCAGCGTCCGCCGCCCCATTGATTCATAAAATCCTCTGATGTATCGTCTAAAAAAGATACGACTGTTTGTATATCTTCTTCTTTCATTTCGCGTATGATTATCATAAATTATATCTTCTTTCATTTATTTGCTATAATCTTCTTTAAAAATATGAAAATAAGCTATGTTTTCAGGATTGACAAGCGTAAATCCTGTGGAATGATAAACGTGCTGAGCACGTAAATTATCTGCTTTTGTGTCGAGATACAACCGATTCTTTCCAAGAACTTCAAACGCGAATTTTTGTGACAGATACATTGCTTCTTTTCCGTACCCTTTGCCTTTATCAGTAATTACGACGCGTTTTAATTCCATTTGCGTATCGTGCAGCATATCGCGGAAATCTATAAATCCCACAGAGATACCTTCATTAGTTTCAACTATGGTTTGAAGAAAATTATTATCTCCGAATTTTTCTATTCTTGTACACAGCGACCAGTTGCCAACCCAGTTTGTGCTGTCTTTGTCGCGTTCCGCCATGTTTATAAAATCATAATCGTCTATATTGGCGGTGCGGAGACGCAATCGACCTAATGACGTTATAATTTCTGATTTTTCGGTACAGCGAACTGCGCCGTGCATAAAATTCGATATGGCGTTTTTATATAATTCATCAGCATTTGCGGCAGTTTCAGACCGTTTTTCGTAAAATTCTTTAATCATTGGTTTATATTCTTCAAAAGCGGCGGCGATTTTTGGATATAATATCAAATGTTCTTTAAAACACTGTAAAAAAATCATAAACTTACTGCCCTCATCTCCCGCACACCTCAGCCCCAATCTTAGCCCACTCCCATAATCTCTCGGGCTTATTGCCGACTGTGCTTACGTCTTTGAGAATAAGCTCGCACGGATTGCCGTATTTGCCTGCGATTGTATAAGCGTCTATTAAATCTTTGCGAACAAGTTCGGGAATCCACGCCGTATCGCTCGATAAAAACGCAGGATTCGGCTTTCTCGAAAAGACATATCGTCCCGCCATTGCTTCCGCGCCTCTCTCCATATTGACCCACGGACTCATAGAAATCTTACGGACGTTCATTTTAGATATAACATGTATTTTCATGTCTAACGGCTCGCAGCAGCCGTAATATCCCAAACCGAACCTGTCGTACCACTTCTTCTGATACGCAATCTCAAACTCGTCGTGAACTTCCGGCGAAACCATCGAAAATAACTGCGCCGCGCCCATACACCATATATTTTTTGCCGAATATCTGAACTTTTCGAGTTCTTCTTCGCTCTCGCCTTTAAATCCCGGTATTTCGTCGCAGTACGCTCCCGTGCAGTGTATAAGAGGGTCGCCGACGTCAATAAGACCGAGTCTTTCGTATTCGTCTAACTGTTCTTCAAAAAGCCCGAACATTTTGTCAAGTATTTTATGTATAAATTCAGGGCGGTCTATTATGTCATACATACACTCCTCAATACCGTGCCATGTGCTTACAACGTCCCATACGTGATGATACCCCGCATTAGAGCCGCTTTGAGTGACGCGCATAATATCTCCGAAAACGTCTTTTGCAGTATCAAGCCATTTTTTTGACGCTTCTTTATCTTCGGAAATCTTCGGGGTCTGTATTTTTTTTATATCTTCTTCAGTTTTCAGAACGTCTATATAATCATGGCTGTCAACGCCTGTTCCGACTTGCCCAAGAATCTTGTCCTCTTTAACGCCCAATCCGAACCCTGTATTAGATATTGCTTTCGGCACTCTTATTTTATTCTCGACAACCCTGTCGTCCTGAATATATTTCCATCTGTAGAGGGTTTCGCGTAATTGCCACTCAAAATGACGCATAAGCCAGTCCTCGCACTCAAGATTTAATTCGCCGTCCCTGTTCAATTCTCCCCACGGCAGCTGGTCTATCATAAACATAGGGCGTTCAGGTTTGAGAGAATTCAAGCCTTTCCAAGCCTTTAGAGTTTTATTCTGTATCGGCAGTTGGCTGATTTCCGCGACTTTTTTCGCGAGATTTCTGAGAATTTCTTTTTCTTTCACGTAATTTGACATAGATAAATCCTCCTGAAAATATTTTAAACGGCGGCTTTGAAAAACATCAAAACCGCCGTTTGATTTTAAAATTTTTATTCTGTTTCGGTTGATTCTTTTGTTTCAGACTCGGGCGTTCCGCCGGATTCAATAACTTCTTCTTTTTGTTCTTCCGGTACTTGTTCGGGCTCAAGCAAAGCGCGCATAGACAACGATATTTTCTTTGCCTCAGGATTTATCTCCGTTATCTTGACCTGTACAATATCTCCGATGTTCAAAATTTCAGACGGTTTTGAAATCTTTTTGTTTACTATCTGCGATATGTGTATAAGACCATCAACTCCCGGAACGATTTCCGCAAATGCGCCGAAAGGCATCATGTTTAAAATCTTCGCGTCAACTACGTCTCCGACTTTTGTCTCAGCCGTGAATTTTGTCCACGGGTTTGTGCTTTCGTCTCTGTAGCCAAGAGATATGCGGTGCTTTTCTTTATCGAAATCTTTTATATACACTTCGATTTTATCGCCGAGCTTAAGAACTTCGGACGGATGTTTGATTCTGCTCCACGACAGTTCGGTTATATGAATCATGCCGTCAATACCGCCAATATCGACAAATACGCCGTAATTGGCGATTGATTTAACAACGCCCTGATATTTTTTGCCGATTTCGATTTCGCCCCAGACTTTTTCTTCGACGGCTTTTCTTGCCTCAGCCGAAGCGTTTCTGATAGAGGCTATGGCTCTGCGCTTAACTGTGTTTATGTCAATTATTTTAACCTTGACTTTTCTATCGACGAGCGTCTGCAGGTCGGTGTCTTTGGAAACGTCGGCGTGAGAAGCCGGGACAAATACTTTTATAGAATCTATAAGAACTATTATCCCGCCGTTTACAACCTGTATTACTTTGCCCTCGACAACAGTGCCCTCCTCGTAAAGTTTGATGATTTTGTCCCAGTTTTCGGTTGAATCAATTCTTTTTCTGGATAAAAGAGCGATTCCCTCCTGGTCGTTTGTCTTTATAACCTGCGTTTCAATTTCATCGCCGACTTTGAACATTTCCTTGAGTTTAACCGAATTATCGTCCGTAATTTCGTCAAAAGCGAGAATACCAGTGTATTTGAATCCCAAATCCACATGTATTTCGCCGTCCGAAATATAGGATATAGTACCCTTAATTCTGTCTCCTCTATTTAAAGTTGCGAATGTTTCATCAAGCATCTGCGCAAAACTCTTTTCTTCAGTTGAGTTTGCGTCTGCGTTTGCCGCGCTTACAGAACCAACAGCCCCTTCCTCAATTTTTTCGCCGTTGACATTGCTATTGCTGTCTATAATATTGTCCGTCATAATTTTTTTTACCTCCATGATTATACTGTCGGGAGTTGAAGCGCCCGCAGTTATACTAACTTTCACAGCATCCTTTCCTGAATTTTGTTCAAGCTCTGAACATAGGTTTTTAAATATATTAAGAGGCAGTTGCTCTGAAGTTTCGACAATAAAAGAATTTGCGCAGTTTTTTTTGCATATCTCGTAAAGTTTTGCGGTATTTGAGCTGTTGCGCCCGCCCACTATAACCATAATGTCGCTGTTTTGGGATAAAGATTCCGTCTCCGCCTGCCGTTTTCCCGTTGCGGAGCATACGGTGTCAAAAAAAACTGTTTCCATACCCGAATACTTCCCGTCAGACGAAAAGATTTCGAGTATATAATTTTTACATTTTATATAGTCTTTTATATTATGTGTAGTTTGAACCAATATAATTAATTTTTTGTAATTTTTTTCGATTAATTTTTTCGATATTTTATCATAACTTGCGCTTAGCTCTCCAAAATCCCTGAGGATTTCTTTTTCGCCGTTTACATAACTTTCAAGCCCGATTATTTCGGGGTGATTTTTGTCCCCGAATATTAACGTCAAAGTTTCAGAGTTTGTGTTTTCTTCGGCGAGCCTGTGCATTTTTTTTACACATTCGCAGGTGGCGTCAGCGATTTTTAAATTTTCCCGGCTGCTTATTTCTTTAAGCCGTTCAAAAACTTTTTTCGGTATCCCGTGAGTTCTTATGACAACCGAAGAGTTATTCTCAAAATCAGAATAATTATTAATTTCGCTGTCCTCTATGATAGTTAAAAATCCTTTGGAATTTTCCGTCAGTTCTCTTATAAAAGAATCGTTGTGTATGATTTTGCCGAACATATAAACTTGCGAGTTATTTGTTTTGCCAAGCTCGATTTCGCGGGACAATATATCGACCGCTTTTTTAACTCCAAAGCAAAATCCGCAGTTTTCCGCCGTTGTTATTTCAATTTTCGCCGTTTCAGCCATTTTTGATTTTTAATCCGTTCTTATTTATATCCCAATGTTGTAAGCATTTCATTTGCCGCAGATTTATTTTTAGAATCCGTCTCAACGCAGACAAGAGTGTTGTCTATACGAAAATAGTGGTAATATATGCCGTCAATCGTATAACTGTATAAACTGTAATTTGCCGCGCTGTAATTGCTTCCCGATTTGTTCCCCGAAATCAAATCAAGGCTTTTTACTGCGCTGTTATACGAAGCGCGCGCCGTATCATTTGACGAGAATACATAAAAATCAATAACAACTCTTCTGTCCGAAGAAGTCGCCTGCAAAGAAGAAGTGACGTTCGTACTGAAGCGGACGGCTTCGTTTGTCATAACATATCCGGCTTTTGCAGTCAAATCAGAAAATTCAGTTTCTGTAATCGCCGTTTTCGCACTGCATGAAGCCAGCACAGAGAGCAGTATAATCATTGAAATTACAGACAGTAAAACTTTTTTAAACATAAATTCAGTAACTCCATATTATTTATGTATTAATTAGCGTAAGTATCTATGAATTTTTGAAGGGCTTTTTCTATCGCGCCCTGCGATTTATCGAACTGCGAAGCGAAATCGCTCTTTTTGGAGCTTACCAGCGTGTTGAGTATAGTCGGCAGAGTGCCTATTCCGTAAATATATCCTATATCGTAAACTTTATTGTTGAATATAATATCAAGCATACCCTCGGATTCGTTGTCTCTCAAAACTTTAGAAGTCAGGCATAAATCATAGAATGCGGGCATTAGCGTAGTCCCGGATTCATACGCGAGAGCCTCGGTTATAAGCCCCGCAAAATCCAAATCGGCATTTGTCGGTATCCCGATGCAAAGCCCGTTAAACTCTGCGTATGTATAATAATTTTCCTGCTGTTCGTTAAATTTAGGAGTGGGCACAACTCCGAAATCGGTAGGCATAGCCCTTAAATCGCGGGCAATCGGCTCAAACAGACTTGCGCGCATTAAAAATCTGTTTTCCTGAAAATACGAGCTTGCCTGAACCCATATGTCAGACGCGCCTTTTATTGTATCAGCCATGAACATAGACTCCGGTTCGATACAGACAGACAGGGCTTTTTGTATAACGTCCAGCGCTCTGGGAGTATTCATGGTTATTTCCGGCACGTCCTCGCTGTTAAGTTTTACGGTTGTTTCCCCCGACGCTTCAAACAGATGCAGGGCAAATTCGTACTGCGACATAAATCCCCATTGGTCGTACTGGTCCATAACGCCGTTGCCGTCCAAATCTTTGTTTACGCCTTTTGTAATTTCCATCAGTTTGTCTATAGTCCATGTGCCGTCGTTCACGTATTTATACGGATATTCAATTCCTAAACTTTTGCACATGTCTTTATTAAAATACAGACACGACGACCTCAGTTTATCTCTCAATACAATATCGCCGGCTTCAAAATAAAGTTTGCCGTGTATAGATAAATCTCTTATCATAGCCTGGTCCCACCACGGTTTATCCAAATCGTCTTTAATATATGGCACAGTATATAAATCCGCGAGGTTTTTCTGGCTTGCAAGATTTTTTACATTATTTATAATATCAACTATCAAATCATAACTGTTGTCGCCTGCAAGTATGCTTTTCTTTGCGGTATCGGAAGGAGCTCCCGAGGCTTGGGTTGTTATCATTTTTATATTGAATTTTTCTTCAACGTTCAGTTTTCGTTTATATAAAGCGTCGTTGATGGGTTCTCCTGTCTGAACGTCAGCCGAAAATTTATCGTACATTCTGTGCTCGTCTGTAACCGCTACCGTGATAACCCTAAATTCTCTGCCCCCGAAATCCGTTTCGGGTAAATTTATAGGCTCGCGCACCCACTTATTCGCTTTAGCGTCGCCGGCATTTGAAGTCGGCTCGCCGGAAACTGCGGGGTTGTCAGTTGTATTATTGTTGTTGTTATTTGTATTGCCGGAATCTCCTTTGGCGCACGAAAACATAAACAGGGCAGTCAAAAGCATTGCCGCAATTAAAATCGAACATGTAATCTTTTTAAAACTAAACATAAAGCAACCCCCAAAAACTAAAACGCTTTTATTTTTTATTTTTATTCAGAGTATCGTATTTCCTGTAGTTTTCCAAGATTTCGCCGTAAACTCTCTCGGTGATTTTCCTGTATAAATCAATATTGCTGCTGTTCCCGTCTGATTTTTCGGTTTCTCCGATTTTTTCAAGTTCATCAAAAGATATGTATTTTCCGAAAACGACTATAGTTTTATGAAAAATCCTGACTTTATAGCCTTTTGTTATAACGGTTACGGGTAATATGCCGGTTTTCGCCTTTAAAGCAACCATTGCCACCCCGTGTTTCGGAGTGACCGTATCTGGGGGCTTTCTCTTTGCCCTGTGTCCCTGAGGATACATTCCGACGACTTCTCCCTTTTCGAGTATATTTATAGTGTTCTTTATAGACGAAACGTCCGCTTTATCCCTGTTCACGGGATAAGCCCCGAAAAGTTTAACTATCGATTTCAAAATCGGGATTTTAAACAGCTCCGCCTTCGCCATATATCTCAAAGGGCGGTGCATAGATGCGCCGATAATAATCGGGTCCCAGTTTGAAGAATGATTTATACACGCAACATATGATTTTATATCCTCGCTTAAAGGCTCGTTTTCGGGATTTATAATCGTAACCCGGAACAGCTTCCTGAAGAAACCGGCTACAAATGATTTCTGAACGCTACCGAACACAGACATCGGGCAACATTTCCTTTATTATATTTACAGCTCTTGCGAGCGAATCTCTCGGCGACTTGCAGTCTGAATTGTTGAGCAAAACCGCGTCGTCCGCAGGTTTGAGAGGAGCGGCGTCCCTGTTTGAATCCTGTTCGTCGCGGGCGTTTATTTCCCGCAAAATCGCGGCGTATTCAACGTCCTGCCCGTTTTCCGTCAATTCTTCGTATCTTCTCCTCGCCCTTTCTTCTGGAGCGGCGGTGAGAAATATTTTTACGTCGGCATTGGGGAGAATAACCGTACCAATATCCCTGCCGTCCATGATTATATTGTTTTTTTCGGCGGCTTCGCGCTGGGTTTTGAGTAAAAACTCGCGGACTTTCGGTATTTTTGAAACGTCGGACGCATATTTTGATATGATATTTTCCCTGATTTTTTCCGATACTTCTTCGCCGTTCAGGAAAACTTTCTGTTCGTCGCCCCTGTAACCCACTTCTATTTTTATATCTCCGCTGTCAACGCAAGCCTCTATTTTTTCTTTATCGCCGCCGTCTATGCCTTTTTTAAAAACATACAGCCCGATAGTTCTGTATAAAGCTCCCGTGTCAAGATATAAAAACCCGAGTTTTTTCGCCAATCCTTTGGCAAGCGAACTTTTTCCCGCGCCTGACGGACCGTCTATTGCCACAGAAAAAAACTTTTTTGAATCCATTTAAATTTTACACCTTTGATAAAATTTTGAAACAAATAAAACCGTATATTATCACTAATTTATAATAATACTATGTTTAAACATACATTTAAAGTAAAATTAGATAATAAAATTGTTAATTTAGTGTAAATTTTACTGTTTTATTATTCGGCTGCATTTTTCCCCGCGAGCTTTCCGGTAGCAAAAGCTATTTGAAGATTAAACCCTCCGGTGTAAGCGTCAACGTCGATTATCTCGCCCGCAAAATATAATCCCCCGACTAATTTTGATTCCATTGTGCTCGACGATATTTCTTTCGTATCAACGCCTCCGCAAGTTATTATAGCTTCGTCTATAGGTCTGAATTTTTTGAAACTCACGCTGAAATTTTTAAATAATCCGGCAATTTCCGCTCTTTCGGTTCTTGTGATTTCGTTTATTTTTTTATCGGGGTTTAATGATACCGATGAATTTGACAAAATTTTAATAAAAACCGGGATTAATTTTTTCGGCAGTAAATCGTCAAGCGAATTTTTGAACATTTTGTTTTTATATTTATCAAAGTCAGACAATATTCTTTTATCTAACTGTTCTTCAGTCAATGCGGGTTTCAAGTCTAATTTTATTTTATAATCTTTATTTTCAGCTTCCCGTATATGAGACGACGCGCTGAGAACTAAAGGTCCCGAGATTCCGAAATGGGTAAACAGCATTTCGCCCATTTCCTCAAAAATCTTTTTGTCATCTTCATAAACATATATTTTTATATTCTTCAAACTCAAGCCCATTAAGTCCGGGCAGAATTTTTCTTTTATTTCAATCGGCACAAGCGACGGTTTAAAATCTATTATATTATGCCCGGCTTGTCTGGCAAATTTATATCCGTCGCCGGTTGAACCCGTTCCGGGATATGACATTCCTCCCGTGCAAATTATAACAGCGTCAAAATCGTATTTTTTGTCGTTTGCGATTAATCCGGTGATTTTGTTATTGTCAATCAATAATTTATCGACTTTTTCAAATCTGATTTTAACTTTGTTTATATTTGCGAATTTCTTTAACGCATCGACAATATCAAACGCGCTGTCCGATTCGGGAAATACTCTTTTTCCGCGTTCGACTTTTAATTTAACGCCGAGATTTTCAAAAAAATCAACGCAGTCCTGCGGAGAGAAATAATTTAACGCCGAATATAAAAATTTAGGATTTGTCGCGACGTTTGACAAAAATTCGCTGATACTGCACAAATTTGTGACATTACAGCGACCTTTTCCCGTTATGGCGAGTTTTCTGCCTACTTTTTCGTTTTTTTCAAACAGTATAACATCCGCGCCGGATTTCGCCGCTTCGCCCGCAGCCGTAAGTCCCGCCGCTCCGCCGCCTATTACCGCGATTTTTTTATTCATTATAATTTTCAATACCTCAAATTTAAAAATAAAATGCTTGACAAAATTGTACAGACATGATATAATATAAACGTATAGCAGACTGCGAGACGGTTCAGCCCGTAATTAGTCGAATTAATTCAATATATTAATCCGGTAAGTCGGGATAACTTAGGGACGGATTAATATACTTCTATTTTCAGCCAATAACACAATAATATAACTATTATTATGAAAGCTATTATACGCTGTATATCTCTCTTTGGCATAGGCTTTCTCCTCCTTTCGGAAGTTACTCGCTGAACCTCGTCCCGCAGAACCAATTTTCGTTAGAAAATATCGCTCTCTTGTCTGCTATACGTTGTGTTTATTATAACACAGAGAAAAAATATTGTCAATAAAAAATTATTAAAATCCGGTAGTTGAATAAACCGCCGGATTTTTATTGTGTAGTGGAATTTACCGATATTTATCCAAAACTTCGTCGCTCCAAACGTGCGCTTCTATATATTTTAAGTAATGATTTATGGGTTTGTCATGCGGGAATATCCGGTTTTTCATGTCGTATTCAGGGTCTTCGGGATAACCGTATTTTTCAATCAGGTTCAATATCCCGTCATAATCATAAACTTGACCCCACCATTCCTCGCCTGTATTTAGATTTGAATTGAAAACCGGAAACGTATCGCCGTATGTAAACGAAACCGTATTAATATCAAATTCTCTGAAGGGGATTTTGATACAAGCCGGATTATTATACCATGTATTCATGCCTTTATTCGCGCCTAACGTAAAATATACAGGCGCGGTGCGAATAGGTTTTCCCCCGATTGCGATAAATTTATCGCGGACAATTTTTTCCATTTCATAACGGCGGGTTAAAAACCATTCAATATTTGCCGGACTTGCGGATTTTGGATTATTTTCCCTCCATTTGCGCAACACTATAACTGCTTCTTCAAAAGGCAAAGACGTGATTGTACGAAATGGGTCGCATGTTTTTTCGTAGTAATGATATAAATGTGCAGTGTCATTTTCCATAACTATTTTACCTCAATATTTTTCTGCAATTTAAAATCATCTGAAAATATAAACTAAATATCCCGCATACAGAACTCCTCCGAAAAGCAGGAAGAACGGATTTACGGATTTTTTAATTTTTATCCATGCAAGATT
>JGI20166J26741_11749141_pt1 | contig 10514 bp, 4 predicted proteins | sample TergutCu122P5_FD_26741 | JGI IMG/M metagenome (IMG submission 26741) | reverse complement strand
AAATATCCCAAAATTTTCTGCATAGTACCTATGTCATTATTTTTCATCTTCAAGTTCGTATATTTTTCAGAGATTTGCTACCATGCAACTTCACTACACTGAATGATAGTACTGATCCAAAATCACAAGTCTGCCCTACCATTATATTAGCGTTTTGAAATATTATTGAATATTATCATAATTCATACAAAGTTCTACGAGAATTAGTAACTTTGTGTCATAATCCTCATGTACTTAATTGAGTCTGTGACTGGACAGAGGGATGGAATGGGCAGACACACACTAACACATTTGTTAACAAGCTGCATAATCATGTGGCACACAGTGAAGTATCATACTCCAACTCCTTGAAAGCTGATCAGCTTTTGAATAAGACAATTCAATGTGATCCCTGGATGGGGTACAAAGAATACTTCTCTCCACGAATCTCTGTCACATTTCAGAGACCATATACCATCATATTGAAGAGTGTGAGCAGCATAAGTCTGCATCATTGTACCTCGATGAATTTCTGCATACTTTGGCTGAAAAAGGATATGCAAGTGGTTCTCAAAGTAGGAATTTGCAGCTCTCTCAGCCACATTCAAAAAGCTTGCTTTACAGGTCTCAAGTCAGGAAATCTACAGTGCGTATTTTTCATCAGTCTCCTTCAAAATATACTGAGGACTCTTTTACCAGGGGTAAACCACCTAGGAAGTGAAGATAACCATTCACCTCACACGACTGCCCAGGTTAAGAATGTGGGAGAGGTCCCACATACATCTTCATGGCAGAGTGATTAAGCACAGAAAAATACTTATATTGCTAATTGTACCATTTTTACTTAATCCTTTAGGTACAAATATTCTCCTCTGTTTTCACATATAATCAATTTTATATACTCTTTCAGAAGGACAGGAGTGAAGCCAGGACACCTTCCAACAAAACAATGCTCTTTTTCCATGCAAATAAACATGATCCTCACTTCTCCCTTATCTTTCCCTTTCTTCTATGCTTCTTATGTACCTTACATTTCTCATTCTCTCTAAAAGATCTTTAATGTGTTAAATCTATACTAACAGGGTTCTTGTATTAAGATTTAATTGCAAAATCTTCAAGTGTTATACCAGTTTCCCAAGTCAAACACTGCATAATATGAAAAATTGCATGCCTCTTGGTGTGCTTCACAGTAACAGCTGAATGTGTTGTCACGCCATGCTTAAACCACTGAAATGCGTTATGGAAAGAGCAGTTAAACTGATGGGTCTGATGGCATCAAAATAAAGAGAAGTGAAACATAACAGCAAAGTATGGTACCGATGGTTACTGAATGACAACATGAGAATGCCTACCCATTCTTCATAAAGGATATCACTTCTTCCCTTGTCAGTATCACCCATTACAGTTTTAGATGAACACTTGTAACATAATCAGATGTCACATGACATAAACATATTGACACATATCACACACAATACCTTCCTTCATCATCCTTTACAGAGAAAGCAGCAAAACTATGACTCCACAGCTGCTTCATGAGCAGCAATCACATTCCTTAAAATGGTGAAATGGAGTTTGATTGCAATTTCGCACTTCCTTTATGGTGTTTGTAATGCTACAAACCAAACTCAACCCTCTTACAGGACACCTGTAACTCGGCTTACCATAGCCAATTGACACTATAGGGACAGTCATGTTCCATATAAGAGTAGGTAAAATAATGTTCACTGTTTGAACAGGAGTGTCCATACAAGCAATCACATTCAAGACAAAGTACATTCAAAAATAGGTGCATTTAAATACAGGCAACAAATATTTTCCCTGAGGATTCAGGTAATCTGGGCTGTGACACTGTCAGTGGGTTACTAGTTTCTGACATTCCGATGAAAAACAGTGCCTTCATCTTCAAGGATAAAGGATACCCACTTGATCCACTGGTGGCTGCCAATCGATGTCCAGCTCTTGCAGCACACATCCAATTATGCCCCTTTATAGGACCCCCATACACAACCAGGCCCCTCCAACACCTACCAAGCTGGATTGCCAATGTTCCCTAGCCCGATTTTTTGTGGTATGATGTACGCACTTCCTTAAATAAATTTTTCTTGCAACTTAACATCACTGAGACTGCAACAGATACACAAAAGAACTCTGTAATGCCTGGAAGAAGGTAGTGACAATTATTAATATGTGGCACATGCAACAAACTATCAGATGAATGAATGAATGGACGGATGGAGCTAGGACATGGAAAAGCACAAACATTGTTCACTAAGACAGCCTGATATTCAACAGCACTTTTAATTTCATCAGCTATATAAGGTGTAAAGATTAGAATATAACTTAACATACTGACAATGAATATTCCTAAGCAGTTTCTCTAAAACAGTCACTGAATTCTGAATACATTTGCAAATACCATAAAGCACATAATTTTTGAAATAAGATCACATATTATGCTTGAAATTAATCTGTAAACCGAATCACAACTTTCAATGCTGAAAATTAAGATCATAGGGCCTAATGAATATAAAATGTCCCTAACATGATATTCAGCCTTTGTTTCTTTTTTTTTCTTTTCTTCTTTTTTTTTTAACACTATTCCTGCTGCCACACTCCACTGTATCCTTTGGCAACTAATTAAAATTATCACACATGTACTGATTAGACTGGCACTGGTTATAATTATATCCAACAAAACTCTTACATGCAGGAAGCTTTATACTGAATTTGTATTTTGCAGCTATCTATGTAACCAAATGAGATGGGGGATGTATATAGTATGTACATACATATGAATGTATGTACGTGTGTACGTACGTACGTATGTGTGTGTGTGTCACACATCCCCTTCTCAATATCAGAATTTTTCCAGCAAACATCTGTTCAGTATAACAAACAATTAATTTGTTACCACAACAGTGACAGAAGTGCTGGTTGGTCATCACTTCACTGCCTTGCCAATTTTTGCCATTTAGGTCACAATGTTATACTGCACTGAAAAAATTCTACAAAATCCACTGCTTCATACACTGAATGAATTTCAGAATAGAAATGACAATTTATTTGCAATAACAGTCCCTAAAATATGGGCTATATGTTTTCTTGTAGCACATCTATGAATATTAAATGCCTAGTTACATCACATGTTCTCTGTTACATAATACAGAAAACATTCTTCATTCAGTGTAGATAAATGAGACTACATTATACCATCTTATAAACAAATACAATAAGTAAATATTAATATATATTTTTAGGACACCCACTACCTCCTGAATGGCTTTCAATCTCTCTCAATTTGTTTAGCCTGTCAGTGTTAACATATAAATAATATCATTTCTCAGCACGCAACACAAGTGTATTTTTGAATGGCTACTACAAGATTGGTATGGACTCCATTTTCATCAATAAACTCGTATGTTAAATTGCATAAATGGCCAAATATATATATATATATATATTTCACTTTTCAGGCAATAAAAATGAACAATCTTGTCAATTAACAAAGTATATTTTGGGGAAAAATGTCATAATATAAACAAGATCCAGAAGAGTACAGAAAGGATGGAAAGTTGCACAAGACATTATAAGCCATATTCACATACCTAAGGAACATGAGAATTTCACTAACATCTATACTCATCTGTCACTTAAAACACATTAATAAAAATGCTCATGAAGTATGTATGGTCACACTGCTGCATGTTCACCTTCCTTCCTGCCACTATGTTTTGCTTTCAAGAAGTATTTGTATCTCGAGTTCCATATTTTACATGGAAAACAGTGAAAGTAATAAAAATAACCTGTGATTTCCTTATGCAGAATTGGCCACAGCCTATTTTAAGGTTATTTAAACCATCTCTCCTAGTTTTTTTTACAGTAGTTTTAGCGTTTTCCATACTGTTGTGTAGTAACTATAGTATACTTATAAAACAGTCAAACACAACAAAGTATGTGTCCTTATTATCTTTATTACTTAGTAGGACAACATGTTTCGGTCCCTTATCTACTAGGCTTGCCTAAGTGAAAACATTCCTAGATGTTTCAGAATTGGCTGCAAGTACTCATAAATAGGATATGATAAACTAAGTAAGGAACAGCACTCTACTGAACAATATGACTTCAAATGGTGTACTTCAAGATGTAGGACAAAGAATTTACAGTTTCATGGCACATACATAACAGTGATTCCATTTACACCCACAAGAAAATTGCTACCTTCCCTGTACCAGTTTTCATGAAAATCACAAATGCTGAGCAGCATTATGTGTAGATCTCTTATATCCAGTTTCATCCAAATCACACAATAAATGCAGCAAGAATCAACAGAAATTAATTTACAATCCTTAAGTTAAGTAGGAGAGTGCACTGATCTTCGAGAAACAGCCACTCAATAAATTTTTTTTAGGGCTATCTTCTGTATCAGTTTTATCCAAACTAAATGAAAACTGTAGGAAATACAAGGAAAACTCCAATTGCACCCTTATGTAAAGTATGGCTGTTACTTCACAGACTGTCATAAAACTCACAGTTGCTCAATAACACTACTGAATTTCACCTAAATCATTCATGAAATATGAAATATATGGGTGGAAGTTCATCTGTGTTTTAAGTAAATATCACTGAACTGATTTTCAAAAAAACTTACACTTGCTTTACAACTATACTGAAGAACTAAATCAAACTGCATGGGAATTCAACAAACGCTCCAGTTACCCCACAGGCAGATGTGAGATCCACATAAGACTTTTTTTTTACTTCATAAAGATTGGCTATAAAGTGACCATAATGAATTATGCATCTGAAGCAATCCTTTCATACTACATGGAGCCCTTTAAGGCTCATGCATAAACACAAACCAAATATTCTACACGGCCATTTTCATGACAAACAAGAATGAAAAATGTCATGTTATAAGCACTTATATAGTGTTCAACACTTTAATTACCAACTGACGCACACAACGTTAAAAAACTTAGTTACTAAAACATTCTAAAATAAGTAAAAATGCTCCAACATGTTTCGGCTTACAGGGAAACCATCATCGGGGAGCTACAGTCAGTACTTAGCTAAAAATTACACACTTGGTTAAAAGTAGATACGTAGAGGTCGTACAGGACGTCGTCAGTGTTACTGACGACGTCCTGTACGACCTCTACGTATCTACTTTTAACCAAGAGCATAATTTTTAGCTAAGTACTGACTGTAGCTCCCCGATGATGGTTTCCCTGTAAGCCGAAACATGGTGGAGCATTTTTACTTATTTTAGAATGTTTTAGTAACTCTATGTTTTTTAACGTTGTGTGCGTCAGTTGGTAATTAAAGTGCTGAATATTATTGATGCACAGTGTAACCATGAAGTTCACTTATATAGTGATTTCTGTTCCAATAAAATTTTTTAAACTTTTAAAAAGTAGGGAATCCTATATATATTGCTTGTTGTATAAATTTTTGGAGCAGTTACTATTTAATAAGGCAAACAAAAATCTTCAACCGGGCTGGCGAATAAAGTGGCTGTACTCACTGTATGATATAATCCATATTCATATTGTATTGTTCTGTCTTATTAACGGAATCCAGTATCACACTTCATGAAACTGTAAATAAAAGATTCAAAAGCTGAAGGATAATACAATCTGTTTAACACATGCCTAAAATTTCAGAATACAACAAAGGATAATATTCATTTATCTGGAAATTTTCAGATTAATTATGAATTTTTGCCACAGCACAGAAAATTTTATTTCACATAACATTATCGTACCTACAAATTCATACCACGCACTTGGAAACAATACCAAGAAATTTTTTCACCCTCACTATCCTACACTTTGCAGGCATGGACTTCCAGTGTCAGTGCAATTTACAATACCTAATGAAACCCACAATTTACATTAACGAGTTTCTTAAAGAGTCTGAATTGGAAGGAATTTGATACCAAAAAAAAAAAAAAAAGACAAACTATGTAACTGAATTTACTAAAACAAATCTAATATTAAACTTAAGTAAGATAAAAACAAACAAATTTAACTCAGTTACAGCTGTTTGCTGACTGTTGGACAAGCTGTTTCATAAAACTTACCATTAAAAGGTTTTAAATACTATTGCTGTTAATACAGCCTTTAAAATACAGGGCGTTTCATAATGTTCTCCGTGATTACAAACATTTATAACAAGAAAACCAAAGGACCTACCTTAATGGAATTGTTCACAGCCACGGGATAACTGAAAAAGTTTTTTTGATAACTAGAGATGTTCGATGTGTGTCGTGTCACCCATGGCGCACACATCGAACATCTCTAGTTGTCCAAAAAAACTTTTTCAGTTTTCCTGTGGATGTGAGCAATTCCATTAAGGTAGGTCCTTTGGTTTTCTTATTATAAATGTTTGTAATCACGCAGAACATTATGAAATGCCCTGTATATTCTACAACTTACAAATGAATGTATAAGGTTGACTGAAGCTGAACTTGATCAAATAATTATAAATATGAATTTCTACAACTGAAGTCAAAGTAGAATCAAGAGACATACATGTTAATTCACATACATTACTGTGACACGTTTCACACATGGCCCATAACTTACACCTGTTACAAACTGTTCCAGAATTTTAAATTCTGCACTGGTTGTTCCACGACTACTTCCACAATGAACTGCACTAAATCCAAACAAAGAATGCAAAGGAAATATGACAGACATACAATTTCACTTGACTGCCTTGCATAGGAAACAGCCTAATAATAAAAACAATCATATGAAGCTGCTGTGCAACCACCTCATATTGCATGTTGTTATGATGTGGCTGTACAATTGTATGACACTGAATGTAAAGTATGAATTACAAGCAAATAAATTATGAAAGCAGAAATGGGAAAAACCAACACACATAATGGAAAGCGTATTCACAACAGAAGTTTAGTGTGTGATTCAAAGGAGAAGAGTACAAAAAGAAAAGGATAATTTGTATGTATAGGACAAGAGTAGCTGGGATGGGGCAAACAAGGAATGCGCAGGGAATTAGCATGCATCATGGAAAACAGAACCTAACAACGCCAAGGGGATGTGAGGTAAGAAAACTATGTTAACTGTAGGTGGATACAACTGGCACAGGATTATGTCCAGTGGTGGGTTTTGGTATTAGCAGCACTGAACCTCCAGGCTTTATTATCAGACTGTCTGTTCATGTGGAATTCAACAGAACAGGAGGCGGATCAGTAAAACAGACTGGCAATGACTGAAGACAAGTAATATCCTTGCAGAATGTTACACCAAACTCATCTGCCATCTCAAACCTGCATGCAAAATACGTAATTTCATATTCTGTCTGCAATACACCTTTGTGCTCTCAAAGAGATAAAGTCTCTTTGCTTTTTCAACCATTTTACAGCAATTTATTTTACTAAAACTCATACATGCATGCAAAATGCTGTACAAATAGCATACAACATGAAACTGATGGTGCAGAAGACATAATTCGAAAAGAAGGAAAACAAACGCTACAAGACAGATATATGACAAAATGCAAGAATTTGTACAGCCCAACAATTTAAATTTGATTCCATTAAGTTTCTTTAAAACCTTTATGTAACTGATTTTAATACTGTCTCATTTATATTCAAAGCATAAATTTACCATCTATGGCAACTGATTTGCTTTCTACGCACTTCAAGGATTTGAGAATCAACACTACAGTTTCAACAAATGAGTTAATGGGCACAAACGAATTCTGCATTCATACTTCTGTCACAATATATTATGAATTATTACAGTACCGGCAGTGGGTCAGTAAAGGTATACATACAGCTTTGATACAACCGGTTTCATTGCTTTGGTAAAATCATACACTGTAAGTTACAGAGAATTCAGGGATGCGACATACATGACACATTACAATTTTCAGTGGCTAATCAAAATAGCAAATTTTAAAGCACAATTAAAGGATTATTAAATTACCATGACAACACACAACCATATTACAGCATGATGTTAAAAAGACTGCCCTCAGGATTACGGTACCAAATTCTCTGCCACATACCATACTCAAAACTTTAACAGATAATAACATAGACCTGCGTTATGAATTTATAATTTAAATTCAACAAAAGTACAATTTATGGGAGACCCACTGTGGTGTGTGCATACTAAACCACTTAGGCGAAATATGGCTTTAGTCTCAAATAATTCTTCAAGGTTTGCTAAAAGGTTAAGTAACACTATTTTATCTAAACAATGAAACCAGAGTTAATAATTTAACTCTCATTGTTTCATTAAGTTACATAAGCTTAGCAACCACCAAGCTTCTTACTAAAAAATACCAGGAGTTCCATGAAAGATACAACCTGATTAGAGGGCAGCTATTTTCAGAAAACAATTTTGTCTAAATGAGTGTTCATTTAATGTGGTGATTACTAATTACATGACACAGCCTACAGCAATGTCCAACACACTGTCTGATTAGAAGACTAGGACCATCAGTTGTATCACATTATGGTCTACAGCAGTTGCACATTGTGAATTATAAAATTGTGTTTGTATAAGACACCAAAGATTTGTGGCATCATTAATGAACATACAGAATACTTAACATATCAGTTATATTACATTAACATTACAATAAATCATATGCATGGAAACTTCATTTCTGTGTCAATACTACTGGCTGAAAAATGTTTTTTTTTTTTTAATAAAAGTAACCTATAACAAATACACACAATATTCAGTGCCAAAGTGAAAAATTATTGGTTGGTGAATAAATATGGAGTACCAATTTTGAATACTGAAAGCATAGCTCTGCAAAAAAAAATAAAATAAAATAAAAAAAAAACAAATTTATGAGACACATTTAGAAATATTCTCACGAACTGTGTGATATATGCCCACATCATTTCAAAGAGCTGTTAACACCTTTACCCTTCTGGATCCACTCATTATCTTGTAGTTTTGTAACACAGAAGAAACAAAACAAACTGTATCAGTGCAATATCGCTTAAATTCTGCAAACCGTCTGCCTTGTTTCCATCATTCAATCACGTCTTTCTCGGAATGTGCCCATCTTGCTCCACACTGCACTGTTTACATTGGACCCTCAATTAGGCTCACCTTCATAGTGCAGTAATAAATACTTCGGGCAAAAGCCAACACTGCCACTAAAAATGCACCTGAAAATACAAGAAGGTACAAATTTATTAAATCTCCTGAACCACTTATTTCTTTACTCATATGAGAAACCTAATACAAGAGAATGTGAAATAAGAGTTACAAATGACTCATGCACATTACTGGTTAAAAATTATTGGGAAAGCTAGTTACTTTAAAATGCTTCTAAACAAAAGAAATGTATTCTATACAGTACAACTAATAACTACATGAAGCACACTAATTCTTGATTTTCTAACAGGTCCTCTGCTGGTCAAGAAATTCCCTGCATTGTACAAAACCTGAAATATCATTACCATGTTCAAAAAAGCACACCACTTGTCTGTAACCTCAGCCAGATGAATCCAGTTCATGCTCTCCCATCCTAGTTAACATTCATTTCAATATTATCCTTCCAATTGTACATAAGTATTGCCATTCCTGACATAAATTAGCCGCACAGTCAAGGAACTCAACTATACCAGCATGCCTGTCTGAGGTATAGTCAGCACAGTTCAGCTGGCTACACTGTTACTCATGTAGAAAGGTTTCTCCACTGGCAATGTCTTTTGATATTCTGAGTTCTTTTAAAATGGATGATAACTATCAGGTATATACTGCATGTTTTGTATCAGTTTTGTTACTTGCATACATCCTGATGATTATACTGCTGTATTTAGTTGTACCTTCAATTACATCTATAACACCAATTATATACTTGAAAGAACAATAACCATGTATTCTCATATGACCAATGTTTGTATTGTATGTAGTAGAAAAAGGCACCAGCTCCTATATCATCGTGTTAATACAAATTCACTCTAAGAGGTTAGGGTAGTTTATTTCATAATGACCATAACAGCACTCACTGAATAAACTACGCAAAATAGGGAATTAGGGGAAGGGGTAGACTGAATTAATCATGGGTGGATATGAAGCCACAACAATTTGTAAATTAATTTGCACACAGATTAACATGCAAGAAGTTCTAAGGAGTTTTAGCAGAGTCCTACAAGATAAACTTTTCCAACAGGACGAGAGGGTTGCAGTGGAAATATTAAAGGCTGAGGATGTTTCAGTCTACATGTATACAAAAGTTCTTATCACATAAATGTTATTAATTTCTGTGATCCAGTACCATCCTCCATTACAGGATAGCAAGTTCCTTCTTGACTATATATTAATTACCAACTTTGATGCACTGATTCTTATTTATTCATAAAATACTATTCTCCTCTACATGTTTCGTGCCTCAAGTGCTCATCTTCAGGAGGATACAGTTGTACGCACGCAGCATATGGTACTGTCACTCTCTATGAGAGTTCCTGGTGGCCTGTCGGTACACAGCTTGAGTGAGGACTGACTGTAGGGGGAAGGTTGTTGGTAGGGCGTCTT
>JGI20166J26741_11748919_pt1 | contig 10515 bp, 6 predicted proteins | sample TergutCu122P5_FD_26741 | JGI IMG/M metagenome (IMG submission 26741) | reverse complement strand
GGGGGGTGTTGCTATATACCACAGGTAGGTGTGTATTGAGGTTGTAAACTTTTGTACCTCTGAATTGTCTTGAGTTCAGCATTCATAATTTTAATGGGTGGAAATGCAGGTATAAAGCTGCCCAAATAAAGTCTCAAATGTGTTTGTCACTCTAGAAAAGCACTTACAAGACGTAAAAAGGCAAGAACAAAGGTTAAATAAATATTTAATACTGTCATTTGGTGTATCTCCAGTGGATGATACTTGAAAATTTTATCAGTCAGGTCTATTCTAAAAGAAGGCATGTCTGTGGCAGGAAGGTAACAGATTAGCAATGTGAGAAACATGTATTTGTATGCAGATAATTGAGTTTAAAATGTTGTGGAGGCTTTATTTATGTTCTGTAAATTTTCTTAAACTACATAAATATGCATATATTTGGTTGGTTATCTCTGATTAATTGATGATGATAAACTGAGATCAGATTATATTTGAATATTACTGTTATTAAATAAATTAATTGCTGTGACTGTTGTGATTAAAACAGAACACATACTCTGGCTGAAAAGTGCATAAAATTTATGCCTTTTTAGAACTGTGAGATTAAATACAACTAATTTTGATTAATTAGATGTGCTACAGGCTTATTTTTATTATAATGATTATTTATACAGTAAAAATGACAGTGGATTTTCCCCATGGCTGAGCAGATAGAAAGTAATCTTACGAATCAAAGGGCTAAGGCATTATTATGCTGCATTGCAGAAGTCATATTTCCCTTATAGGTTGTTGGTATTTTTGCATGTTTAGAGATGTAAGTTTCAGTCAAGCTGGTTGTCATTAGAGAAATTGTGAGTAATATTTAATATGATTCTTGTGTTTGACAGAACCTATGGAACTAACACCCAGAGAAAAACGGTGTTAGTCTTGAACACCATGCCAAATGCAAATCATGTAAGAAAAAATTAGATGGAAGTTGTGTTTGCAGTAATATAGAGATATGACAAAGCATATTTTATGTTAAGATGTATAATGTTTGGAATGTTTTTTAAAAAAGTGTTAAAGTTATTCATTCAAAACCAAGTATGTACACAGAAGTTGAAGATCAAAACTATACTTTGTTTTTCTTGCAAATGGCCATAGGCAGATCAATTAAAATATGGTAGGAAGTGCCCAATTCTTACACACACAAATACAAGGCATGTATTCGACAGTACACCATTTTAACCATGGGCTGCCTTGAGTTTTTGGTAGTATACTCCACATGATTTAGGTAATTGTTATAGAGCTAAATGTTAACACTCTCAGGTGTGGTTTGGTTGTTTTATATTTATGTGTTTGGGTACTTCTTACCATCATTTTAAAATGGTCTCCCTGAAGATGCATTACAAACTGAAACATGTCAGAGGAAAATCAAATAGCTGTAATCTACAACTTTTTTGTCTGCATTTTAATATTGTATTTACCATGCATTGTACAATGAATTAGTTTGTAGAACCAATTTTACTTGCATTAAATATATTCTTTACATATTATCAGTTGGAGCCTCACATGTTATAAGTTGAAGAACTGATAACATGTGAAGAATACATTTAGTGTATGTATAGCTGGTTCTGCAAACTAATTCTGTGTATGTAGTTAGTTTTTATTGAGACATTGGTTATTGTGTGCACAGTAAGGATGCACCATTATGAAAACGTAGAAATATTAAGGTCATTAAGTAAAGTTACTGTCCTAATTGGCTGATAAAACCCAAATTAATATGTTGTCTTTGTTTTTAATAAGGATCTTTGAGATAAAATTCTGTTAAGTCTGATAACAGTTCCAGTGTGTGAACGTAGGCAAACTCATTTACATGGCCCAGCATCATCTGTAGGTGTACAAGGGGTAAAGTGCCCACAGAAATAACTAAAATATAATCAGTTACAAATACATGATTTAGAGCAGAAAGACACAACTTGCAGACTAAGAACAAACTGTACCATAATAGATTATTTAACTTTTAAAAGCCATCTTAATCAGTATTGTGGTGCAAGTTAGCAAAATTAATTATGTAACTGTGCTAAGTTGTTCATGTCAATCATAATCTCTTTGCAGTGAGCATAAGAAAACTTAACATCAGGCAACTCTTATTTTTAGGCTGTTCAGCAAGTTACCAAACTGTTGTATTATACCCTATACTTGTTCCTATAAGTGTGACAGCTCATCTGGAAAGATACATGCAGATGACCACTTAGTCAGGGTCCCGTTTTTTGAGTCTGCAATATATTGAGGGAGCATTATCATAACTAATAGATATGTTTTACATTATTTGTGAATACATGATACTAGTTACAAGGGGGAGTAGACAGGTACACAGTGGTGGGGCAAATTAATGTAGTAAAGGACTGTTTTTTCTTGTACTAATGTGCATATATAAGAATTTGGTCTGTAGTTATACTGTTGGAAGAGATACACTGATTGCTGTGTTCAGGTGTTAGCCTAACTTAAGTATACTAGTCATTTGTCATAGTGACTTTTACATTTACCATGTGGGACAGGTAATAATTGAGATATGCTAGGCAGTGTTTTTGAGCCAGCTAGTGTGTAACACCATTGTCCCTACCTGTCTGCTGTGTCAGGGACACCCTTCACACTCACAGACAGTAATTTTGGTACCAGTATAAATTCTGTTAAGTGGGAAAGAACTGGAACATGAAACTCTTATCATGTTCACAGAAAATTATATATCTGCATGGAGAATATGGGTGCTATTGTGATAACTGTGATATACATTGAAAGGTTGTCTTTGTTAAGACATTGATGTAAGTCTTGTGTGAGTCTCTTTGTACATATTTGAGCTTGTGTATGTGAAATATTTAAGTGAAGTACAGCCTACGTCCAGAGGTTCCAAGACTGATGGTATAAAAATGAGTACGGCGTATTTACACTCTTGTGCTAAGGATCTCCTCTGAAACAGCTTCTTCGTGCATCAGTACACCACTTCCAGCATTTCTGGAGGTCTTTAAGCAGTTCTGGTAAGCACTTTATGATATGCTGAGGAGCTGTTTTGTCACAACCGTCTGAATGGCCTGAATTGTCAGCATAGCAATGGCCTATCAATGATCATTTCAGTTGTGGGAATAAGAAAAAAATCAAATGGTGACAAATCTGAACAATATGGCGCATGCAGCAACATTTTGATTTGATGTACTGACAAAAATTCTTTGATAGATAATGCTGACTACAGATGTGCATTGTTGTGTAGGAGGGCCCACTTCCCTGTTGCCCACAACCCAGGCCAATGATGTCAAATACTGTCATGTTAATGTTGCAGTACACATTTCCAGACATCTTGATTGACAGTCTGAAACAGAACTGGCCAGATATTCCTGGTTTGTCTGCAATATGTTCAGTCTTGGAACTTGCCAGACATAGGTTTTACTTTATGTCCCTTTTTGTATAGGCTGTTCGATGTAGAATGTTTCACTGTGCATGTGAACGTTACTCCTTACTGCAGTAGTCCAAAATATTTTGTATATATCTTTGATAATTTATGACTGTCATGTTGCTTATATGAAGCTGATAATTTACTGACGTAAAGGTTGATATAGATGCAGATGACAGTGCTTCCAGTGCAAATCTATTGGAGAAGAGAAGTGTATGGTTAGCAGTCCCCCCAAGAAACAGGTAAAACAAGATACAAATGGCATTTCAGGAAACCTTAAGGCATTAGAAATGAAAAGTAGAGCATTGTATTAAAATTCTAATAGATGTTATAGGATATTATGTTATTCCACTACTTTGAAATGCAAAAGAATTTGATTGTGGATTTCCACACTAAGGATATGATGTGAATGCAGCAGTGTGGTAATGTAGTTTTTTGTCCTCTTGCGAACTGTACTGAACTGGAGTAAGGGTGCAGAGCCAAATAGGTATTTTTTACTGTAGTAGGGAAAGGAGTTTCTTGTCACTTTGTCTCAGGGTTGAAAAGTTTGCATTTCAGGACTGCATAGTATTGTAGTGCTGTATTTAATTTCTCCCTGCACATGTGATCTGGGGGATCTGTGTTCTCTGAAATATATCCTCAAATACAGTACTGTACAGAAATAAAGATATTGGTATAGTACCAAAATTGTGTGTTTGATGACGAATCTGTCTATGAAGACAAAGCTGAAGACAGCTGAGCCGGTTGGTTTAACAGTCTCTTTATTATGGAAGGTACGTAGGTAAAATATTGGACAAGTTACTAGCTCTCCCAACAGATTCACATGTCCATACCCACTTAGTTGCTTGATATTAATTTTAATGATGTTCTCCTCTGTGTTTAGACGTTCACTTACTTTTAACCTTTTGAACCACATTTCTTTAGTAATACACCCCCAATCACCCTCATGCATGCTAAATGCTCCACCCATCTCATAGTATATGAATTAGTCATTGTAATGTTTAAAAAGTACACAAACTCCTCTTTATGCAGTTTTTGGCAGCCTATTGCTGCTTCCTATTCTTGCCCTAATCTCAAACCTGCCCTGCCACATCTGTACTCCTAGTAAGAGAAAGTTCATACCCATTGAAAACAAGAGGCAAAATTATTGTTTTTTGTTTTATAATATGATTTTTGGAGGCACGCATGAATATGTAACAGTAGCAAGCATTCACAGCATTGTGGCCCAGACAATAGCACTTAATTTTTGATTCTGTTAATTTTCAGAAATATTTGAATGTTGCTGTATTTTAATGGAATTTATTAGGTAGCCTTATAAGTTGCTCCAGCATTCTGATGATCAGATGTGATCATATTATGAGTTTCTGGTCTTTATTTCTGGGCAAACTTCTTTAGATTGTTTTTTTTTAGTGGTATTTACATTTTTAACAAATTAACAAAGGAAAGTTAATATGTCCCAGTCAGTTTCAGTTTTCTTGGTTTTGAGCTTTGTAATGGGACCCTGAAAGTATAGCAGAAGAATGAAAATCATTGACAGTCAACACAACGAAAGTGTTGTACGTTGACATATCATTACATTATATCCACTATTTGTCTTGTGTCACATCCTGGTCATGGAGTGATGCAAACCGAAACACAGAGCTGAGGCCTGTGAAAGTGATTATAAGTTGTGTTTCAACTTATGGGTTATCATTTTTCCTCTGTTAAAATCCTACATGTTTCAGGATCAGGCTTCCATCCTTGACAAGTCTACTAGAACAAAGGAGTACAAGTTCAACATGCTAATGTAGGTCGTGATTGGTATCATTACATTATTAACATTTTAGAATACACATAATTTACAAGCATAAATTTACAATGTGATATTAAAAGTATATGTGAGTCTCTTCAAGTACAAGCTCGCAGCCGTTTATATTTTCTCTGGATTATGTACAAAAACATCCGCTTAGATTTATTTGATCCTTTGTTTTAATATCACAATATTGTAAATTTATGCTTGTCACCTTTGTGTATTCTAGAATTTTAATATTGTAATGATACAAGTGAGGTCGATCATTACCTAGATTAGTGTGTTGAATTGTTATTCCTTTGTCCACTCCCTGAGGATGACACTCTGGTGCCGAAACATGTAGGACTGATACTTTTCACAAACTGTATGTTATGAAGTACAATCTTGGTTGACATAGCGTATGTAAAAAGATTCATGGTGTAACATAAAAAATGAATTGCATGATTTCACCGTAATTGAAATGACTCGCTCGCTTCGCGAGTTAAGTTTCTTAATTAGATGTTTTAATTATCATACGAAATAAACATATCGCGAATTAAAGACGTTCCGCGATTATTTTTAACAAAACATTATTCCTTTAAGTAAGAATATAAGTAATCTTTGAATTAGCCATTACAGAAATGTATCGGCGGATCCTTGCGAAATGGTTACGAATCGCGCAAGTACACTTTGGTAACCACTGGTTTCATCCGTACATGAAATCATCTCAAATGTCTGCTTCTGCTTTTGTATTCTTCTTCCGGTAGGGCCGTGCAACGTTCCACTCCGAAGTTACCACTTTTGATATACATTTGGGTCTTAACAATGTCTGTCTTTTGAATTAAACAGGTATTTCGATTTGGATATACTATCAGAAGGAGTGAAACGATGTTGCTGTCTGCCGAGTGTTGCGCTACGGTCGTTCTTCAAAGGTACGCAAGTCTCCCGAGAACCTGCCACACTCGTCAGAATGAAACATCGTTGCAGGTCCTTCGATTTGTGAAGCGCAGTGAATATCATGCATCACTTTATACTACTGATCATCAAGCTTCATACAACCTCTCACCCATGCTATTTACTTACATCATCCGTGTCACATGGTACCAGGGTGATGGTGCAATTGTCAGTTAACCTACAAACAGGTTTTTAACAATAATTTTATTACAAACAGCTTTTACACAAAATTCCCGGGGGTGACAATGAATAATACATTGTCTTGGAATAATCATTGGTTTCAACATTGTTTGATGCACGGTGTAACCATGAAGTTTAACCATGAAGCATATTGATCTACTTGTGAAAAAGCTAAGTAAGGCTTGTTATATAATTAGAAATGCTAAAACATACATATTTGCCCCATCATTAAAAATGATTTATTAAGCCTTTTTCACTCCGTTATGAGCCATGGAATAATATTTTGGGGAAACTCGTGGCATAGCTCTATAATTTTTAGATTACAAAAAAAGGTAATTAGAATTATGGAAGGTTGCGGGAATAGAGTTTCATGTAGAGGTTTATTTAAGAAATTTCAAAATCTGTCTTTGAAATCTCAATGTATTTTATCTTTATTAATCTTTGTAGTTCAAAATAGAACACTTTTTCTAACAAACACTGAAAATTACGATTTGGATTCTAGACAAAGAAGTAATTTTTTACCTTCCTCAAGCAAACTTTAACCATTTATCAGAAGGGAGCTTATTATTCAGGGATATCATTTTTTAATAATTTACCTTCGGAGATTAAGATTGGTGCTGGTTACCAGAAAAAAATTGAAAATCGCTTTGAAAAAATGTTTATACACTTATACACTAGTCAATTGGGAATTAAGGACTATATTACAAAATATGAATATAGTGGTATAATAATTGAAGATCTTGGATATGCATTAGATAAGCACCCCTGAATTGTAAGTTTTATCTAATTACATCATATGGGGTATGTACTCAGTGACCGTAAATTCTAAACTGATTACATTTCCTTGTATAAACTTGATTTTGTTTTAGTTATGTATTATAATCACAATTTATTCTTCTACGTATCTTATTGTTGACACTCATTTTGTACCATGTTTATTGTAATCTATTGATAAGTTCTACATCCACTCTGGTGGATCTCTGGAATAATAATAATAATAATAATTATTATTATTATTACTACTACTACTACTACTGATTCGTGCTCTTACTCGCACACGGTCACGGTTACCCGTTCTCCAGCTTTCAGATATTAACACCAGATAGCGTCCGCCACGTATAAGGAGATTCAAATTTGTGTGAATTTTCTTACAACTACGGTTCCCCAAATTATTTGCTGATTTTTCATTTTTAAAATCGATATAAAATTTCCAGATGACTCATAAAATTATTTTTGAGGCATATTAATGAGTTTCTGAAAGTCCATAATGTATAGTCATTGAGAGGGTACTGGCCTTATCCGCAAGATTGTCCATTTAAAATATGTCTTTCTGCCGAGATTCAGAGTAGTGAGCGGAAGGTGTAAATTGATTAAATAAACGTGCTTATGATGGCCATTGCCAATTTGATTTGAAACTTTAAAGTTCGTAATATTCAATTTAAGTTAATGAATGTAATCAAGGTTTTTTTTACACGACGCGGAAGTGACGATGGGGGTAAGTAACTTTATGGATGATTTACGGTACTCAAACCTGTGAAGATGAATTCTCATGTGCCAGATGGATTCAAAAAATCTTGAGGTCTAAAAGTGTACTGTCTCCATTTCTGTTCAATTTATTCTTAAACTGTGTAAGACCAGGCTAGCCAAATCAAAATTTATCTCACGAAATTCATATGTGCGCACTCTCATGACGTGCTCGTTGGTTAGTGATTTTCATATTTATAATGTTGGTGTCAGTGATAAAATCGATGACCTAGGACGCTAGAAGGTTCTCTTTGGCGCCGTTCGTCCGTGTTGTAGGAGGAAGTTGAATCAATACTGCATTGTTTGATTTAATATACTGTCTGTTTGTACCCTCTGTCGCAAACAAAGACTTGGAATATTGCAGTCTGGGGTTTGCGGTGCAACTTGAGGTCTAAGGTTGCAATTAACTTAGATATTCGTGTATATAATGTCATACAACACGAGACGCCAGGCCGGTCAAGGAGGTGGTAAGTGTGAAGGTTCCGACATTGAGCGGAAAAATGGACGTGTATGTGTAGACGTATGGTTTTAAGCGCTGAGATTATTGCGTGATGTGTGGTATATGTTGCAAGTATTGTAATAAGTATGTTTAACGTCTTGTGGAGTGTGGCTCCGTTTTGTCGCAGTTGAAGGCGACTTGTACGCGTACAGAGACGAGATTAGAGCGCAGAAAATGTGTAGCTGCGGATGGGAAAGCGTATCGAGGTCGCGTATGTCGATTGTGGTGTGATAGTTTGTTGCATGTTATATTAATTTATGCATTTCATATGGATTGGTATTAGAATCATGAGGTGAGTTAAGATCATGACATTTGTAATGATTGGTCGGTCACGGGCAGCGGGGGAAGCGTCTAACGTAAGGTGGCCGGGTGATGTCGCTCTTTTTGGGCCGAAACTAGTTTCACCATAAATTAAGGGCGGTATTTGATTTCCGTAGTTTGTTATTTTATTCAGATACTTTAATGCCGTTTTTCACTTTTGTTAAAGGGTTTAGCTATGTGTACGGCGCCAGTGCTGTTTGAGTTAGTGATATTTTATCGTTAGTTGCTAGTATATGTTGAATATATGTGGTTAAACGTGTTGAATATTTGTGAAAGGTCTAGCGAGTAGAATTTAAAATTAATGGGATGTTAGGATGATGAATGTTGTTATTCTGGATATGACTGTATGTCATACTGGTGATGTATGTAAGCATGAAGCAGCTGCATTCATCAGAGTTCTAAATAAAAACCATATTTTGTTAATTAACTTCTGGCATGTTTTGGCCTCACTAGGTTATCATCATGGAGTTTCATATATGTAACAGTGGGAAATACCTAGGGTTCATGTATTCACAATTTTACATGCAAGTTTATAGAATGATAACACCTATAAAATATATGTGGAATCCACTGTAAAATCTTAGTGTAGCTGTCATGGGTATAGTAAGCATGTATGTGCATGTGTGCTGATTATGTGGTCAGTATAATGAGATGTTCTGATATCTTGTAAATTTTGTAAAACAAACATTGTATACTAAAAACTTTAGATGTTTTCATAAGTCATGAGTATTAAAACTTGTAGGCATCATGTTGCATTCAGTGATCCATGGAATGGAATATGTTACAAATGCTGTTCCATCATGGTTACAATTTATATTGAGATTTCATGGTGGAGTCCACGTACCCTTTTGTAAGTTTATATTGAGATTTCATGGTGGAGTCCACGTATCCTTTTGTAAGTTATATCTTATTGTAAATACAGTATATCCACATGTTTGAATATGTAAACTTTGGGTCTTCCCACTGTTATATTTGTGAAACTCCTTGGTAATGGCTAAGTGAGGCTAAAACATTTTGGAGGTGAAATAATAAAAATCAGGTGTGATTTACAACTCTGGTGTGTATAATTGGTTTATGTTGATATGTATGTTGTTTAGTGCAGAGGAAGAGATGCCACATTTGAAGAACGGAACAACTAAGGTATCTTCCTTTGAGCGGTACGTTAGTTGTGCTATGGTTGTAATGTTTTCTGTAACAACAGTCGTTGAATGATGTCAGTATTGAAGGTCATTTTGCAGCTGGCTTATATGAAGTTAAGTGAGTCAACCCAGTTTTTGTTATTAACCTTCATTCTGTATGTCCCATTGTGGTGATATATAAACTATATTAAAGTAAACTCAGTCACAACTAGTTTTTTATTGTGTTTATTGATTACAACATGTTCTGGCCACGATGGCCATCTTCATGTTATACAAAATATTATAGAATACGTGGGCGGCTAATTGCAAAATTAAATTCTGTAAAAAAAATAAAAATAAAACAAGATCTGATTTTTACATAAAGGGCAATAATTTGTAAGGGTTCATATTTTTTATATAATTTTTTAGATTGTATGTATTTCAGCTATCTTAATGGTATGCACAAATATTGCCATGAAAGTTCTAGCTTTTGCAGTATTTAAAGTTAATTTGTGTTGAGTAATTTGATTCATTCATTCAGTATTCTGTCTGACGACAGGTCCAAAGCCTCCTCCAAAACGATGCCTCCATATAGTGCGATGCAGAGCCTCCTCCTTCAAAAGAGAATATCCTCTCCTCTCCTTTAGGTCATCCAGTAGCTTCTTACGTCTTCTTCCTCGTCTTCTTGCCACTTCCATCTCCCCCTTTATCTTTCCTTCGATAACTTGTTTTAGAAGGCAGTTTC
>JGI20166J26741_11748696_pt1 | contig 10516 bp, 9 predicted proteins | sample TergutCu122P5_FD_26741 | JGI IMG/M metagenome (IMG submission 26741) | reverse complement strand
GTCACTATACCAAGGCTCAAAAAGAAAGTTACATGTCATGTGTTTTTGGAATTAGTGTGTTTTAGACACAGAAAAGACAGTATGTTGATGCATACTGTGCAACCTGATTATAACAAGAATTTACATTCCCCCCCACTAGCGCTACAGCCCATTGTGGGTTTGTATTTTGCAGCCCTTTAGTGGGGCTATAGCCTCCTCGCGTATGAGGTTTCTTGATCACACACAACAACGCGCCAGTCCGTAGGACTCCTCTGGACGAGTGATCAGTCTGTCACAGAGACCTCTACCTGACAACACACAACACTCACAACAGACAAACGTCCATGTCCCCAGTGGGATTCGAACCCACGATCACAGCAGGCGAGTGGCCGTAGACCTACGCCTTACACTGTACGACTTACAAAATATCTAAAAATACTTTTTCTGGCAGGTACTTAAAATATCTAGAAGTGGTTGAAGTACGCAATGTTACAAGTCTATCACATGACATTTAATAATGCATTTTTTTTGTCTTTGATGAGGTGCTGAATTCATTCAGACTACTTATTTAAGTCGAGGCACTGTTGCCATAATTAGTCATCAACTGTTCTGGTTACATAACATCATAGCACAGTCACACAAATGTACCTGGTTCCCATTCACAAGTCATGTGACACAGTGCACTTTGAAAGAAACTACTGGTCTAACAATCTGTTCATGTGATATATTGTGGACATTTCTCCTTGGCTAAAATATGGAGGGACTAAGTCATGGAACCGCCAGTTTATGCTAACTGTGGCTGTAAAAAGATCATTGTGCGCTGCAGCTGTGTGATATGTTGCGATATTGGCCAGTGAAATAGAGTGGCTTTTCACATGCAGGGTAGGCAGTTTTGCCCCAGGCTTGAATAAGTTCCAGTATGCAAGACTTGCAGTACTCAGATTCTGAAATATGGACTTTTTTCTCTCCTATAAAGAGGGTACCTTTAGAGACCACCAGCTTGAGAAAAACTACAAATAAAACCCATGGAGAAAGTTACAGAAAAGTTGCGAATGGTTAGAATCACCTGCTATTATGAAAGTTAATGAACTGCCCCCATCTGTGTGAGATACCCATATATGCAGTGCCAGAAGTTTTACAGTCTATGATTTTCTGACAAAATAATAATCTTCTTGTTAGCCATATTCAATCTTTCAGTTACACCATATATTAAATTACATTTGTATGATTTGTATATCTCACATGACCTACATTTCCCATTAATTACAGAAAAAAATCTGTTGCTGCATGTGGATGATCTCACCAGAGATACACTGCATTGTTACAAAGTTACCATAATATCTGTATATTTTGTAACGTGCATGCTGTGTGTGACTGACCTGTTCCAAAATGAAATGTACATGATAACACCCAGTGTAGAGCCTCCATTATCATATTTTTTCCACACACATTGTGTTTCAGAGATGAAACATCCACATATATAGATCCTGTTCATTCAGCATTCATATTGTGCAAAGAACACGTAAAATATCCATTTGCAAATTATGTTACGAATATCAATTGAAATGATCTTTTCTGTCGATTGTGTGACAGGGTAATACCAGAGGATGGAGTACCAACAGAAAACCCTAGTGCTGTGAAGAAGTTGGTATTTTGTTCAGGCAAAGTGTACTATGACTTGATGAAGGCTCGTAATGAGAAAAATCTCGACAGAGATATTGCCGTTGCAAGAGTAGAACAGGTACAGATTATATTTTTTTGCTGTAAAATCATTTATTTGGGTTATTCAAATACTCAAGCTTTATTTCATTGATGGTATGAGATTTTAGTGGCACTTTCTAACATACTTCCCTGCTTTTATAAGGAAATTTCCCTAATGGTGGTGTTACATCCATGTGTCTGTCCACTCTCAAAAATAAAATTTCAGACAACCTTACAGGGATTCCACAGTATAGGTACTTTAGATTCTGGAGCATTTGACAAATGTTCATTGGACTTGCCCACGTTGCTTACTTGCAGATCTCCCCATTTCCCTATGATTTGGTGAAGAAAGAATGTGCAAAATATCCAAATGCTGTCTTGTGCTGGGCCCAGGAAGAAGCTAAGAACCAGGGTGCCTGGACTTATGTGCAACCCCGCTTCAACACCACACTTAATGGATCTCGAAACATCAGGTAGGTGTGATGCTTGCACTTGGCTCATTGACATCAGATAGGACCACATTTTCTGGACCATCACTCTGTACTGCAGAGTCAGTGGATACCATAATCTATCAATAGGAGAATCCAAGGGAACTGCATATTTTTACATTTAACAGTGCTGCTGCTGTATTGTTCATGAGTCAGACATTCATTCTGTATGTTTACACCACACTCTCTGAGCAGCGGCACATTCATACTTCTTTCTTTCTTCACTTTTCCTCCTTCTTCAGTAGTCCAGTAAGGTATGAGGGTGTACAGATAAGCCCCATCTTTAATGTGAATGTTATCCAGGGAGCACATTATGGAACAGATATATGTGAAGAGAAAACAACTTGTCCAACCAGTATGTTTTCTGTTAAAGTCTCCTTTATTTCCATTTCTGTTTATTAGAGGTACTTGTATGTTAGATTGTACCCTACATTCCTGAGACCAGTGCATGGTCCAGTGAAGGAAAGTGTCTGCTAATCCAGATCCTTATATTAGACTGATAATTTCTTGGCATCAGTTTATAAGATTACTTAGTGTTGAAGGCAGATTAAGGTGAGTATGGAGCACTGGTGAATTGGTACTGACAGGAAAACAGAAGTATTCGGAGAAAAACCTTTGCCAGTGTCACTTTTCTTTGATATGCATTGCACGAGAGGAATATTCAGTAACAGTAAGCATATTTTTATTTACTTGCATGGCAAAGAACTAAGTACTGCACAAATTAAGATCATCTGCATTGAAGGTCTTTTTCTGGGTCTCTACACTGTGTGGGTGATGTGTTTTCCAACACTGCAGAGGAACATACTGCATCTGTTTTCAGGCTTCCTGAATCTGGTTTGTATGGATGCTGAAGTGGTTGGGAAGAATGGAATTAATCAGTTAATGTGTGAAAGTTGGAGAAAATCAGGCCAGTTAGATCTCTGGAAGAAGGAGAGGGATAGGGCTCGTAATGAGCCAATCGGAGAAAGTTCCAAGAATGACTCTTTTAAGGGTCAGCATTGGGGAATGTGCAAGTGGCTAGATTTCCTCCAGCTTTTTTATATAACTGACACATTCTTTTCATCCCAACCACCTCAGCATTCACATAAACAAGATTCAGATACCTTGCAGATGGAGGCAGTATGTTTCTGTGAATCACCAATACACACATCTACTAAATGGTGTAGAAACCCAAAAGAACACCAACTGATCAGCAGCTGCTGTGAAAACCTGAAGCTTATGTCATCTGTGTTCTCACATACTGGTGTGCATGGTGACTGTTGGAATTTTGGGCATGAAATTAAATTACTTGTTTTATTATATTGCATGAAGTTGGTGATAATGTTGTTACATGTATGAAAGGTGAACGTCACATGCTTGCATCATAGCAAGGTGGAAAGTACTGTTTTGTCTGCTGTACAAAGTTCCATTACCCACAGCTCTGGGAGGATATGTACAATTTAGTGACATGATTATGAGAAGTACTCTACATATCACAAAAGAATTTATTCTGATTGTGTAAAATGTGATACCGGCTGACAGTATTTGCTGCGTTGGGTTGCAGGTTGCTTGGGAGGAGGGTCTGGGTGTTTCGTCAGTTAACCAAAGAAATTAGTATTGCCTGACAACAGATAGTAGGATGCAGGAATATTAAGAGACCAGTTTTTGCACATTACTGTTTATTCTTTAACATCATAATAGGAGTCAGTTTAAATTCCCAAAGTAAAAACATTTTACAGTGTTGTAATTTTTATTATGATTCATTGAATTGCACCATAATCTTTTTTGAAAATTCAGTTTCACGATATAGATAGTTGTGCTCACTAATGAAAACTTGCATATTCCAAGAACTATGAACTGTATAGATATCCCACTGAAGGATGTAAAGCAGTGTGCTAGTGGGTAAGGAGAGCCAGTCTTAAGATTGGTTTCACAATCAAACCATTAATCCTAAGAAGATTAAAAATGTGTAGAATCAAAAACATGTTGTATGGACAAACTGTACACAGCAGTTTGGTGTAGGTGTTCAGCCATCAGTACTTTCTCAAGATCTATCAAAAGAGTAAAGTGTATATGGGTCTTGTGCATTTTGCAGACCCCGGAGACATCAAGAAAACAATGAGGGTTTTTTTGGGAAGTACTTTGGCTGGCGTTCTGGTCCTACTGAAAATGCCACCTCCCAACTTCATCCTCCTACCTCTACACGTAGCGTGATTAGGTGAGGGCTGTTGTAATTTAATACAAACATAACACTTCCCAAAATATATTATTTATATAAAGTTTGATTTGGAGCTTCTGTTCTGGTAAATTAAAGCTGAAGCCGCTGTGTTGAAAATAGAATCCACATATAGTTGTTAAGTTACAGAGCTGGTAGATGCATGTTTGTGAGGGCAGTATATGGTGATATGTTTTGGGATAATTGGTTACTGTGCTGAGTATCGTAAGGGGTTGGTGGGTGACAATTGCACTGTAGCACTGATTGTCATTCTGTGAGATCTGAACTTGTCATTGTCAATGAGGCTTCACTCTCAGTACTGCGTGTTTCCTCACCTGAGGGCACTAGCTTGTGGGGTATTCAGTTTGTTAAAGGGAGATGTGTGTTGAGCGAGGAAAATATGTACTGGAATTCTGTTGCTACTTCATATGATCAGTTTCACAATACTCATGATATTACAGTGTGTGAGAAATACTAGAAGAAGCAGTCCTGCAGTGTCACATTATTGCAGTTCTCTGTGCCTCTGTGCAAGACATCATCACTGACACGCCGTCTTGTTTGATTCTGATTGTAGTTAAATCTCAGCAGTTTTTCTGACAGCCAAAAGCCCCTCTTTATTATTATTATTGTTATTGTTGTTGTGATATAAAATGTGTTACCCTACAATACAAATACTAGGATCTATGAAGTCTGTCCATGATACCGAACAGTTTAAATTGTTTTCTCACTCCCTTTGGAGCTATTGGGCTCTGTCCCCTTTGAAGCACTCTCCTCCACTTTTTATACACCACTCCCAGTGCGTCTTCCAGTTTTGAAAGTATTCCTGTAATGCCTGTTTTGGAATACTGCATAAATCGGCCAGTGAATTTTCTTTAATCTCCTCAACAGACTCAAATTGTTGTCCTTTCAGTATGGATTTCTGCTTGGTGCAAGGTGTGGCAAGTATGGTGGCTGGAGACAAGTGTCGTCTCATGTTTTGTGAGAAAATCACAAATCAGAAGGGAGAAATGCGCCCATGCATGTCTTGTTGGAGCGACCAATTTTTTACCCCTCCACAAATCAGGTCTTTTTCTCCTCACTGCCTTCAGATAATATTCCTTGTTCACCATCTGGCCACGAGGTAGAAAGTCATGATAAACTACGCTGACACAATAAAAAAAACAGCATCACTTTCACATTGGACCGAACTTTCTATGCTTTTTTGGGTTTTGGGTGACATTGTTGGGACCCATTGCGAAGACTGGGCTTTTGTTTCGATATCATAGCCATAAACCCAAGTTTCATCATCTAAGACGATGTTGTTTTCAAGTTTTCATAAGCATTTGCACAGTTGACAAGGTCTTTACTGACATCAACCCGATTTTTTTTCTGATCTTTGCTCAGCAGGCATGGCACCAAGTTGAATACAAAACAATACATGGCCAAATTTTTAGTGAGAATCTCATCTCATTTGGTTTTTGAAATTCCATCTGTCTCTGCTACTTCATGAGCAGTCAAACGACAATTGGAACAAATCACTTTCCAAACTTTTTGGATGTTTTCTTCATTTGTTGATGTCGAAGGTTGCCCTGAATGTTCATTGTCCTCAGTTGAAGTTTGGCCCTCTTTAAAAATACTTGTACCACTGCATGGGTTTGTGTTCCACTCATTGCTTCGTCCCCAAACACTTGTATTTAACATTTTAAAAGTCTCCTGAAACTTTTCTATAATTTGAAACAAAATTACACACAAACATGCTGCTAATGAAAATCACCCATTCTCAATCACTGAAAAATTTCCCCAGCAAGCAAGGCGCGTTCACTCTAATAGACAGAGCACAATGACTAAGCAAACTAGAGTGATCTGGATTGTGGCATTCGCCTTAGGAAACTCACTCCTTTGCAGCACAACCAGCAGGACCTTGCTCCAACTTTGCGTTGGCACACTAATTCAAAAGTTCGGATACTTTATGGAGTGACTTCCTGTTTTCTCTAATTTGTAGCGCATTGTTCATACATACATCTGATGCTGGATTCACTAGTAAACTTATGTCATTGCATCATATTTGTACCATTCTTTCAATATTGTGACACTAATTTCATCCATGGGCAAGGTATGTAGCATACTCATGCAGTGTAATTAATGCAAAATCTTTTTGAGAAAACCATAGGAGAGGTGACAGCTTTGGAGAATTAAGTGTAGATGGAAGTTTTATATTAAATTGACTCTTAGGGAATTATGGTGTTGGTATAGGCACCCTGAATTAATTTGGGCATCATGCACAGTAATAATCAACATATTCTATGAATGCCAGAAATTTCTGGAACAGCTGAGCAAGTAAACTTTTTTATCCCCACCAGGCCAGATCCACAGAGTAACAGTTTATTAAACAGTCTGGTTTGGAGAGTATCACTGCTTGAAAAATGTCAGGGTGAAAGGGTTAATTATATCAGAGTATGGAATGATGGTAAGGAAAGTGCATGTCTCATTTGGGAAGGAAGGTTATTCCCTGGGAACAGGCGGATAATTTGTGTATGAGATTGCAGGTTCTCACAGCAGTGGTTAGGGTAATCAAGATGAAAGTCTTGTGACATGTGACAGATAGAAGATTACCTGAAACACGGAGGCAGCATTTCCTGCAAAATGTTGGTATCTGACTACCAGACTACATGGTTTCACGTCTCAGAAGACCATAATGTTACATATTTTCTGTTTGTGATTATTAGCTTATGAATACAGTAGGTCTGAGTGCTGATGGGATTGCCTCTGTGATCACAGTTAACACCACTATTCAGCTTTTGATCACTTGTGGTCATAGAAACATTTGGCTGTGCCATTGTTGAGATCTGTCTGCACTGTTAGTGAACTTGTCACTGCAGTTGCTCACTTTTAATACTATTACATACAAGACTTTTAAAATAGCGTGGCAGTTGCTTAGTGACAGGGTAACAAAATTACGCTTGTTTTTCAGCTATGCTGGACGACCGACTGCAGCTTCACCAGCTACTGGAAGCAAAATGCAGCACTTGCGCGAGTTAAAAGCCTTGTTGGATGATGCTATGGCTGTCTAAGGAAAACTGTCATAGTAGTGATAGTTTGGTGGTGGTGATATACTATATGCTGCTGGTCAGACAGGCTACTACTGTGGTCTTAATGTATTCTCCCACTGCTTGAACATTGTGTTGCAGATGATTAGCATCGTAAACAAATAAGATAACCATCCCCATATCACAGCTCACACCAGACACCTCAGTTAGATGTTAATGACAAAGCCGTGTCTCAGAGGATGTTGTGTGTAAGTGCCATGATATGTAACCTGAGTTGGAAACTACAGCTGGAATTTTGCTTTGTCTGCAAGCATTGAAGATGTCCTTGGCAGAGCTATTTATTTTTGGTATGCTGCACAGAAAAGCATATTTTATTGCCTGGTGGATGTGAAGGTCCTGTATCCTGACCAGAATTGTCTGATGCATACAAGCAAGGCTTGTAATGCTGTATAAAGATGCAGTTAATTCATTTATCTACATTACACACATGGTATTGATATTATGAGTTTAATATTGTATTGTAGAAATGTAAATATTTTAAACATGTGAAATATCCAGAATTGAGCAGTTCTTATTCCGCTGTTAATTAAGCAGGTGTAACTTACACATTTATGATGTATATTAATTGTGGGCTTGCAAACAGATTCATTGGTTTCCACTTTTCTGCTCCTAGTATGAGAATCATCAAGCGTGCTGGCCATATGCTGGAATTATGGACTGATAATCAGAAGTATCACAAATTGTAGTATAATAGTATGTAGAGATGTATGCTGTAATTTGTCAGCTCTATTGAATCCACTTAGAATTAAAGAGATGCCCTTTATTCTTTTGTGTGTTTTAAGGCTATGTACATATTAATTATTTACCAGCTGCAGCTCTTAAATATAATTATTCTACACAAAGAAGTTACTACCAAAAGAGCTTATTACTCTGTACAGTTCTCCATTATTATTAGCAGGAATGTTAAATCATAATTTTACCTCCCAATATATATTAAAATAATTATTTTAAACAATGTGTTATTTTAACATTAGAAAGTATTCTGACAGAAATTATATAAGTGAACAAAAGTTGCTACTGAAATCCACGCATCTCATACAAATGTTATGCACATTTCATTGTCTCACAAATTCTTTTAAGAAGAAAAATTATCCCAGAAGGATTAAACTAGCAGGTCATGGATGTGGAAAGAGAAATAACTGAAACATTACTATAAATGTTACATCTACACACATACACAATTTGGTTGTTCGAGGGTGGGGGTTGATTATGAGGCTACAGGATCATGATATTTATTTGCCACTATTAAATTGTGTCAATGTGTTTGTTATTATGTTAAAAATTGTGTGTTGAACTGGTTGAAGTTGTGCATATGAAAATACAATTTATGAATAACAGTAGTATTGTGCTTTCTTGGTTTTCCATTTTTGGGTGAATTGCGGGATCAGTACTCCCCTTGAACATGATACAGGCCTTCTTCCATAAAACATAGGATATTTCTTATTCATGGTATGACTGGTACTGTTCAACAGTCACTTGGTGCATACCACGGGTGCAGCACATTTCTGGTTGCATTCATGCTGCAGAATGTGATCACTGCAGTCTGTTCGTGACCTCTTATTCATAATGTTTGTTTGTTAACCTTTAATCCAAACATACCGTTGTGATAGTACATGAAGTATAATGAAGTAACCCATCATTCACAACAAAAACCTTGTATTGTTGTCAGATATTGAGTGTACTTCAGGACATGTTTCAGTCAAGTTGACCAAAACATGCCATAGAGTACACTAAATGTCTGATAAGAATAAAAAGTTTTTGTTGTGACAATTACTTCATTATACTTCATGTGTTCATTTTTGGCTTCCTGTGTTCATTAAGTGTATAATTGCTGCTTGTGATTGAAAAGTATACATGGATAAAGTGCTGAGGCAAGTGATATATAAAGGTGTTTATGGGCATCAGAAGGAAGATTGGGATAATGGCCTGTCATCTTGGAATCTGTAGTGCACATGGTGTGAAACATTATTCATTTGTTTATTGAGAACAGTGATGTTATTCAAGAGGCAGTTGTACTGAAACACTGCTGCAGTTATAGTCCTTTATAGGGAGTACTGATAATGCAACACTTGATTGACCAACTTCTTTCATAGTGGTTCAAATGTGCTTTATCTAGTTGTTGTCAGTGATTGGTTGAAGATTATATTGTAACCCTTGCTACTGGCATCAGCCACTGTCCCCATTTGGAAACACCTGCCTATCTTCACCATGGTAATACTGTCAGTAGACAATAAAACAAAATGACCCCTAAATGACCACATACTTCTTCAGGAAAATGAACATGGCCACCTTGTATGAAGCACTACCAGATGGGACCACAGCCCTTAAAATAAAGGATATCAGAAATGCAGAACTACATTATACACTGCAGGCAACTGAACAAGTAAAATCTTTGTCACAGACAAAGATGGACAAAAGGGAAGTGAACCAGTGTTTCACATACAGTGATACATACTTTTAAGCACTGCAATGCACCACCACAGCAGTAGAATCACAAGCTATCAAAACTGTATAAAGGTGCACGATGCTTACAGAGTCCTGCTGAAAGCAAGTTCTTACCCGAGGCTGCAGGAAGATGGCAGAAGTTAGGATAGGCCCTGTCCTAGTGCTAAAGCCAGGATAGCCCCATTTCCCTCGTGATATCCTGATGGAAAGCCTCAAAGAACAAATATTTAAGATATGACCTAAAAGTATTGCACATCTCTTCCCAAGTCACTACTTACAGCCATTTATGAGACAAGAAGCAGCAAAAAATTGAGAAGCAAGAAAGCTGATCCAAGTGGTAGGAATATGGGCATGGCTGTTCAACACAAATACATGAAGGTGAGGTGAATACTGCAGTCTTGGAAGAACTTGATTGAAATACAGTGAAATGCAAATACCACAGGCACAATACTTGAAAACATTATGTACAATCTTTTTTCAAAACTTGACAAAAGTAGATGAACTGCACATACCATATTGGTGATTTACGAGGGCTGTTTTTTTTTTCAACCTCCGATCGTGCTTCTAAGGAAGTACGAAATACGCGGGAGCCAGATCTGCGCGTCGCGTGATTGCGCAGCTCC
>JGI20166J26741_11748585_pt1 | contig 10516 bp, 8 predicted proteins | sample TergutCu122P5_FD_26741 | JGI IMG/M metagenome (IMG submission 26741) | reverse complement strand
ACTTTCACGACCGATCTCGAAGCGGCGCTGAAGGGCGCGTTCTTTATACAGGAGACAGTCGCGGAAAAACCGGATATCAAGACGGACATCTTCGAAAAGGTCGCCGCGCTGGCGGAGGCGGACGCGATCATCGTGTCCAACGCGTCTTCGCTGAATCCTTTCACCCTCGTGCCGGAGGCGCTGAAGCCCCGGTTTGCCGCGGCGCACTGGTTCGCGCCGCCGCATATCATCCCGCTGGTGGAAGTGGCCAAGTGCGAAGAGACGCTGCCCGAAACGATCGACGCGGTGACGGCGCTGCTGACGGAATGCGGGAAGACGCCGGTCCGCCTCGAGAAGTTCGTCCCGGGGTACCTGATCAACCGGATCCAAATCCTGCTGAACACAGAGATTTTCTATCTGCTCAGCGAAGGGATCTGCACGGCGGAGCAGCTGGATCTTGCCGTGAAGGCCTCGTTCATGCCGCGCGGGATGGTGCTCGGGCTGGTGCAGCGGTACGATTTCACCGGGCTCGATATCAGCGCGAACAATATCATCAATTCAAGTTATGTCATGCCTCCCTTCGACCCGCATCCGAAAGCGCTGTTCGACCATGTGGACAAAGGGGAACTCGGCGTCAAAACCGGCAAGGGCTTTTACGACTACGGCGGCCGCAGCCCGCAGGAGGTGAGCCGCGAACGCGACCGGCTCCTGCTCAAGGTTTTCGAGGCAAATAAAGATATACTGAAAACGACAGTTTAGAACAGGAAAATAGTATGCGGGAAACAGTAATCGTTGAAGCTTGCAGAAGCGCCATCGGCAGTATCGGCGGGACGCTCACGCCGCTGAAAGCGGATGACCTCTCGACGGCGGTTGTAAAGGGCGCCCTGGCCCGTTCGGGGCTTGATCCGGCGGCCATTGACATGGTCATACTGGGCCATTGCCGCCAGACCTCGGACGATCCGAACATCGCCAGGCTGACCGCGCTCCGGAGCGGGATACCGGAAAGCACGCCGGCCTATACGGTCATGGCGCAGTGCGTATCCGGCATGACGGCGGTCATGAACGCGGCGACCTATATCATGAGCGGCCAGGCCGACGTCATCCTCGCGGGCGGCACGGAAAGCATGAGCAACGCGGTCTTTTATTTCAGGGACGGGCGGTTCGGCATCGGGACCCGCAATACGGAACTTCTGGACGCGCTGGTCGAGGCGCAGCTGCGCTCGCAGCCGCAGGATATCTACGGCGTCTTCAATATGGGGATCACCGCCGAGAACGTCGCGGAGAAATACGGCGTCACGCGGGAAGAACAGGACGCGTTCGCGTACGGTTCGCAGCGCAAGGCGCTGAAGGCGATCGCGGACGGGAGGTTCAAGGACGAGATCGTGCCCGTCGAAATCCCGCAGCGGAAGAAACCGCCGATCGTCTTTGATACGGATGAGTACCCGCGCGAGACGTCCCCGGAAGCGCTGGCGGCGCTGAAGCCCGTTTTCAAAACGGACGGCTCCGGCACCGTGACGGCGGGCAATTCCTCGGGGCGCAACGACGGGGCTGCGGCCCTGATCCTGATGACGCCCGAACGCGCGGAGGCGCTGAACCTGAAACCGCTTGCGGCGGTCCGCGGATTTGCGATGGCCGGCGTCGACCCGAGGATCATGGGGATAGGCCCCGTGCCCGCGTCGGAAAAAGCGCTGGAGGCCGCCGGGCTTACCGCCGGCGACATCGGGCTCGTCGAGCTCAACGAAGCCTTCGCGGCGCAGTCGCTCGGCTGCCTGAAAAACATGCCGTACGACTCCGAGATCGTGAACGTCAACGGCGGCGCGATCGCGCTCGGGCATCCGCTCGGCTGCACGGGGGCCAGGATCACGGTGACGCTGCTGCATGAAATGAAAAAGCGGAATGTCCGTTACGGGCTTGCCACGCTCTGCGTCGCAGGCGGCATGGGCGGCGCGCTTATTTTGGAAAATATTGTATAAATAACACATCGATTGTTTGTTTATTCGCGAATCGCTTAGATATAGAAAGGAGCAGTAAATGGAAAAGGTTTTTGTGAATCTGACGAACGGAGGGCCAATCTCCGTTTATGTCGAGGACGGGGAAGTGACCCGTATCCGTCCTCTGCAGATCCCGGAGAATGAATACCCGAAGCCCTGGACAATAGAGGCCGGGGGAAAAACGTATACGCCGCCGAAAGCGCTGCGCTGTTCGCCCTGCGTCCACGCGGAGCGGGACCGGCTGTATTCGGAAAACAGGATCCTGTACCCGATGAAGCGCAAGGATTTTGACCCGAAGGGGGAACGCAACCCCCAAAACCGCGGCATCAGCGGTTACGAGCGGATCAGCTGGGAAGAGGCGCTGGACATCGTGTCCGGCGAGATGAAACGCCTGATGGATACCTACGGCGGCCACGCCATCACGGGGCTCACCTCCTCGCACCACAACTGGGGCATCGTCGGCTACAAGATGGGGCCCTTCCACCGGTTCATGAACATGATCGGCTATACCCCGATCCTCGACAACCCTGACTCCTGGGAAGGCTGGCATTGGGGCGCGACCCACAGCTACGGGTTTTACTGGCGCCTCGGCATGCCCGAACCTTTCGATATGCTGACCGACGCGCTGCAAAATACGGAGATGATCGTGCACTGGTCGGCCGATCCGGATACGACGCACGGGACGTACAGCGGGCAGGAGTCGCAGCTCTGGCGCGTGTGGCTGAAAGAAAAGGGCATCAAGAATGTCTTCATCGATCCGTTCTACAACTACACAAACGCCGCGATGGACGGGAGCTGGTTCCCGGTCACGCCCGGCGGCGACACGGCGCTTGCCATGGCGATCGCCTATACCTGGATTGAAGAAGACACCTACGACAAGGACTATGTCGAGCGGCTCACGGTCGGCTTTGACGCGTTCAAGGCGATGATCCTCGGGGAGACGGACGGGCTTCCGAAAACACCCGAATGGGCGGAGGAGAAATGCGGCATCGAAGCGCGCAGGATCCGCGGCCTCGCCCGCGAATGGGCGACGCACCGCACCAGCCTGGACGGCGGCGCCAGAGGCGGCGAAGGGTCCGCGTGCCGCGCCGCGCACGCGACGGAATGGGCGCGCATGATGGTACTGCTTCAGGCCATGCAGGGGCTCGGGAAACCCGGCGTGTCGATCTGGGGCACATCGATGGGCTCGCCGAGCGATTATTCCTGGTTCCCGGCCTACGCGGAGCCGGAAGGCCGCATGGGGACCGCGTCTTTCGTGAAGAACAAATTCGGGCCTCCGTCGAACCCGACGAAGCAAAAGCTTTACCGCCTGACCTACCCCGACGCGGTCATGGAAGGCGGAGGCTCGTTCGACAGCATGGGCTTCTGCGGCCAGAGCCTGGAGCAGCAGTTCGTGGAAAACACCTATCCGGTCGAAGGGGAAGTCAAAATGCTTTACCGCTACGGCGGCTCCTTCATGGGAACGATGACGGACACGAACCGGTGGGTCAAAATGTACCGCTCCGATAAGTTCGAATTCGTCGTGAACCAGGATTGCTGGTACGGCGGGGAAGCGCGGTTCGCGGATATCATCCTGCCTGCCTGCACGAACCTCGAACGCGACGATATCGGCGAATGGGCCGCCTGCGGCGGTTATACGACAAACTCGCATTGCGGCTGCAACTGGCGCGTGATCGTGCGCGAGCAGAAGTGCATCGAGCCGATCGGCGAGTCAAAATCGGATTATGAGATTCTCAGCCTGATCGCGGACAGGCTCGGTATGGGAGAGCTTTACACGGAAGGGAAATCCGAACTCGACTGGTGCAAGGCGTTTTTCGATTCGAGCGAGATCGCCAAAAAAGGCATGATCACCTGGGAAGAACTGAACGAGAAGGGCTATTATCTTGTCCCCGTCCCCGATGACTTCGTGGCGCGCCCCGGGATGCGCTGGTACTACGAAGGGCGCGAATGCGATACGCCCGACCCCGGCAACCCCAAGCGCGGGACGGACAAGGCCGGCGAGCTCGGCACCGACAGCGGGAAGATCGAATTCGAGAGCCTCAGCCTGAAACGGCTCGCGAAGGAAGATGACGAACGGAAACCGCTGCCGCAGTGGCTGCCGTCATGGGAAGGAAAGGAGAGCGACCTGTACCATAAATACCCGTTGCAGCTCATCTCCCCGCACCCGAGGTTTTCATTCCACTCCCATTACGACAACCACACGCAGTGGCTGAACGAGATACCGGGTCACCGGATTCAGAAGGACGGATACGCCTGGTGGCCGATCCGCGTGAATCCTTCCGACGCGAAGGCAAGGGGCGTGAAGGACGGCGACATCGTCGAACTGTACAACGACCGCGGGTCCGTGCTGGGCGCCGCCGTCGTTACCGAACGCGTACCCGCGGGCGTCATCCACAGCTACGGATGCTCCGCGAAGTACGACCCCGTCGACGACAGCGAGAACGCGACGGACAAGGCCGGCTGCGTGAACATTTTGACGCCGGCGCGCATGACGTCAAAACGGGTTCCGGGAATGGCCCCGAATTCCTGTCTTTGTGAACTGCGCGTATGGAAAGGAGGCAAATAAGATGACGAAATATGGATTGATTTTCGATGTGGAAAAATGCTGCGGATGCTACGCGTGCTTCCTGTCCTGCCGCGATGAGTTCTCCGGAAAGGATCACCTGCCGACGGCGGCGTCACAGCCGGACGGGCAGCAGTGGATACGGATCGAAGAAGTGGAACACGGGACGGGCAGCAAGGTGAAGGTCGATTATGTTGGCCGCCTCTGCCTGCATTGCGACGACCCGGTCTGCGCGAAAGGCGCGCCGGAAGGCGCGGTGTATAAGCGGCCGGACGGAATCGTCGTTTTCGACCCGGAAAAATCGAAAGGGTGGAAGGACGCGCAGAAAGCCTGCCCGTACGGCGTTGTATTTTGGAACAGCGAAGCCGGCCTTCCCCAGAAATGCACGCTCTGCGCGCATATGCACGATGCGGGCGAGAAAACGACGCGCTGCGCGGAATGCTGCCCGACAGGCGCGCTTGTTTACGGCGAAATCCAGGAAACGGTGAACGGCCTTGTCCAAATTATCGGGACTCCCCAGCCGTTTATCGCGGGTGAAGTCGCGTACGCGGGAAAGCCGGGCGAGCCGGCGGCGGGCGTGACCGTCACGCTGACCGACAAAGACGGGACAGTGCGCGGTACTTGCCGGACGGATTTCCTCGGCGATTTCGAATTCAAAGGCCTGAAGAAAGACAGTATTTATCAGCTCGAAATCGCGCAGGACGGATATGTGTCCAAAGAAGTCACGCTTGAGCTTCACGCGTCAAAGAACGTGGGTACAATATTATTATCGGAGAAGGAGGAATAAACGATGGCATTTACTACAGATCCATACACCGGACTCAGGCTTTATGAGCTGAGCCATGTATGGGCGGCGGACGCGCCATCCTATCCCGGGCAGGCGGACGTCTCCGCGCACCGCGGCGTCAAGCACGCGCAGCACGGCGTCCTGGCCTGGCACAACAGCACGTCGCTTCATACGGGCACCCATATGATCTCGCCGCTGTATACGATCCAGAAGGGACAGGATTTGAAGGATCTTCCGCTCGACAGCCTTTTCGGAAACGGGATTGTGCTCGACGTCCCTAAAGGGAGCTACGAGACAATCACCGCGGCCGATCTGGAGAAAGCCGGCGCCCGGGTACAGGAAGGCGATTTTGTCGTCATCAATACCGGCTGGCATCACAAATACTCGGATTCGCTGGAGTATTACGGCGAGGCGCCGGGGCTGACCGAAGACGCCGCCGAATGGCTTCTGGCCAAGAAAGTCCGCTTTGTTGCCGTCGATACGCCGTTCATCGACCATCCGCTCGCGACCAATATGGCGAGCCACCGCGGCGGCCCGCATATGAAGCGGCTTCCGGGCGAGTACAAGGCCGCGACGGGCAAGGATCCGGCAGTGGAGCACGCAAAATGGAATATCGCCCTGAAGACGCTGTCGGGCGCGGGGATCCCCGTGGTCGTGCAGGCGGGCGGCGATCTGGACGATCTGTCCGGAAAACGCGCGACCTTTGCGGCGACGCCCTGGAAGCTTGAAAAAGGCGACGCGTGCCAAGTCCGCTTCGTCGCGATGACGGATCCGGAAGGCAAAGTCCGGATCGATTCCGGGAAGGAGGGTTAGTGTCATGGCACTGAAACTATACGACCTTACGCATACATACCGGCAGTTCATGCCTGAATGGCCGTCGTCGCCGGGCGTCGATCTGGACGTACTCAAATTCCACGCGCGCGACGGGCTCTGGGAGCTGAACTGGTCGGGCATTATGCACCGCTGCACGCATATGGACGCGCCGCTGCACGTCACGGAGAACACGCCGGACATCATGACGTATCCGCTGTGGAGATTGGCGGGGACGGGCGTCTGCGTCTCGATCCCGAAAGACAAATGGGGGATCATCACGCCGGAGGATCTCGAAAAGGCGACCCCGCAAATAAAAGAAGGCGATATCGTCATGATCAACACCGGGTTCCACCACAAATGGGCGGACACGGACGAGTATTTTTCCTACGGCTGCGGCATAAACGGGGCGGGCGCGAACTGGCTCGTGGACAAAAAGGTGAAGATGGTCGGATACGGCTGCCAGGCAAACGACCACCCGCTCGCGACGAAGCTCGTCGACCACGGGCTCGGCCCCACGCATCCGCATCTCATCAAAGAATACAAGGAAACGACCGGCAGGGATCCGCTGGAAGACTTCCCGCTGTGGGAAGACGGCCACAAGAACCTGATGTGCAAGGGCGGCATCCCCGGCATCGAAAATGTCGGCGGGGACCTCGATGAGATCACCGGGAAGCGGTGCTTCTTCATCGCGTTCCCCTGGCGTTACCGCGGAGGCGACGGCTGCATCGTCCGTGTGCTCGCCATCACGGATCCCGACGGTGAATTCCGCTTTGAGAAAGGTGAGTAGAGAGATGGCGGAGAGGAAAGAATTATTCAAGACGACGTCGGGAATCGAAATCAAAGGCTGTTATACGGGCGATGATCTCGATCCCGGCCTCGCGGAAAACCTCGGTGCGCCCGGCGCCTACCCCTTTACGCGGGGAATCCAGCCGACGATGTACCGCGGCCGTCTGTGGACCATGCGCCAGTACGCGGGGTTTGCCACGGCGGAAGAATCCAACAACCGCTACAAATACCTGCTGGAGCAGGGGCAGACGGGCCTCTCCGTCGCCTTCGACCTGCCGACGCAGATCGGCTACGACAGCGACGACCCGATGTCGCAGGGCGAAGTCGGCAAGGTCGGCGTCGCGATCGACTCGCTGGCAGATATGGAAACCCTGTTTGACGGCATCCCGCTCGACCAAGTGAGCGTTTCCATGACAATCAACGCCCCCGCGGCAATACTTCTGGCCTATTACATCGTGGTGGCAGAGAAGCAGGGCGTCCCGCAGGAAAAGCTGAACGGGACAATCCAGAACGACATCCTGAAGGAATATTCGGCAAGAGGCACCTATATCTTTCCGCCCGGGCCGTCTATGCGGCTGATCACGGATATCTTTGCTTATTGCGCGAAGAATGTCCCGCTGTGGAATACGATCTCGATCTCCGGCTATCATATCCGGGAAGCCGGCGCGACGGCCGTCCAGGAAATCGCGTTCACGCTCGCGGACGGGATCGCCTATGTAGAGGCGGCCTTGAAAGCCGGAATGGACATCGATGAGTTTGCCGGCCGGCTTTCGTTTTTCTTCGTCGCGCAGAACAACCTGTTCGAGGAAGCGGCGAAATACCGCGCGGCGCGCAGGATCTGGGCGAAAATTATGAAAGACCGTTTCGGGGCAAAGGATGAGCGCTCCATGAAACTGCGCTTCCATACGCAGACAGCGGGCGCGGCCCTCACCGCGCAGCAGCCGCAGAACAATATCCCGCGCGTGACGATACAGGCGCTTGCCGCCGTGCTCGGCGGGACGCAGTCGCTGCACACAAACAGCTACGATGAGGCGCTCGCGCTCCCCAGCGAGGATTCCGTAAGGCTCGCGCTCCGGACGCAGCAAGTCGTCGCGTACGAGAGCGGCGCCACCGAAACGGTTGACCCGCTGGCCGGCAGTTATTATGTGGAGTCCATGACGGATGAGATCGAAAAAGCCGTGCTTGCGTACATCGAAAAAATAGACGGGATGGGCGGCGCCGCCAGAGCGATCGAGCAGGGGTATATCCAGCGCGAAATCGGAGACAGCGCCTATGCCTGGCAGAAAGCGGTTGAAGCAGGCGAAGAGATCGTCGTTGGGCTGAACAAATTCCAGATGGAAGAAAAGCCCATATCGGGGCTTTTGCGCGTGAATCCGGAAGTTCAGGAAATGCAGGTGGAAAAACTGCGCAAACTCAGGCTGGAGCGCGACAATGCCGCGGTGGACGCCGCGCTGGAGAAACTGCGCAAAGCAGCGGAAACGGAAGAGAACCTCATGCCGCTGATCATCGATTGCGCGCGCCTGTATTGCACGGAAGGCGAAATTGCGGGGACGCTGCGCAAAGTGTTCGGCGAATACCACGCTGTGGAGGTTTTGTAAGTACCCGCAGCTTGTCGCGGGATGGAGGTAAATATGGCAAAGAAATTAATTATTCAAGCGTGCCTGTGCGGCGCGGGAACGACCAAAGCCCAAAATCCGTCCGTGCCGGTGACGGCGGCGGAGATCGCGAAGGACTCCGTGGAATGCGTAAAGGCCGGAGCGTCGATCCTGCACATTCACTGCCGCGACGAAAACGAAGCGAACACGATGGAGCCGGAAATCTTCAAAGTCTGGGTCGGCGCGATCAGGGAAGCCCTCGCGAAGGAAAACCTGGACGCGATCCTGAACCTGACGACGTCCGGCGGGAAATTCCCCTTTGAGATGCGCATGGGTTCGCTCAAGCCGCTTATGCCCGAAATGTGTTCGTACGACCCCGGTACGCTGAACTGGGCAAACTCCTATGTATTCCTCAATCCTCCGGATTTTCTGGAACAGCTCGGGCTGTATATCCAGGAACTCGGAATCAAACCGGAGATCGAGGTCTTCGACGCCGGCATGGTCGGCAACGTGAATTATTATGTAAAGAAAGGGATCCTGAAGGAGCCGCTCCACATCCAGTATGTCCTCGGCGTCACCGGCGGGATGCCTGGGAATATGGAAGCGCTGCAGTACCTGCTCAGCAAGAAACCCGAGAATGCCACCTGGAGCATTACGGGCATCGGCGCGGCGCACAAACCTTGCATGCTGCTCGGGCTCGCGAACGAATGTGACGGGCTGCGGGTCGGGCTGGAAGACAATATCTTCTACGAGAAAGGCGAACTCGCGACGAATGTGCAGCTCGTGGAGCGCGCGGTGAGGATCGGAAACGTCTACGGGCGCGAGATTGCGAGCGCGGCGGAGGCGCGTGAAATATTGGGAATCAGGAAAGGCAATTCCAATGAGTAATATTATTCGGATATTGATCGCAAAACCGGGATTGGACGGGCACGACCGCGGCGCGAAGGTTGTCGCGCGGGCGCTTCGGGACGAAGGCTACGAAGTCATCTACACCGGCCTGCGCAAAACGCCGGAGGAGATCGTAAGGGCAGCCATCGAAGAGGACGTCAACGCGGTCGGCCTCAGCATCCTGTCCGGCGCGCACAACTATATCTTTCCCCGCGTGATCGAACTGCTCAAGAAAGAAGGCGCGGACGACATCATGGTTTTCGGCGGCGGCATCATCCCGGACGAGGATATCCCCGCTTTGAAAGAAGCCGGCGTGCGTGAGATTTTCAAACCCGGGGCGACGACCGCGAGCATTGTCAGTTTCCTCCGGGAGACTTGCGGTTCGTGAGCCCGGATATCGAAAAACTGGCCGCGGAGGCGCTTGGCGGCTCTCGGCGAGCGGTCTCAAGATGCATCACACTGGTTGAAAAAGGCGGCGCGGACGCGTCGGCGATCCTATACGCGCTTTCGGGATCCGGCCCGAAAAAGACCGCCCTGAAGATCGGCATTACCGGGCCTCCGGGCTCCGGCAAGAGCACGCTTGTGAACCGCCTTGCGGACAGCTACGCGCGCGCGGGGAAGAGAATCGGCGTCATCGCGGTGGATCCTTCCAGCCCCTTTTCCGGCGGCGCGATTCTCGGCGACCGTGTTCGCATGGATGCCGTGCCGGAAACGAACGAAATTTTCTTCCGCTCGATGGGCAGCCGCGGGGCCTGGGGCGGGCTTTCGGACGCCTGCGCGGGCGCGGCAAAGGTTCTGGAAGCATGCGGCTACGACCCGGTTTTAGTGGAGACCGTGGGCGTCGGCCAGTCGGAGATTGAAATCGTCCGGCAGGCGGATGTGGTCGTTGTTGTGATGGTGCCGGGTCTCGGCGACGAGATTCAAACCATCAAGGCCGGGATACTGGAGATCGGCGACGTCTACGCCGTGAACAAAAGCGATTTGCCCGGCGCGGACCGGACGGCGTACGAGCTTCGGGCGGTGCTTTCGGCGCCGGTTCTCATGGTGAGCGCCTCAAGCGGTGACGGGATAGACGAACTGGTCCGGTCGATCGGCCTGCAGGCGCAGACCGCCG
>JGI20166J26741_11748474_pt1 | contig 10519 bp, 7 predicted proteins | sample TergutCu122P5_FD_26741 | JGI IMG/M metagenome (IMG submission 26741) | reverse complement strand
GGTACTCCGGAAAGCATATGGACTGGTTGTGAGGTGCTATTATTGTATGTGACTACAAGTTGACGTGTTTGAAGGTAGGACTGCAGGATGTTGAAGTAATTTGGAGGTAGGTTTTGCTGGATCTTTAGCAGTAATCCCTGGTGCCAGACTTGAATGTAAGTAAACACTGTTTATGAACTGTACGCATTCTACCACTGTTCACAGTCTACAAACTTCACAGTGAGCTGTCTTATAACACGTTAATGTTGTAACTAACTTCCACATTAGTTAGCATTACATGCTGTTGTAATAACGCTTGAATTGCGTAATAAATCTGGGTTACGCACAACAAAGACACGACTTGAACTTGTCTCCCCGTGAGACTAAACTCATTGGTATGTTTCAAGTCAGTAATTATCACATTCACAATTCCTATAACTGCAGCTAAAAGCACTTGAAACTAAATAATTCACAACTGCCCTGTGCAATGTTACTGTATGCACACCTACACTTATGGAAGCCACCGCGCAACTCGTAGCGTGGGTGGCGCCAAATTGCCGCGCTCCCGAGACAAAGATGCGACTCGAATGTTCTAGAAGCTCTTATTGCGTCATAACACCTCGTGATAATTACGTCACTTGCCCGCCTGGCAAGCTACATAGAGTAAGATGACCAAATATGATGCATTCATAACATCACTATAAGAAAAAGGATATCACATTACAAATATAGGTAAAATGTGCCCCCTTTGCGTGAACAGCATGATTTAGCAGAGTGAGCAGAACGGACTTTGAATTGCCAATGCGAACCTTTCTAAAGATTTTATATGAGTTTTTAAATATAAAATCCTTATATCAAGGAAGCCTGTTCCCGGCGTCGTACCTGGATCGTGCGGCTTCATATTCTTAAAAAAAGAGAACTACAAATTTAGGCTGGATATTTTCCAACGGCCTGGCATCAACAGACACAATACAATTAAGACAACAGGTTTGTATTATACGTATCTTAAATTTTCACTGGTATAAAATACAGTAACATTTGAGATAAAAGAGGACTGATGATGATGACGACGACGACGACGATGATGATGATAATGATAATAATAATTATTAATAATAATAATAATAATAATAATAATAATAATAATGGCAAAAAACAATCCATAAAGGGACATGGGTGGATCCAAATCACTATCGGTTCTTATATTACTTGATGATTATTCTTAGTCCTACTGGATGAAGGCAAGGAGAGCAATTCGAAAGTTGACCGAGACTCCTTTCCGTTTCCTTTTCCCACACAGCCCTCCCTGTTACGTGTCCACTTCGCATACTCCATACGAAGGAATATGGGTGTTCACTGACACAACATGCAAAAATAAATTGTGACAACGTCCAGTTAGATGCCCCCACATAATTGTCGCGATACAGTCCAGTTAGATACCCCCACATAATTGTCGAGTTACAGTGTACAAGGAAAAATTACAAACTTGTTTTCTTAACCAATTTGAAGAAATATTTACACTTTGGCACAAGTGGAACTGAAGAATATGTATAGAAATATAGGTGCAAATAACGGCAGTGAAAAATCATGAATAAAAAACACTGCGACTTCCGGCAAGCTAATTAAAGCAGTATATGCTTCATACGTTTATATTTATATTTCTTGTAAAAGTTGGTCAAGTCGGCTAGAGTATAATTCCCTATTTGTTGGACTAGAGGGTTGGGGTATGAAGGGCAATGAGCGAAAAATTTGTCAGTAAGGCGGGGGATGGGCTCAATGTTTAGACAAGCACAACACCATTGGCCGGAAAATAACAAAAGAGTAGTCTGCTTAGAATATTGGTGCCTAGTTCTAGGGGATAATAATAAAATGAACATTAAATAAATTTGCAGGATGTGGATCTAATTCGTCTGGTTCAGAAATGTAACAAGCGGCTTTCTGTTACGAAAATTGTAAATGAACCCACGTGTTCCTAAAAAGGTAGAAAACTTCTTGTATACCTGGACGTCAACAACTTCTCACGTACTCCGCTTCCATGAAGTGTGTTGGTTGACTGGCTGGATGTTTGGTTTGTTTTTCATTTACAAAACCAACATATGCACTTCTAACATACCCAGCAACACAATCACTTGTTTACTGCTACATGTTTCGGCGGAACTCTGCCATCTACAGGGAGTCTATACACCAAAATTTAATACTCGCCATGACATAATACACTGCAATAGTAATACGTATTATATCGTAGTAATTTCTGTAGCTGAGTATAAAGTTTCGGCTACAAACATTACTGTGATGTAATCTGTATTAATGTGCTCTATTGGACACTAGCGAATTTTAAATATTGGTGTGTAGACTTCCTGAACATGGGGGAGTTCCGCTGAAATATATAGCAGTAAACAAGATACTGTGTTTTTTGGGTTTGTAAGATGTCTATGTTGGTTTTATAAATGAGAAATTTAGTTACAATACACATAATGAATAGCTTTAAAGTGACTTTTCTTGGTTTGTTGGTCGGTTGGTTAGTAGGTCGGTCGGTCTGTCTGTCTCTCCTTCTGTCTGTTTGTGGACTTTTGACATAACACTGGCCTGTCTCTTTTTTCTCCTGTTTGTGGACTTTTTACAGAACACTGGCCTGTCTCTTTTTTCTGCGGTGATATTGGTTTGTTGATTGGTTGGTTAGTCGGTCGGTCTGTCTGTCTGTCTCTCCTTCTGTCTGTTTGTGGACTGTTGACAAAACACTGGCCTGTCTCTTTTTTCTGCGGTGATATTGGTTTCATGTTCCCATCTCTCACACGTATAGACGCCGGTCTGTAAGACTAAAAGTGGCCGAGTGTCAGCAAACCCAGGCAGTTTATCAGCTCTCCTGGCTCTAACATACCCTTCCATCTTCTTTGACTTTTCCTTGTTTCATACGAAGTGTCAGAGGAAGAGGAACCAGACCAGAGAAGTAGGAGTTTTTCACGCACTAATGACGCTGCTTGTAAGTGAAGTGGTTCAGAAGCAGCCATCAGAGAGAGACGGACGACGGAAAGGTGATACGTAAGCAGTGTTCAATATTTGTTGTGCTTGAGAAGTTATTTATAAATATTTTTAATCGGCTGTTGGTAAAATAAATTATTTGCGTTTACTCCGCTCCTAACTGTCAGTAAGGATCTAATACTGAAGAAACCACCAAGTCCCAGAGAAAAGATAACGAAATGAATATTTCCTACAAAAATAAGATTAAAAACAAGTTATATAAAGATTGAAAACCACAACAATTCCAGGGCATTTTCAGGGTTATTACCACCACATTTTCGATTCGTAAATTCTTAGTACAGGGAGGAGGGGACCAAGTAAGAACATAAAATGTAGAATTTTGTCAAAATCTGTTCAACCGTTCTCGCGTTACGGCATTACAGGGCACGACATTCTTCTGATTATATTTAAACCGCAAAAATTGAGGAGAATACGCGCATCACACTGCATGTGTGTTTCTTTTCTCTGAAAGGAATTAATCGAAATATCTTTCGAGCCGAAATGTTTTTATATTTTACGCTAGAGAAACCCACCATAACGCACGTAGATTTTAGTGTTCGTTATTGACCATCGATGTTGAATAAATTTTGATTAACTTGACAGTGTATGTTCTTAAGACGCAATGATATTTGTTAAAAGCCTTTCAGCGGTTTCTAAGTTGTTACCGCAAAAAGATGGAGAGGCATGGCGAAGCAAATGGGTGCATTTTTTACAGCATTCTTAATAACGCGCCTCAAAGGCTCATCTTTTAACCACTACGGTTCCCCACACACAACAATTCTTGACGTCATATTATCACTAGCATAATCATAACAATATGGATCAATGCTTAAAAAGTCGGGTGTAAATGTTGTGTCCAGAAAAAAAAATCCATGTTTTATAGAGTGATCTTATTCTTTTTCTTATTTTGATCCTCCTTCTCCTCTTCCTCCTTTTCCTCCGCCTTATATATTTAGCTATAATTAAAGTAGTTTTCCAGGTTTGTGAAAACAACCCACTGCCCGTGGAACGTATGTGGTTAAGGCTCTCATTTCTTGCGGCCCACGGACATTTGGCTATCAGCTGAGGAAATTTCATGAAATAAAAAAGAAAAATGCAAACACAAAAATACAGAAAAGTAATTTTGTCCTTAAATTCTGCATTGTTCTTCTTGGTAAAGACCAGAATATTTCACAAACAGTAATCAATGCAGCAGGTCTTTGCAAGGCGTTATTTTATGTACAAGTGTAAATAGGATGCAAATATAGTGAGATGTTTGTGTTGTGGTAAGTAATTGAAACATGGCTTCGAAGACACACAAAGTTAGCAGCGAAGGCAGAATTATTAGTGACGCTTGGAAAAGCACATACTAACTTACTGAAAGTGTAGGTAAAGCTGTTTGTGTCATGTCAGAAAATAATTAAATTGGTGAATGAATATAATGCTTGGTCATATTACGAGCATGAGAATGAAGGAATATGGAAATTAAAGTCAGACATTTTAAAGTTCCTTTGATCGGTCCAAAAAAGGTTTTTAAGAGACCAAGCAGCTACAACGAGCCGATTGTTTATGTAAGTTCCGTAGTGGTTTAAATAATCAGGGGGGAGGGAAGGAAAAAACGAAGGGCCTTTACATAATCTGAATTTGTAAAGCATTTTTTTAGCTGTAGCTGAAAATTTGGTTCCGGATAAAAAGCTTCTAAAGAAGCTAAACTTGTACAAAGCATTTTCAAAGTTGGACTAACTTCATAGGCAGTCAGAGGCTGTTATTCACTGGCAATGGCTGAAATTAATGACGTTACAGACACTGAGTATGTTATGACGAGGGGGTGCTGATAAGTCCTAAGTTCGACCTACTTCCCTATGTCGTAGGACGGAATCGAAAGTGTCGTTGGAAAGAGGGGTCTGTTCATGTACCGAATTGCAAGTCTTTTCTTGTTACAGAGGCTGAAAGGAAGCATGTCAGGCGACGCGCGATTTCAACAACATCGAGACGCGAGCTGTCATCAAATTTTTTTTTGTGCATGGCAAGGCTCCGAAGGAAATTCACGCCATTCTGACAGAAACATTAGGGAGGGGAACACGCACCATCGTATGCCACAGTCAAAAACTGGGTGACCCAGTTTAAACGTGGTGATTTTTCCACCTGTGATGCGCCTCATCCTGGACGACCCAAAACAGTGACCACTCCGGAGATTATTGATCAAATTCAGGAGATAATCTTGGAAGACCGCCGGATTTCGGCTAAATCAATAGCTGGACAACTGGGCATCTCACGTGAGCGGATTGGGTCCTTCGTTCATGAAGATTTGGACATGCGGAAGCTCTCCACGAAGTGCGTCCCGAAACGCCTGAACGCGGATCATAAACGTCAACGGTGCCAGTTGTCTGAGCAATATTTGGAATTTTTTCGGTGTGATCCAAATGATTTTCTTTCGCGATTGGTGACCATGAACGAAACCTGGTTATTTCACTATGACCCGGAGACAAAGCAACAATCAATTGAGTGGCGGCATAGCAGTTTACCCCGCCCAAAAAATTCCGAGTGCAAAAATCCGCTGGAAAATTTCACGCTTCGATTTGTTGGGATCAAGACGGCATCCTCTTCATTGCTTATCTTCCAAAGGGCCAAATTATCAACGCGGAGTATTACTCATCTCTTCTGGTGCAATTGAAGGATATTTTGAAAGAAAATCGCCGCAGGAAGGTCACCAAGGTTGTTTTGTTCTTGCAAGACAATTCCCCGGCTCACCGGGCACTTGCAACCCAGAAGAAACTGGCCTACCTGGGCTTCCAATGTCTTGATCACGCACCCAATTCTCCGGATCTGGCCCCGTCGGACTGCCACCTGTTCCCTGGACTGAAAAACAATTGAAAGTTCGCCATTTTTCGTCCGACGCGGAGATCATTGCTGCCGCGGAGACCTGGTTGGACGGACAATATTCTGATTTTTTTAGTGGCTTGCAGAAGTTAGAACAACGGGCTAAGAAGTGTATTGAGCTTCGTGGGGAGTATGTTGAATAAATCCGGAATTTGGTCGCTGTAGCTTGTTTCCTTCCTGGTCGGACGAAGGACTTATCAGCACGCCCTCTTAAATTTTTCCGTGTTATCTACTGTTCCCTTCAAGTGCATGAAGAGCTTAAAATGTTTGTAGTTTAACAGCTTTGTAACGGGTGAAAATCTGTTCTTGGAATAAAATAAGACTATTATTTCTTCGAAATTTGATGGGAAATCTGGGCATCTTTAACACTCGACGTCAACAGAAAATAGGTATAGCTCTACGACCATCATAGTGGACATATCAGCAGGGCAGTTATGCACGCATCGTCTTTGACAATCGGATTGTGTTTCGCTGCATTATTCATCAACAGGCACTGTGAGGTAAAATTGGTTTTCTCTGCACATAACAACCTTTTTGACACTGTTATTTTTACATTGCGCTGCCTTCAACGGAGCAGCCTGAAACAACATCAGTGCAGACATTTTGTGGAGAACGTAGGATACGGATATGAGGACTTTCCGCTATTAGACAGTGAGATGGACAAGAAAAAGTGCAGTGTTAAGTAGATTCTTTGTATTTTTGAAATGTAATATTTATTTTATAACTGAACTGGGGAAACCTTTACCACATTTATCTGACAATAAATTTATCGTGGATGGAGAAAACATCTTATCTTAATTTACACAATACGAAACTTCGCGGAAAGTTAATGTGTGTCATTTGGATGTGACTGCCTCTGAACGGCAATTGAGCTTCGTGCACAAACATTTTATTAAACTACGTCATAGTCCCTTCTTTTCTTGTAGAGGTATTTTCGATTCTCTCATCTCACCAGATGATTGGAAGACGCCAAGGTATAATCATAGCTGCAGCATTTAGCACCTCAAAAAAAAAAAACCTTTAGGTTTCGGAAAAATTAAATGCGATTGTTTCAAAATTCTTTTGCCATTGGCATTGATCGGGTTTCAGTGCACATGCACTAAATTACTGAATCATACCAAACTGAAGGATGCTTTTATCTGGTGCGCACGTAGAATTGTTGGGGGGAAAGGGGGAAAGTGGGAGGCTGAACCGGAAGTTATACATAATTTATGTTTGTAAAAATTATAAGTACCTTATCGTAAACATTACTCTAATATTATACTGTTGACAACTGCATTTATGCACATAAAGACATAAGTACATGTTCTCTTGTTCCATGACTCACTCGCCTAATTACAATCAGAAGATCGAATTTTTAATGGCATCCAAGACGTCTTAAATTGTTTACTTTATTTATCAAAATTCCTATCTACTAGGCACAGTCGAGGTCAGTGGCTGATTTCAGCTGAAGGGTAAACCGCGTGAAACGTTTGATATAATTCTGTCTATGAAACTGGGGTCTTTAATTTTCGATGTGGTGTGCTCCAGCCCAGCGGCCACCCTCCATCCTCGCCTTGAGTGCGCCCCTGGCTTCCATCCAGGGAAACAAGACGAGTTTATAGCAGCCTATCTGAAAATTTCAGCCATAAAATTTTCGTGAAAAAAATTCCGGCATTGTTTGACAGCAGAACAAGCGTTTTCTGGCAGAAAGTTTCAAAAAGAAAAGTCTTGACCCAGGCTTACGGATAAAACTTCTGTGCTACATTACGCGTTTTTTAAAATTTAAAATTAGGCTTTCACATGTTTTCCTAGGATAACCAACCTTAGAAATCCCATTAATGGGCCTGATGGAAGACTGATAATTTTGCTGACGTCTCTAATAAATAAGTGTATACATTTTCATGTCTGCGAAACAAATGTGCGAGTGTGTGCATGAATGTAGCTCTGCATTTGCTGCCTCATATCCATTAATCATTTCCTGCCCATAAACCCCCTCCTAACATCGTTATCATTACCTTCCACAAAAACTGCCAGCGTTATATAGTTGAAAGTCGAATACAGTCTTGAAGTGCCATAAGGTTGCTTCCCAACTTTCTGGGGAATCGATTTTTTTCTCACTTTTTCCATGCAGTAGATCAGTTTCTCTAATAAACATTTTGAATAGAGGATATCGTGTCTAATAATTTTATAAATTCCATGGTGCCGAGTCCTGCATGAAAATTATTCGGCTAGTTACCACTACTACCGTGCTTGTGAGAGTAAGATAATGGAACCTCGGGGTGAGATATATAAATCCAATCCACACAATCTAGCCATATTTTTTTAACATAGATTTAATATTATCATCCCACGTGTGCCTGTGTATTCCTAATGCCATCCCTCCTTCATGTTTGTGTGTACGGCCCTCATCTTTTCCACAAATTATACATGCCCGGCTCATATTTCGCGAAATACTCGTATTTTATTGATTCTAATAATATTTCGTAAATTTATAAAGCTTCCGTTCGCACGTTTCTCTGTCGTTCTCCTACCTCCTGTCTCTCTGGCAACCTCGATATATACTTGTATTCTTCGCTTACGGTGAGAGCAAAAGGATGTGTCTATACAAAACAGAGTTAAGTTTTATTTGTCCGAACTGACGTGTCGTAAATACTTCTCTCTGGCTACTAAGTTAGTGTAACGTTGATGTGTTACTCTCATTTCAAATATTTGGACGTTGTCCAGATTATCGTAGGGTTTATTATTATTATTATTATTATTATTATTATTATTACATTTCTAACAATTGTGAATAAATATAAGTCGTCAATTACAAATATGTTTATAATATTTTATTACATACTGCACTGCAACGTGTTTCGGCTTTTTTAAAAGACCATCCCATTAGTCAGTGTAAAATACTTAAATTTGATGACATGCAGCAAAATAAATTGTTCCTCTTCCACGTAATTGAGATCTAAGCTTTACAGTACTACGGGTGTTGTAAGAGCAAAATCAGAATACGTCCGAAAAAATAGAATACACTAAAATATATTATCATTAACCTGTACTTCTAATATAAAAGAAAGAATCTTCGTGTTGGTATAGGTATTAATTATTACACACGCGCGCGCACGCACGCACACACACACACACACAATATTATTCCTCTCAGTACGTGTACGTACAATCTCTGTAGTCGGCCGCTTGCTTGCTGCTGTCCGTTTCGCGCCACACTGTCTACACTTTGCAGGTCTTACTGGCACTAACTGCTGTGTCAGTGTTTATAAGGTTGTGGTGCTCGGATGTTAAAATTGCCTGTTTAGGTGGGTGGGCTAGTCAGTGGCGTCCACCACATCTTCATTGTTGAGAGGCGTCGAGGTTTCAATCCGTAATTTAAAAAGCTGTACAATATTTCCTAAATGAAAAGTTATTTTAGAGTCTAAAAAGGGGATGTCTTACTCCATAATTAATGTGCAACATCTTGCGAACCGGTGGTTTACTTTCGATATATATTTTCCTTGTCTCCTCAAGTCGATGGTAAACATGTTTTTTAAATAAAACTATTAGGTAAAAGTCGTATTTCACCATTGTTGCTTGTGTGTCGTAAAGGGCTATCCCATGTAAAGACACGTTTCACATTCGAACAAACTCAGTAATTAAGCTCAAGGAATCCTTTTGATAAATACCATCCTACCGCTGAAATTTCCAGCACTGTTTTCCATTTTTTTATTAGCCTAGGACACTCCTTTAGTCTAACATTTCTCGTATAATTTGTGGTAAACGTGATGGCACGTGTTAGTATAACAAAGAGAAAAAGCTTATTGCATGTAAACCGTGGGACAGACAAGGGGCACAGACTGATAAATAAAAGGGAGGGGGGCATTTCACCGAGTTTTAATGAGTGTTTTGACCGTATACCGAGAATGAGGACAAAAGGAGACGTTCTGCACCAACATGTTAGAAAGAATACCAACAAACGATTATTTAACATAAAATTTGCTAAAATTTAATGAACGTTCCGTCTGCATAGAATCAATTCCTGACCTTTTCTCCATCACCTTTAATGTTATGCGTTTGTTAGTTTTTGTCAATTGTAGTTTTAGTTGGTACTACTATTCAGCTCCTCGTCACTGCCTCCAGCAGTACAATGTTATGCTCCTGAATGTACTAGAATGCCTTATTCAGCTGCTTTTTTTTTTTTTGTAGCCTCTTGGCGGCTCACTGGCTACCCGTTACACTCCCCAGATGACTTGACCATATGCAGGTATTCCTGGACGGTTGTTTAGTCTTCCCATAATACTGGAAATAGGGGTTTTTGTAACCCTGGTATTTTTGTGTGCTGTTCTACAAGGAGAGGACGACAGGAGGGTGCGATGCAACACTGTAACAGAATTCAGTATAACTAGGCTTGGAGCCTCAGAAACGGAGGGATTCTTTCGACACCAGCCAGGCCGAGCACTTTTTTTTATTTCAAATGTAATTAGCAATCAGAAAACATCATTACACCGTTTCCTATGAGCTAATGCGCTGTCTCTGTTGGCGGTGGTCTAGGAGGCGTCCAGCGACGCCACCTTAGTGTATCTCATCAAATGTCCATCCTCGTTTTAAGCGCCTGGTGTTTGGCGGGTGCACTAGTGGTTCCATGAGGGGGTTGGGGTGCGAGCCCAGGGCAGTGCGATGGGTAGCTGTCCGTTCCCGG
>JGI20166J26741_11748363_pt1 | contig 10519 bp, 6 predicted proteins | sample TergutCu122P5_FD_26741 | JGI IMG/M metagenome (IMG submission 26741) | reverse complement strand
TCTTACCATAGTTTCACTATACATTTTGGAAGTGATAAGTTACTTGAGAAGACACCACCAGTTTGTAGAGCTCAACTCAAATGTTCATACTTATAATACACAAAGGAAGATGGATATTCACATCCAATCGTACAAGACTGACTTACATAAGAAAAGTGTAGTAAACATGGGATCTAAACTATACAACAAACTTCCTGATTACATAAAAGAAATAGAGAGTTACAAAACTTTCAGAAAGGAACTGAAATCATTTCTTCTTTGGCATACTTTTTATTCAGTAGAAGAATTTGTAGCCCTGTTACTGTGTTACTCCATAAGCTAAATACTAAAGTAAGCTTTCTGCACTACAGGCATTCAGTTCTGATATAATTTATAGTATGTTATAGTATACTGTTATTAACGTATCTTTCTTTATGTATATTCCTAGCTATTGACGAGTCTACTATCATATGTATGATACTCAGACTAGTAAATAAACTAAACTAAACTAATATTTTAATGTTTATATTTTTTTATGTCTTCCAAATGTTTTCAAACTGAGGGTTCATTTTCTGGAAGACAGATGTATATACAGTTATGGTATGTTACTTTTACATGCTGAAATTACAATAAAAGGCTTTTATAAGATACCTAAGTATAAAATATTTGAACTTTTTAAATATATCAATATGAACATAAAATACAGGAGTTAAATCTATGATATAAAAACTTAAAACACAAGAATATAAAACTGTAAGATGTTACTTTAAAACTTTTTCAAGAAAATCAGTACAGTGTCTTGGAATGTGATATAAAGTGTGATTAGAATATTATGTGTACCATCAGTATAAGCAGTCTAGTAGGTAGAAGAGTGTGTTTGATACTGCGGTCTAGGACGTTGGTAGAGTGTTGGAGTATTCATCGATATATATTGCGGGGGTCGAAGATCAACTGGTACATTGGGTTGTTTTCACCTGTCATTTGTGCCAGTATGAGTTCCTTTATATCACATTCTGGAACACTGTATGACATTACTTGAAAAGTTTTAATGTAACATCTTATAGTTTTATATTCTCATGTTTTAAGTTTTTGTATCATAGATTTATCTCCTGTGTTTTATGTTCATATTGATGTATTTAAAAGACCAAATATTTCATACTTAGGTATCTTATAAAAGCCTTTTATTATAATTTCAGCGTGTAAAATGTACCATACCATAACTGTATATACAGCCATCTTCCTGAAGATTAACCCTTGGGTTCAAAACATGTAGAAGACATCAAAAAAATAAAAATAAAATATTAATTTAGGAAATGTGCAATTCATTGGTTTATATTGTATAATTATATTACAATGCACAATGCAAAAAACATAAAATTCCTATTCAGTGTAGGTACTCTGTGGTCTTCGATTTGCCCATTGAATTGAAACAGATTTGCTACCCATTCCAACAAGACATTCAGTTCCCTCCTGTAACCAAGGTTTCAACAAAGCAGGCACAAATATTCAAAACCAATACTTACTTGATATTCTTCTTAAGAATTACCAATATTATTAGTCAGCTGAATGTATATAAACATTTTTATCAGACACCATTCTCAGTTGACAGACAATAAATGAATAATTTGCTATAATTTGCAGTAATAGGCTCATTATTATGCAGCTTTCTAAAAGTTTATTATACCTTAGGCACAAGTGAGGCACTTGCTTTGAATTTTATGGAAAAGCTAACATCCGTTATATTAACATACATCAGTATGTATGACAAGACACAACCATTGTAATATTTGTTTTCTTTTTTTCTGCCTCACCACCACTGCTGCTGCCACCCACCACCACCACCACCACCAATACCACCATTACTACTACTACTACTACTACTCTGATTATTCTTATTCTTTGAGTGCAGAATGTATAGTACTGGAAATATAATAAAATAACAACTCAGGTTGTTCTTACGTTACTGAACCACACATATACAACTGGTGCTGTTCAGACAAAACTGCTCATTAATAAATCTACATTATTAATATGAAAACCCATATTTATTAAAAAAGTATAATCTAACCTGATGCCAGTAAGGCTGTGTGTTGCTGTAGTTGGCAATCATGCCATTGATCCAATCAAGATTCTTGTCCAGGTGGGTCTGAACCTTCTGACATAGAGCTAACTTGGTGGTGCAGACACCATGTATTGTATTATACCAGTGCATGTATATGACATCATATGTAAGCAGGGACTCTACAAAACCGGCACCAAAGGCCTGTAATGTGTCACTGTTTTGAGGATTTGTTTTCACCTGCAGGTAACTCCATCTACAAAGAAACATTCATTCTCTTTAGACTGCCAATTTTATGCTGTATGATTTTAATTTACTATTTACACCTGTGTGTGCCATGTAATTGATTCTATAGAGCTTAATTCTTCTTGAGGAGCTAATAGTTCATCAGATAGATAAGGAATTCTCCATGTTTTCTAGAATCTGAAAGTTATTACAGTGCTCACAAAAGCACACAACTGCCCCTTATCCTGTGTGATGTGACTCCAGTTCACTGCCTCTCATCCCAGTTTTTAGTGACCATTTTAATTTTACTACTTTGTCATCTTGTTTGTTCAAGTGTCTGTTTTTTGAGGTTTTCCCACCAGTGACCTACATGGATTTATTTTTCTCTTATGCTTGTTATATGCCCTGCCATCTAATTCCCCTCAATTTCATAATCCCAATACAATTTGGTGAGAAATGCCTCATTTTGCACTCCTTCTCCATCCTCCTGTTACTTCCATTTACATCCGAATATTATCATTTTCAGTACCCTATTCTTGAAATGTTTCATCTTGTAAATTACTAAGTAGATTTATTAAAGCTTGGTGTTTGATGGTCTTTGTTAAAACTTGTATAAGAGTGAACTTAATTGGGGTTCATGTCAATCCAGTCTAATGCTATTTTACATGAAGCATGATATTGATTGACATTGATATTTATTTATATGCCAAAAATCCAGAAATTATTACAACCTTTGGATACAGAATATATCATAAATCAATCTATGAAGGCTCCATGTACACAGAGAACCACTCATAAAACAAAACATACATACGAGGGGGTGCTGATAAGTCCTTAGACTGACCTACTTCCTGATATTGTAGGACAGAATTGTAGTGTCGTCAGAAAGAGGGGTTTGTTCATGTGCCAATTTGCAAGTCTTTTCTTGTTACAGAGGCTGAAAGGAAGCATGTCAGGCAACGCGGGTGATTTCAACAACTTCGAGACGCGAGCTGTCATCAAGTTCCCCCCCACAAGGCAAGGCGCTGAAGGAAATTTACACCATTCTGACAGAAACATTAGGGGAACATATGCCATCGTATGCCACCGTCAAAAACTGGGTGGCCCAGTTTAAACGTGGTGATTTTTGCAATGAATAAACTTGTAGGGCAATGACATATGAAGAATAAATTAAAAATGTATTTAAAAGTATGTGCATATTTGTTTCAACTCTAGTTTCATAAATAACCCTGTATTAGCTAAGATGGGATAACATACTTGACATTCTTCTAATTGAAACTGACCTTCCTCAGCATGGTTGACTTTGTGTCAACATGCATGTGTTGGTGTATCACCAAGTCACATCGTGTGCTATCTGTTATCTGCATATGACTTTGTATGAGATGACATATTTTGGCAAGCTGTGTTCTAATCTAATCTACAGATTACTCCAAAGAGAGTGGGCCAAATTGTTTGGTACATTAATCAAGTAATTTGGAGAAAAAAGTCCTTTGAACATCATTTTTCAAAGAAATAATTCACAGTCACTTCAATGTGAAAATGCAATAAAGGTTATTTGAACACTGAATAAGATACAGAAACTGTTCAAAGTGTCTACTTGTAAATTTCGGATACATTTGAACATGGAATATTTATGATGTGGTTACGAAAGTGGGGTTATTTGAAATATAATTTTATTTGCACAAAATGTTTTGAAGACATCTGAAAAGATGAGATCCAGCATGTCCCCCCAAAGATAATAATCTTGTAAATCCAAATAGGAACGTTTCTGGTCAGACCCACATAACAGAGAAGAACTTTTCACAGCTAAAAACTGGTTACTACCTCTGTGTTTATCTTCATCCAGGGTCTGTAACTGGACATCACTAGCTACCATGCTGTTGTGTTGGACAAACTCCAGGTCAGGGCAGCCAGAAATTTGAAGCAATTGAGCCAGGATGGTCAACAGATGCATTCCACACAATTTATTGTTGTCCTGTGTGGAATTGTTGCAAATGGAGAAGGTTTGCATGTCTCAAAGTATAGTTCATGAATTCAGGGAAACTGCAAAAGGCCATGGCTGAAGGGTGTTGTATTACATTTATGCCAAAGCCACAAGTCATGAGATACATGGCTGAGAGAAACAACACATTAAATTTTGTGGATGTTTAAAGAAGATGACATTTTGCCATTATGTTTTAAGAGTAAATGTAACCAGCATGGCCAGAGCCTGCAGGAAATGGGAGTTTTTAAAAGAAATTTTGCAGATGCCAGCTTGGAGCCTTTCAATGTCAGCCTGATCGACACTTATCATACAGGGCGATTCATAATGTTCTCCATGATTACAAACATTTATAACAAGAAAACCAAAGGACCTGCCTTAATGGAATTTTTCACAGCCACAGGAAAAATGATAAAGATTTTTTTGACAACTAGAGATGTTCGATTGTGTACCACAGGTGACAAAGCACACATTGATGAGATATTCAAGTTCTTGCCACACACGTGTCAACATGTTGACACGTGTGTGGCAAGAACTTGAATATCATATCGATGTGTGCCGTGTCATCTGTGGCGCACACATCTAATGTCTCTAGTTGTCAAAAAAAACTTCTTTAGTTTTCCTGTGACTGTGAAAAATTCCTTTAAGGTAGGTCCTTTGGTTTTCATGTTGTAAATGTTTGTAATCATGGAAAACATTATGAAACGCCCTCCAGATGAAGACGGTGGTAACTAACTGTAAATAATTGTTAAACTAAATGAAAAATATTAACTTTTGTGGTGTTCTCACGCCTTCCTGCTCACTTTTAATTCAATTGAAATTCTTCTATTTGGGATGAAGAAACTGATAAAAACTTATTTTAAAGTGGTTAAACAAACAAATAAATAGCATGAAATTCTATTATGTTTTTCTGGGGTATTTTTTGTGTTTTCAAAGCTGATACTCAAAACTGATTCAGATTCCTCGGGCTGGGATGAATCAAATGACGTTAAATTTATAACACAACCAAACATCATTAACTGTTAGATAATTTCAGGTTCTGTTTCTCTCCTTGAATGTGATTCAGATTCTTTTGTTTGGGACAAAAAATGACTAGGCAGTTTTTAAATGTTGTAAATACAAGGATTAAATATCATTTATTTAGTAATGTTATTATTCCTAAAATGACAATATTTGTGTGGTGCATGCTGCTCTTGGCACATATATTGCTTGACTATACTTTAATAGATGTGTAACTGGGTTTTATAAATCCGTTGAATTATATTCTTACAATAGATATTTTTACAGTCTTATTCTATATTTGAGGAATTGGTTTTTAGCATTTAGTTAAACACCTGGATGGGACATTAATGTGTGAGTAATAGTTTGACAATAATATATTCTCAACATAACTTTGCCAGGAACAGGGTTAATCATTATCCGTCACCTTACCAGGAGCAGGGTTAATTGTTATACGTGGTAATTTGGATCAAGAAAACCGGACTTAAAGCGAGAAGTCTTTAAGCTGGGAATTTCCACCCGTAAATGACAATGTAGATATGGTTCCATGACAACCGGGTTTGTGTGTTTATTACAAATATGTTGGTATGTTTACTACAAATAAGCATTAATTAATCTTTTCCTAAAAATTTGTCATTAAAATTTTGAAACGCAAAAAAAAAAAAAACCTTTTATCCGTTTGTGTTTCCCCCGTTCCCAACCATGAGTAAGTGCAACACATTATTGTTCTTTCTAAATATAAATCTTTTGAGCAATGCAGAACTGCAACATAAATTTTTAATAGTGAGTTATACAACTTACTTTCATAGACTACAGAAAAGAACGTAATTAATTTTGAACACGCTTTACTATTTATTTATTTTGTGCACATGGTTCCTATTTATATTATTATTATTATTATTATTATTATTATTATTATTATTATTATTACGGTTACTCGCCTCTAGAAATTTTATTTTTTGACTGTTCAGAAATCGTGCGCAGGAGCTTGGATTATGAACGGAAGAGTGGGACAATGGAAGATGGACGAGACATTAAATACCGTATTGTGCTGGAAAATTCGTGCTCCAAGTATGCGATCGCCGGAATTTCGGGGAATATTTGTATATATTTCCTCAATATTTTGGTCCCGTATGTGTTGGGAATTCCCGTGTGGTGGCCGGGAACAAGAATAGCCCCACCGTAGTCCATGCGTGTCGTAAGAGGCGACTAAAATGCGTACCTAGTGTCCGGGGGTATAGCTGGACCACCCTGTCTCCGGGGGATATAAATACGGAGGCCTGATCCACCAGTCTGTGGTTCGGCGTGAGGCTGACTCCTTTACCCTGTAAAAGAACCCTTGCACGCAGCTTCTGGAATAATAATTGACTAAGTTCATAAAAATGTTATGTTTTGTAATTTATGACATGTAAATAATAATAATAATAAAACGTATTATTTCTAATGGTTAAAATTGGGGTAGCGTAGGCAAATTTCGTAGTGGCTTGCTTGCTTGCTCCACAGAGCAGAGCCCTTCTTGAGAAGCTAACCGGCGTTCAGCTAGTCAAGAAATTCCCCGCACTTTATGTTACCCGAATATATATATATATATATATATATATACATGTATATGTATGTGTATATATATATATATATATATATATATATATATTGTATATACTGTTGCGGTGATAGTACGTTGGAACTCAAGTCACATTTGCTCCAGGAGTCTTGTGTACTGATGCAAGCGCTTTCGGAATATTGACGATTTTCACATGACAGGACCTGACGTAAGTGGAAGCGTTTAGTTTAAAAGCAGCCAAAGAAGGTCACTGTAGTAGGAAGCAGTACAGCAAAATGTAAACAATTGCATTTGTTACACGATCACTTACCCGGTGTTATTATTGAGTGGTGCGTAAATTCCCTTCGCAAGCCAAATAGTGTCATTTCTTTTCTCCAAAAAGAACCTCCCGTCACTTTCAGTCTGTGTAACATAAACTGTTTTCGTTTTGGCCCCAGAAGCATGTTGCTCTTCCAATAACAAACACATCAGCGTCACACAAAGAGCAATTGTATGTTCGCAACGCATTTTGTGAAATCTGATAGATGCGTCTACGACAGCGGATGATCTGATACTGTCATGAAAGGAAACCGTTAATGCATACCGCCCTGCTGCTCATCAGGGATGCCAAGAGTGGCACGCCACGCCACGCCACGCGAGGCAGAAAATGCATGCTTGCGAAACACTTTTAACACTGTATTTTTCGTGTTGTATTGTTCTTATTATTAGAATAGTGTTAAAATGACATAATTTCGTGGAGATTCACTGCGGAATGTGTACGGTACACTACGCTACTTGCTTCATTACCACAGTACCATCTTCTGTCGTCGTAATTTGTTTATGAAAATCACAGCACAGGGGAACTGTTTTACAAAATACGGCTGTCTATTACTCGGCATTCTCAGTCGGCTACATACCGAGTTCCAAAACATTGGTTATTATTACGTCAAATCACACCACTAACAATTTACACCTTCCCATGGTTTCTACCGCTGTCTTAATTACATTTGCGGTCATAGTATAGCCATCAGAACTGTTTAATTTTCCCGAAATAAAGCACTTTGTGATTTATTGAAGTATAATGAAATGTGCTGTTGGTGATACTCAATCGACTCGCTTTATTCGCTATGATCGCGGAGGTAATAATCTTCTTTGACCTTCTAATCTTGTATGCTGTTGGGGTTGTATTCTTTCATACATTGTAAGAATTTTCCTTCTCATATTCCAATTAAATGTGACATTTTTACAAGACATATTATTGTAAAATATCAGTGATTTTTAATATATCATCTTAAAAAATGAGGCTTTTTGGCTTGATTGGGTAGATGGAGCTGGATGCTGCGACAGCATCAGATGGAGCTGGATGCAGAGGAGGCAGAATCACTTGCACAATCATCTCCTACCATTTTCAATACTCATTTGCTCCTTGGAATGTGAGGTGAACAATGAAAGAGCCTGCTTGATGCATGGATTTCTCTGTCATTGTTTTTCTTTTTTCAAGAAACTAGTCCGAAGTAGTTTGGTTGCAGCTCGCACGTTGTCTTTAAAATTGCGTTATTACCCACCAACTTGGGGGTTTGTATCCACGTGCTACATCTCCAAAGCTGCTAGGTTGTCTTCATATGAAACTGTATTTCCGGATTGTACACCAAATGCTGTGTGACGAATCGAATTCTTCGCCTGTGTCCAAATTCGGAGTCTGGTTGGCGCAATCAGTACAGTGCTTAGGCTATGGGCGGGATAACCCAGGAATCGTGGTTCGAATCCTCCGACATGATCAAGATGTTGTACTTTTCTCCAAACCAGCTAGCCACGTCCTGGGTCCCAAGAGTCTTTCTACTCAGTGGATAGTGCGGGATCTATCGCCGGGGATACAGGTGACCATTCAAAACCGCTTAGTGCCAAGGCTTAGGGTTAGTGGAGTTATACCTCCACTTCATCTTGTCGTCATGTGGTGCACATGGAAACTTTGCCTGTACTAACAGTTTCAATATATCTAACTAGCTCTTCTTCTGGGCCACGATTCTGGTGGGATGGGAAAACCGTTACTACCTGTTCTGAAGGCACAGTGCAACCTGCCCAGAAATAAGACTTATGGAATGGAAAGCTGTATAACACGGAACTCTTCTGAATGGGAGCTTCTCTGTATTGAAAAAGGTCACTGGTCCTTGAAATAAAAGAGTGGGTTCTAACAAACAAAAGGGGGTTAGCACTGAAATGGAGAGTTAAAAACGAGAATTTAGAGAAAAAAAGGACTCTGCTATTCATTTGTTGTTCATACGTTTTTCGTTCTTAACATATTTTTGTCGTTGGTTTCGTTTGGAACATTCAGAACACAAACTGAAAGGCGTTGTCAATACATGTTCATAAGTGGCCTATCTAGTCTGCTGCTGGATAAGGCAAGGATGAAGGAAAGTGAAAAGACAGAAAAAGAGCGTGTTTTTCCAACGCACCTCTGCAGTTTGCATATACGTATGCAGCGTGGAATTTTTATCAAATACCAGTAACGTTGTGGGTGTCACGAAAACCGGAAAACGTGTTGAATGGTTTGTTGTTGAAGCTTGGATACACAGCAGTCAAGCGAAATGTTGGGGAGAGCCCCCCCCCTCCCTTTATTTACGAAGGTCGAGGCCATGCGTAGTGTGGAATAAAACAAATACAATTAATTACAGTCAACATATTCAGTTCGAAACCCTAGTTCAAGAAATTGTTATCGACGGTCATCCTTATCTCGGACTTCCTTAACCTTTAGACCAAATTCTGCTCTGCAAGGGTGACCACAAAGTCATTATTATGACGAAGTATTTTTGTCTTTGACCTTTACTCTTTACAGCTCCTAGCGCAGAACTGTTGCCATCTTCTCGTCGGGAAGGTCGCTGACAAGATCCAGTAAAGTCTTTACTCGAAAGAATATAGTTAGAGAGCCGAAATAAATTCGGAAAAAATTAAAAAAAAAACACGGACAAAATCGGGTAAAAAATTTAGTCCGGAGCATGCGTTTTGTTTTGGGGACTGACTTCAAAATTCAAGGACGAATTGTCACCTTCTATCATGGCCTCACCTCTGTCATTGCCCTCAGAAGTTTAGACGAGGAAAGGGGCATATATTTATATCTGAATTAATCTCAGAATTAGGTTTCCGCCATGCAAAGGCCCGGATGGTAGTCTGTACCCTATTAGGTCACGACAGCTTCCATCTGCTTACTTTTCTATTCATTATCGTCTAATCATCTTATGTGAGCCGGGATAGCTTAGGTAGTTAGTGACTAGGGTAGGGGCTGGAAGACTGAGAATCGCCATTCGATTCCGGTCGTGCCCAAGAGCTCCGAAGTGTCAGTACAGCCCATCAGCCTACTGTTCAGTGGATACCGGGGATTCTTCCACCGGCGCATGGAGCTGACCATTCACAGCCAAGGTTAAGAATGAGTAGAACGATACCGTCTTCTCCCATCTGTCACCATGGTATGCAAAGGGTAGCTTTTCCTTCATATTTCTTTTTCCAATAAGAAATTAAGTAACACATACAAATCATTCCTTTTTTTTTTTTACCAACAAATGCACTTTTATTGAACATATAAAATGTTAAAATTTACATTAAAATATCTTATATTCGCTCCTACATGTTTCAGTCCGTTTTGACCATCCTCAGGGAGCTTACACTGAGCCTGGCTAAAGTTACACTTTTGTAGAAATAATCAGTAAAGATACATCGTTATAAGTAATGCAGTGTTGTGGCA
>JGI20166J26741_11748252_pt1 | contig 10520 bp, 2 predicted proteins | sample TergutCu122P5_FD_26741 | JGI IMG/M metagenome (IMG submission 26741) | reverse complement strand
AAATTATTCAATGCTTTTGAAAAGCAACGGTACCGTCTGGACCTGGGGATATAATGGATATGGCCAACTGGGTAACGGTACCACCATAAACCGTTCATTGCCGGCAAAGCTGTCTAATCTCAGTGATATAACCGCCATTGCGGCGGGATGGAGCCACAGCATGGCACTGCAAAGCGACGGCACGGTTTGGAGTTGGGGAGATAACTATTATGGCCAGCTTGGCGATGGCAGCACCGCATATCGTTTATCGCCAGTGCAGTTACAAAAACTTAGTGGTATCACCATGATTGCAGTGGGGAATTACCATAGCATGGCTCTAAAAAACGATGGCACAGTTTGGGCTTGGGGATGGAATAATTATGGCCAGCTAGGCGATGGTACCACCATAAATCGTCTATTGCCGGTGCAATTAGCTGGTCTCAGCGATATAACCGCGATTGCAGCGGGAGTTTACCATAGTATAGCTTTGAAAAGCGACGGTACAGTTTGGAATTGGGGAGCCATTTATTTAGGTCAACAAGGCGATGGCAGCACTACAAATTGTTCATTGCCTGTGCAGGTGCCCGGTTTCAGCGATATAATTGCCATTTCAGCTGGAGATAGCCATAGTATGGCCCTGAAAAGCGACGGTACAGTTTGGACGTGGGGAACTAATTATCGTGGTCAGCTAGGCGACGGCGGCGTCACCACAAACTGTTCGGCGCCGATACAGGTACCTGGTCTCAGTGGTATAAGCGCTATTGCAGCCAGAGTTGACCGTAATATGGTTTTGAAAAATGACGGCGCAGTTTGGCTCTGGGGCGACAATTATTATGGCCGGCCATACGACAAAGCATATCCGGACCAATATATTTATTTGGCGCCGGTGCAGGTAGAAGGACTTACTGATATAAGAACTATTTCAGCCGGAGACAACCATAACCTGGCCTTGAAAAATGACGGCACGATTTGGACTTGGGGAGATAATACATCCGGCCAGCTGGGCGACGGTACTGATATCCATTGTTACTTTCCCATGTGTATTGGCAATGGCATCCCGGAGGTTAATCCTTATACCATCACCTACAACGCTAATGGCGGCGCAGGCGCTCCGGCTGCTCAAACAAAGAGATATGGTGTAGCGCTGACCCTCAGCTCTGTCGTACCAACCAGAACAAATTATGTGTTTATGGGTTGGGCGATAGCTTCCAACGCCACTGTAGCCGCATATGACCCGGGCAGAACATTCACCGGCAATGCCAACACCACCCTTTATGCGGTTTGGAACCTTATCTATACTGTCACTTATGACGCCAATGGCGGCGCAGATGCCCCGGCTGCACAGACAACATATGACCGAAAGCTGACTTTAAGTTACAACATACCAACAAGAAAAGGATACGCCTTTATCGGTTGGGCAACCTATGCAAACGCTACCACTCCCGAATATTACCCAGGCGGGACATTTACCGCCCATGTCAGCACCACTCTTTACGCGGTTTGGGGTTACGCTATCACGTACAACGCCAACGGTGGCACAGGCGGCCAGGCTACCCAGATGAAATTAGACGGCATTGACTTAACCCTAAGTACCTTAATCCCAAGCAAAGCGGGAGCTACATTTATGGGCTGGGCCACCACTGCCAACGCTACCGCCCCTTTATATAGCGCGGGCGGAACGTTTATCGCAAACGCGAACACCACTCTTTATGCGGTTTGGGGCCACATTATTACCTATAATGCTAATGGCGGTACAGGTGGCCCGAGTGCCCAAACTAAAGCAGATGGCGCAACACTAACGCTTGTCTCTGTTAAACCAACGAAAACAGGCTGTATCTTTATGGGCTGGGCCACTACTGCCAGCGCTACCGTTCCCTTATATAGCGCCGGTGGAACGTTCACCATAAATGCTGATACGATCCTTTATGCGGTTTGGGGCCACACCGTTAACTATGACGCCAATGGCGGCACAGGCGCTCCGACAGCGCAAACCAAAGCAGACGGGGCAACGCTAACGCTTAGTTCTGTCATACCGAAAAAAACAGACTGTATATTTATGGGCTGGGCCACAGCTGCCAATGCTACCGATACCACTTATAGCGCCGGCGGAACGTTCAGCACAAATGCCAATATCACCTTATATGCGGTTTGGGGCTATACCATTAGCTATAACGCCAATGGCGGTGCAGGCGCACCGGCTGCTCAAACCAAAGCAGACGGGGCAACGCTAACACTTAGTCTTACCGTACCAACGAAAACAGGCTGTGTGTTTATGGGCTGGGCAACAGCTTCCAACCCCACTGTCCCTGTATTTAGCGCCGGCGGAATGTTTACCGCAAATGGCAACACCACCCTCTATGCAGTTTGGGGCCATACTATCAGCTATAACGCCAATGGGGGCACAGGAGCGCCGGCTGCTCAAACCAAAGCAGACGGGGCAACGCTAACACTTAGTTCTGACGTACCGGCGAAAACAGGCTGCGTATTTATGGGCTGGGCATTAACTGCCAATGCCACTGTTGCCGAATATAGCACAGGAGGTGCCTTCACCACCAATGCCGATACCAGCCTCTATGCCGTTTGGGGCTATACGATCACCTATAACGCCAATGGCGGCTCAGGCGCTCCGGTTGGCCAGACAAAAGCAGACGGCGCGGCGGTAACTCTTAGCTCGGTCATACCGACCAAAACAGGCTGTATATTTATGGGCTGGGCAACAGCTTCTAACCTTACAGTCCCTGTATATAGCCCCGGCGGAACCTTTACCGCAAATATCCACACCACTCTCTATGCGGTTTGGGGCTACACAGTTACCTATAACGGCAATGGCGGTACAGGCGCTCCGGCTGCTCAAATAAAAGCTGATGGCGTAGCATTGACACTTAGTTCTGTCATATTGACGAGAACAGATTATATATTTATGGGCTGGGCCACCACTGCCAATGCTACTGTTGTCGAATATAGCGCAGAAGGAATCTTCACCGCCAATGGCAATACCACCCTCTATGCGGTTTGGGGCTATACCATCAGCTATAACGCCAATGGCGGCGAAGGCGCACCGGCTTTTCAAACAAAAGCAGACGGCGCAACGCTAACTCTTAGCTCGGTCATACCGACCAAAACAGGCTGTGTATTTATGGGCTGGGCTATAGCGTCCGACCTCACTGACCCTTTATATAGCGCAGAAGGAACCTTTACCACCAATGGCAATACCACTCTCTATGCGGTTTGGGGCTACACCATCAGCTATAACGCCAATGGCGGTACAGGCACTCCGACAGCGCAAACCAAAGCAGACGGCGCAACACTAACGCTCAGCTTGGTCACCCCAACGAAAACAGGCTATGTATTTATGGGCTGGGCTACAACTGCCAATGCTACCGATCCCACATACAGCGCAGGCGGAACGTTTATTACCAATGCCAATACCGTTCTTTATGCGGTTTGGGGCTATACCATTAGCTATAGCGCCAATGGCGGTACAGGCGCTCCGTCTGCCCAAACAAAAGCAGATGGCGCAACGCTAACGCTCAGCATCGTTAAACCAACGAAAACAGGTTTCACATTTATGGGCTGGGCCACAACTGCCAATGCCACCGTTCCCACATACAGCGCGGGCGGAACCTTCACCGCAAACGCCAATACCACCCTTTATGCAGTTTGGAATAATGCGGCCAGTGTAACAATTGATGTTATAGACCAGTCGAATAATACGCTGAAGTCTTATACTATTTCGCCTGTACCATATGGCCCGTACACGGTGGACGCCAAGGAGATTCTTAAGACTTTCCCGGGGTATGAGCTTTATCCCAATCAACAACCATCCGTTACGGTAGATGTATCGGCTCAAAATCCGTATCCCCAGGTGGTAATCCGTTTAGCTGAACTGCTGTGTTCGCTGGAAGTACTCTACTATAACGTTACGGATAATAAAAGTATTATGCGCGAAGTTATACCGGCAAGCTATAACAAGCCTATTGTTCTCACGGCTGCAAATATAACCGGTTACACCTTCAGTGGCTCCAACAGTCCAATAACGATAATTTTTACCCCCAGCGACAATGTATTAGAGAGGCTAAGAACCGTAACCTTTCAATATACGTTTGATAACGCTGGTAAGCAGGGAGTGCGAGTGTCTTTTAAAGACCCTGACGGAAAGATTGTATACCAAAGTTTTGTTGATTCGCCGACATTCGGTTCGGTAACAATTAACAGCGCTGATTACCTTGGTCTTCCTGAGCTTGCCGGCTATCGGCTAATGCCAGGTGAGTATCAAAAACAAACCTTTGTCATTCTCCCGACAAAGCTAATGAGAGATTGTATTTTCATCGTCGAAACAAACGTTTTAAATCTCAAAATGTCCGATATGCCCAACCAAACCATAGCAGCGGCTAACTCTTCTTTCTGGCTCCAAGCCGACAGTTCAGTATGGGCCTGTGGCTACAATAACTACGGTCAGTTGGGTGATGGCACCGTCACCAACCGGTCTATCCCGATATCGGTCAACAGCTTAACCGATATAATCTCTCTTTCCGCAAGTCCCTACCACACTGTCACTTTAAAACCAGGCGGTACTGTATGGGATTGGGGCCGGAACGATTATGGTCAGCTGGGTAATGGAACGACGACGAATCAATCAATTCCCGGACGGGTTTTAAGTCTTTATAACCCAGCAGCTGCTGTGACGGCGGGCTATTATAACACCTTTGCCCTAATGGCCAACGGCACGGTATATGCATGGGGCTGGAACGGCAACGGTATGCTTGGTGACGGGACGACAACAAACAAATCCACCCCGGTGCAGGTAAAAGGCTTAGTCGGTGTTGCCGCTATTTCAGCAAGCGATTATCATGTCGTTGCTTTACTAAATGACGGCAGCGTATGGACTTGGGGTAACAACGACAGCGGTCAACTGGGCGATGGAACCACCAGTAACCGGGCTACGCCAGTACAAGTCAACATTGGCAAAGTAATCGCTGTCGCGGCAGCACCCAATCGCACGATAGTCCTGAAATCTGATGGCACCCTATGGACCTGGGGAAAGAACAATTACGGTCAAATTGGCGACGGTACCATCATTGATAGACACACTCCGGTGCAAGTAAACGGCCTAACCGGCGTAACTGCCGTATCCATAAGTCCCTACCACACCGTGGCTTTAAAATCAGACGGCAGCGTCTGGACATGGGGCTATAACGCTTATGGCCAACTTGGAGACGGCGGCACAACCGATCGCCACACCCCGATGCAAGTCAGCGGTTTAACCGGCGTAAAGGCTATAGTAGCGGGATTTTACCACACTGTAGCGCAAAAGTCAGACCGTACTATCTGGGCTTGGGGCGATAACAGGTACGGGCAGCTTGGTGATGGTACAACGGTAAATAAAAGTTTACCAACTCAAGTCGCCTACACCATCACCTACAACGCTAATGGCGGTTCAGACGCTCCGCTTACCCAGCTCAAAGCATACGGTGTAGCGCTAACCCTCAATTCCACTGCACCGAAGAGATCAGGTTATGCATTTATGGGCTGGGGGACAACTGCCAACGCTACTGTTCCTGCATATGGTGCAGGCGGGGTAGCCACCACAAACGCTAACGTTACCCTATATGCGGTTTGGAAGTTCACCTTTTATCGAGAGTACAGCGCCCAATGGCAAGTCACAAATGGAACCCGTTACTGGGTGCCCATAGAAGGGCAGAATCTTCAGGATACGGACCTGGTTCCGGTAACCCTCGGATATAATGCGGACAAGCTTCTGTTGGAAAATTTTATAGCCCAGATACCGGGTCAACAAGCAACAACGCCTAGCAATTATCCTGACGCATATCTGCAAATTGATGGTTCTTCTTTAGGCGAAGTACGATTCAGATGTACTAGGCAGGTAGATGCCGGACAGACTTGGAGTGGCCGTGTCACATTGCTCCAATTCATGGCTATTGGGACCGGGCAGGCAAAGATCACTTTGTCTTAAGCGCAGATGTGTTCCTAAATAATAGTATTTTTTCCTGGATAAGCCCGCCGCCAAGTGGAGACTCATCCATCCGGGGCGGACAACAATCCCCTTACTCGAAGGCAGGGAATTGATTATTTATTCAATGTAATCCCTGCTTATCGAGTAAATAACACAACTTAAAAATTAGTAAATAGGGAGGAAGAAAATAATATGGCAAACTCAACAACTAAAAATGGTATAGAGATTGGTCAGAGCATGCCTTCTCTTGCCCAAGCACAATATGGCGCAGCAAATGCAGTGGCTGCCCAAGCCGTCCAAACAGGCAGTATTACCCTTACGCCAACGGCAAATAGCATTATCTGTAATTGTACGTTTCCTGCCCCGGGTCAAGAGGGTAATTGTATAGTTATATACGATTTTAACCAAGCCTCAACTCCTGCTAATGGTGTAATTTATCAAGACAATACAAATAGAGGCAATGACATTGTCACTATATCCAGCCCTTATTATAATTTAACGCCTGGTGGTAGATACTTTATTGGCATATTGTGGCCTACCGACGATGGCTCAGGTGCATATTATGAATATGTGCATTTGGATTATGATAACACAAGTGAATCTTTGGTCAGCAAGCCCAGTCCTTCTGTTAATGTTATCACTAACTTTGAGCAAGCCGATATGAACTATGGCAGCTCGTATTATGATAATTGGCTTAAGCAATTAGATCGAGCTTATTCGGCTTACCAAACTCTAACTGGCTGGAGTCCTGGTAAAATGACACTTAACTCTACACGAAGTGATAGTTACTTTCCTGCCCCCACACGAAAGGAAAATTATTGGCGTCTTAACTGGGGTGTTGCCGGTTTTCCGATCTGGATTTCCCAGCCCTTTGTAAGAGCGATGATGATGCGGTTAGGCAACGGTGATTGGGGAGAAGTTGCTTTACATGAAATGAGTCATAATTTTGATAAGGACGTCTGGAACTTTGATTACGAAGCGATGGCTAATTTCAAGGAGTATTACGTAGTTGATACATTAGGCGCTAAAGTATACAGATGCGATACCGATAGCAATTACACTGGATCAGATTTCTACAATTTCTTTAAATCAGATGAATATTGGAGTTATGATAATACTATTGGCGCTGGCAATCCTGATAAGGGTTTTCAATTTGGTCTGACGGCAGTGCTGATAGCCATAAAAAGGGCTGTTAATGATTGGGATCCATTCAAGGCTACTTTTCAGTATTTTAACGATTTAGAGGCGTATAATCCTAATAATGTGCCCACCACTCCTATGGGAAAGTTTAATTTGTTTATATCGAAATTAAACGAACTCACCAAGAAAGATGTTATTGCTGCCCTTAATCTTACCGCTGCGCAAAAAAGCGCTTTAGAAAACAGTATAAGTGGTGGCGGCACAATCGGTTACGTAACTTGTCCGCAAGCCACGCCACAAGTTATTTTGCCACCTAAGTTACCAATTGGCCCTGACTATCCTGTTGAGTCTATTGTTTATCCATCAAGCCCTTTATCTGTAAAAGGCAGTTTGGGCACTAACAGAAGGCTGTTTTTGTCAGACGATCCGGAAACACTGATTTCATCAAATGATCCAACAAAAATAAGTCATGTTACTACAGCAGGGACAACCCTTTTTGCCGATACAATTCCATTATCCGGCAGCGCTAAAAATTACCGGGCCTTTGTTTGGCATTTAAATGGTTCTTCCAGTAAACCAGCCCAAATAGCCTTAACATTGCAGAATAACAGCGGCAGTTCAGTGTCTATAAGCGGTTCCAAGGTGATCAGATATGTTAATGATACAAACTATATTGGCCTTGGTAAAAGTAATGCCATAACTTGTTTAAGTGGGATGGATGAATTAACACCGGTAGATGCTACGATAGCTAACGGCTCAGTAGGTATTATTTTTGTTGCTTCATGCGCTATCAATATCATGCTTGGCGCTATTTATGACTTCACTGTTTTCGGTAGTGGCATGGGCAATATTACTTTAAGAACAGTAGCTATTGACGGCGCTATGGGGGATGCTAATATTAGGGCTATTACAACCGCTACTGTTCCCAGTGATGGTAATGGGCATTATCGGGGCGCATGGAATAGTTGTGAACTCAAAAAAGACTTACCTGTTTTTGATGCCGGCGCACCTGTTAACTATCTCTACAATATTTCCAGTTCCGATCAAATTTCACTTGCAGGTAATGCAGGTGACTATGGGGTTACCTATACGGTGACTATCCCGTATAAAAATAGCGGTGATACCGACAAAACGATTAGTGTTTATTTGCATCCCAGAGGTGGCAGTACTTATGCTGGCGCATGTAGATACAATGGTACTGTGAGAGGCATACCGGTCCTTAAGTCGTCCCCGTTGAAAGGCGATGGCACAGTAGATGCAGTACAGCCTTTTTCACCAATTTATGTGCCGCACAACACTAACACGACCACTAATATTGTTTTGGATATTATGCACGCCGGAGCAGCTACTTTACCTTTGGGCATATATGTAAAGGCGACTCCGTCAACTGTGGCAACAAACTCTTTGTTTTTTGGCGCAATAACGAATTAAATCCACAACACCTAACTGTTCTTTTTAAATGCGCATGTTTTTTGTGTGCTCCATATCAAGGTTTCCTCAAAATATTTTAGTGTTGCGAGGATGAACCTTGATATGGTTAGGCACAGTGTATGGCGTAATAGTCAAATTATTTACTGTATATTACATTTAGTCCAATTTAGGTCATTGAACTATAAATTCCCCAATGTTATAATTAACCAAATAGTATCTGTTTTGCGCAATAGACTTTGTTGTTATTTCTTTATTGCGCAAAATTATGATATTTAGGGGGCTAAAGCATGAACAGGCTGTTAATAAGTTCTCTGGCTGTGTTGCTTGCAATTACTGGTTTTGCATCTTTGGCATATGCGGATAATGCAGTGTCGGCTGATTTGCCTCAAGGATTGGTTCTGAGCGCTTCCACCGTCTATGATAATCCTGCGAGCTATCGGCTAAATGCAGAAAACCCCGTTACAGATATCAGTATACACTATTATCTAAACGGTCAAGTTTATCAAATAAAGCCTCTGTTCAGAAAAGATGGCCGGATTTTCATTCCGTTACGGGTTGCTGGCGAAGCTTTTGGTAGAGTGGACTGGGACAACGCCAAAAAGCAAGCGACCATAACCGATAGTTCCAATACCGTCCTTGTTACCTTAAACAGTACAACTATCTTGGTGAATAGCCAGACAAGACAAATGGATGTTGCTCCGATACTTATTGACGATACGGTATATCTGCCTTTCAGGGTTATTGGAGAAGCTTTAAATAAGTATGTTGACTATTTTGAACGACACCCTTCCAATTATTATATCGTAATGACTGAAACAAAAGAAGACTGCCAAAGTATAGAAAGCGATCAGCAATTTGCTAAGGTCTATTCGATGTTGATTAAAGCTATTGCCCCTAATAGTACGCTATTAGCTTATAGCCGTAACTACACCATTTTTAAAAATAACGAAACTAATGAATATATGCTTGATGGTTTTATTAGACTTTCAGAAGTAATGGGTGGTCGCTGGCTGGTAGATGATTTGCATATAAAAGGTCTGGAAGGTGACACAACAAAATATTGGGCGTGTTTTTCGGCTACTCCTGGAAGTAAATATTTACTGGCTGCTTTTTATCCGGATGGCTCGGTGAGAATTATTTCTGACTCTCTAGATGATGGTATGAATTTTTTACAAGCTAAAGATGGCTATTTATATTTTACAAATGTTGGGGTAGAAAATGATTATTTTTTGAAGCGAATAAACCTTAAAACGCCAAAAGGGCAGCCCTTTAAAATAGAAAATTTGGGTGAAAAAGGTTACTTATATGGGTATGTTTTGGGTTTTCATATCTTCACTGTAGAAAATTTAAATCCTGTTCTAAGCCCTGTTCAGGACACCATTGATTTTAGAGAAGATGGCATTTATGCTTATGGTTTAACATTAAGTGATTTTAATAAAGCTCAGCAAGAAAATAATCCCTCACTTGATCTTTATCCCAGTTATGCCATGTATAAAATATTTTATGACGGCAGCGGCCAGGAAAAGGTAGGTGAAGGTAAAATTAATACGATTAATACCAATACTCAATAAGAGCTGACCATTTATGCCACGATCCATTTTATAGCGAGCCTCTGCGGGCATGACAATCGAGCCAGGGTGGAACCTGCCGCCATACAAACGCTTGGCTCCGCCTACGGCCAGGTTATCATCATGCCTGCTGCTTACTATCAAGCGGAGAATAGCATAGCGGAAGCGAAGGCGCGGGTTTTTCGTTACTGGTTTGCGCCGCCCAAGGACGGCATGGGCGTAATTGCCGCAAACCGTGCCTCGGTGCGTTGCATGAGCACAACTTGCTTGCCGGCCGGAGAAGGCCGAGGGGCAACGAAGTGCTTTTTTTGCTGCAGCAGGATTTGGTTAGCGGTTGTAGAATAACTTTTGGGGTAGAGTAGTTTATGAGGAGGATTAAACTTGACTGCCGAGTGGGCCGGTGAAAATTTGTTGCATTTCCCAGGCAG
>JGI20166J26741_11748141_pt1 | contig 10521 bp, 6 predicted proteins | sample TergutCu122P5_FD_26741 | JGI IMG/M metagenome (IMG submission 26741) | reverse complement strand
GAGACCTGGTATTTGAGTATGTTTTCGAGCGCAATGCCGCTGGCGGGCTGGATTCGCGGAAAACTGATCGTGTGCGGCCCGACATGATAATGTTTCATCAGATGCTGGGCGTGCGCGATGAGCGACATGACCTCGAACCGCCAATCGAACAGCCCGAACAAAACGCCGATTCCGACATCGTCGCATCCCCCTTCCATGGCACGGGCAAGACCATCCTGACGCCAAAGGTAATTCCCTTTACGCGTTTTCGGGTCGTGCATGTCGGAATAGGTTTGATGATGGTACGTTTCCTGGAAAATCTGGTACGTCCCGATTCCCGCCTCGCGCATCACCCGATACCCTGCGACATCAAGCGGCGCGGCGTTGATGTTGACCCTCCGGATGCTCGTGTGTTCCTTTTTGATTGTGTAAACGTGTCGCACGCAATCGGCCATGTATTCCGGGGAGTATTGGGCCGTTTCGCCCCAGACGAGAATCAAACGCTTGTGCCCCTTGTCGAGCAACGTGTTGATTTCCTTCGTGATTTCGTCTTTGGTGAGGGTGCGGCGAATCTGCTCCTGGTTGCTTGCCCGGAACGAACAATAACTGCAATTGTTCATGCAGTAATTGCCGATGTAAAGTGGGGCGAACAGGACGATCCGGTTGCCGTACACGTCTTTTTTGAGCTGGCGTGCCGTGTCGAAAATCGCCTCGACCTGGTCCGGCGCGTCTGCGGCGATTAATGTCGCCGTTTCGTCGAGCGAAAGCGGCTCCTTGTTGCGTGCTTTGGCAAGTGCCTCGCGAAACCGCCCGACATCGAACGCCTTGTTGAGATGTCCCCAAATGAGCGGCTCGTCGATAAAATCGTAACCGCTCGTGCTTAATTTCGTCATATCGGCTAGTGTTGACATTGTGTTGTATCCTTTATGTAAAATGCGATTATCTGACTTTGGAACTCATCGGGCGAATTGTAACACGGTCATATGTTGAATTACGCCCCGTCAGGGGCAAAGTCCATTAGCCCAGGGCAACGCCCTGGGAAAGGCAACCCCGCAAACAATTTCGCCCCGAAAGGGGCAATGGAATCACCCCCAAATATATTTTTCATCGAATGTGATATTGTGTTTATTGAGCAATGTCCTGAATTCGTCTTGAAACGTTTTCTTGCGATGATGCTCTTCCTGATTTGCAATGTATTGTTTTACCGTCGGCAACTGCGACTCACTCACGGAAAACGCACCATATCCGCCTTGCCATGAAAACTCTTGAAAATTTGTGCCGCGAGTTTTTATCCAGCGGGATGATCCGCGTTTCATCTCTTCAACCATTTTTGCCAATGAAATCGTCCTTGACATTTGCACCAACACATGAACATGATCGCTTGTTCCGCCAATTGCCAGTGTCATGCAATCAACCGTGTTAAGAATACCTGCGGTGTAGTCGTAAAGGTCTTGACGTATTGATTGCGTCAAAACCGGTTCCCGGTTTTTCGTGCTGTAAACGACATGAGCAAGGAATTTTGCAAACGATTGTGACATTTTCCACTGCCCCTACGGGGCGATCGTTGACGGTGACTTCATTTCCCAGGGCGTTGCCCTGGGCTAAGGTACGTTGCCCCTGACGGGGCGAAGACACTGCGTCAACTCAAAATGATACGGTCGAATTTTTCAACAGTTAAATGGATTCAAAATCAGGTTCACCGTCAATACACGTTATATAACCGTGAGGATAAATTTGCCACCAGTGTTCCGTCCATGGTCCGATTTTTTCAACAGAACCGGCATCCTGTTGATTTTTCTGCATTGTTTCGAGCATTTCTTTGTTCATCGTGATGATGTGAGTTGTATTGTTTTCCGGGTGATAATCGAAAGTCATGTCGGAATTTCCAATGTAATAATCCCCGTCACAACTCACGTTTATTTCCCGAAGCACCGCCAAGCCTTTGGGTGTCAGGCTAATGTCACCGACATCGGGCCAACCCGTCACCGTGATTTTACATATTTCCTCGCACATCCCTTTGATCAAATCAAGTTTGCGCTCCGTGATTTCAACCAGGTAACCCTCGCGTATCAAACGCGCCAAACCGGCTTCGATCTCCTGCTGCGTCACCAACGATCGACATTCTGGTATGTCATCTTCGATGTGAGCCCACTCGTAAATGTCAATAATCAGCCTTTCTTCCCGAGGGTCATGGCCCCGGTAATAAAACCGTTGAAGAATATCATATTCGGCGATTGTGTAACCATGTTCCTCAAGATATTCGAATCGTTTTTGACATTTGGCCAAAAAAGATTCGAAATCTTTTTGCGGATTACTCTCCATACTGCAACCTTTTGAATGAATTCGTCACATCCAATCACGTCGATCTGCGATCGACCGCTAAAAGCGATTCCTGCCCCCTGACAACTGTCCACTGCACCTTTTTACTCTGTTTACATTCGTTCGACGGTTTCGATGCCGAGCAGGTCAAGTCCCAGTTGCAAAGTCCGTGCGACCAGGTCGGAAAGGAGGAGGCGGCTGTTGCGGATCGGTTCGTTGTCGGCACGCAATACGGAACATTGCTCGAAAAAGACCGCGTAACGGTTTGCCAAGTCGTACAAATACGCCGTCAACATGTTCGGGCGGTAATCGCGGAGCGTCATTTCGATCGCTTCCTCGAATTTGAGCAGTTCGAGTGCCAGTGCCCGTTCGGCGGGTTCGTCGAGCAGGATGGGAGCGTCCGATGCCCGCAACGCTTCGATGTCGATGTTCCCTTTCGCGAAAATGCTGCGAACACGGGCATACGCGTATTGCAAATAGGTCGCCGTATTGCCGTTCATCACCAGCATTTTGTCGTAACTGAACACGTAATCACTTTCGCGGTTTTGCGACAGGTCAGCGTACACGAGCGCCCCGATTCCGATACGTCGGGCGGTTTCGTTGCGCTGTTCGTCGGTCAGTTCACGACCGTTCGGCTTCGATTCGTCGTTTGCGATCACAATTTCAAGGGCACGCCGTTCCGCTTCGTCGAGTAACCCTTCGAGGCCAACCGTGTCGCCGGAACGGGTCTTGAACGGCTTGCCGTCATCGCCGAGCACGGTGCCGAATTTGACATGGGTGAGTTCGAGCAGTTCTTGCCTCAATTCTTGCCCAAATAACCGGCTTGCCGCGAAAAACTGCTCAAAATGCAAACTCTGGCGAAAATCGACGACATACAAAATCGCGTCCGGATGGAACGTTGCCACTCGATATTCAACGGTTGCCAAATCGGTCGTTGCGTACAAAAACGCGCCGTCTTTTTTGCGGATCAGCATCGGAACGCTTTGCCCCGGCAAAAAAACGCCGATGGCCCCGTCGGTTTCCCGGGCGATTCCCTGTTTTATGAGCCGGTCGACCAGTTCGGGCAACCGGTCGTTGTAAAAGCTCTCGCCGAGCGTGTGGTCAAAGGTGATTTTGAGCCGACGGTAAATCCGGTCGATCTCTTCGGTACAAAACGGGAGAAATTCGCGCCAAAGAGCGAGGTTTTCCGGGTCGCCGTGATGCAGTTTCGACGTTTCCTCCAGCACCGCCTGTCCGATGTCCGGGTGTTGCCTGGCAAGCGACAAAATTTCCGCATCCTCATGCACCGCTTTGATTTTGTCCGCCGCCGATTGAATCGTTCCAAGCAATTCAAAGATACGGGACTCAATGCGGTCTTTCTCTTTTTGCAATTTTTTCCTGGAATCCTTATCATCTTGGGACGTTTCAATTTGCACGTCGAATTCGTCGAGATTTTGTCGGAGTGTTCTCGCTTTTTGTTCAAATTCGGGGAGTGCCGCGACATCATGATGATAATCGACCAGTTTTCGTACAAGCCGATACAGGCGGGCAAGTTCGGCGACGCGGTTTTCCTGGTACGCTTTTTCGTTGAGAAAATGCCGAAAACCGTAAATGATCATCCCGAACTGCGTCCCCCAATCGCCGAGGTGGTTGTCGGTGATGACGCGATGCCCGTAAAACCGCAAAATCCGGGCAAGGGCGTTCCCGATGACAGTCGAGCGGATATGCCCGACATGCATCGGCTTGGCGACATTCGGAGCGGAAAAATCGACGACGTAAGTTTTTTGCTGCAAAGTGGTTGCAACACCAAGTCGCCCGTCATTTTTCATTAACGCCAACTGTCCGGCAAGCCAGTCGTTTTTGAGCCGCAAATTGATAAAACCGGGACCTGCAATTTCAGGATTTTCGCAAATATCGGAAACGTCAAGATTTGCGACGATCATTTGTGCGACGTCCCGGGGCGGTTTGCCGAGAGACTTGGCAAGCGACATTGCCATGTTGGCTTGATAATCGCCGAATTTCGGCTCCTGACTCGGCCGGATCATTCCGGCAGCCGCCGTCATATCCAGTGCCACAATATTCAGAACAGTCGTATCTTGCGATACTGAAAGACATTCGGCTAAACCGTTCAACGCTTTTTCAAAACGCGACTTCAAAAGGGAGGGAACATTCATCGTTTTTGAATTTTCGATCAAAAATAGGAAAGCGGCTCTGAAAAAAACCACGAATCGATACTCAATTTTCCATTTTATCACCGGGACCTTTAAGTGTCGAAGCCCCCACACGAAAAAGATATTGAAAATTGTTGGTGCTTTTTGATGACCTCCACTTGATTTTGCCGATTCGATCAGTGACAATGTGAACATTCTTCTTGAAGAATCTCTCCGATGTTTGAAAGTTCCGTTCGATTGTTTTTTACTTGACCACTTTTTATTGACCGCGTATAAAAATTACCATGAGCCTATTAGACATTTTTGTTTTTGTCGGTTTTACCGTTTTCGTGATCTTCGTCGGCATTTATATGGGGCAGGAGAAAAAAGGGAAAGAGGTCGGAAGCGAATCCTATTTTCTCGCCGGTCGCGGCTTGAAATGGTGGCTGATCGGTTTTTCACTGATCGGTGCCAATATTTCGACGGAGCAGTTTGTCGGAATGTCCGGGAGTGCGGCACGAACCGTCGGTTTTGCCATTGTCGGATACGAATGGCTGGCGGCAGTCACCTTGATTATCGTGGCGTTCTTTTTTCTTCCGACCTTCCTTCGTTGTGGAATTTACACGATTCCTGAATTCCTTGAAAACCGGTTCGGCAAAGGATCGCGGCTGTTGATGTCGCTTGCCACCATCGTGATTCTTGTTGGCGTCAACATCAACGCCGTTATTTTTTCCGGCGCGAAAATGCTTGACGTATCCATTGACCCGTTGACCTTGACGCAAGCCTGTTGGTTTGTCGGAATCATTTCCGCCATTTATGTGATCATCGGCGGGCTAAGGGCGTGTGCATGGGCTGATTTGCTGCATGGCGGCGGGCTTTTTCTCGGCGGTGCCATTATCCTCTGTATAGGACTTTATGTCTTCAATCAGGCGGATGTCAATAAAATTGCCGCGACGCCGGAAATGGCGCAAAAAATCGCCGACATGCCGCTTGTCGAAAAATTCCATACGGTTCATGCGGACCGCCTGCACACCATTCGTCCGATGAGTGACGACGTTGTTCCGTGGACGGTGCTGCTTTTGGGACTTTGGATACCGAATCTCTACTATTGGGGACTCAATCAATTCATCATGCAACGAACACTCGGGGCAAAATCACTTGCCCAGGGACAGGGCGGGATCGTTTTCGCGTCGTTTCTGAAAGTGTTGATTCCGTTTATCGTCATTTTTCCCGGAATGATCGCTTTGAGTCTGTTTAAGGACAACACCCTCAGTTACGATGTCAATATGAAAACCGAGGCACAATATAAATCGAACATTCTTCCCGCCGTCGTTTACGAGACGAAAACCGGGCATCCTCTCCCAAGTTTTGATTTGAAAACCATGTTCGGTGACGGGTCGGCTACGCCTGATCAGAAAGATCAGGAAGAAATGAAGAAAGGCGCAACAGCCGAGTTTGCAACCGCAAAACAGGTTGTGGAAGACACCGTCAAAAATGAACAAAAAGTCATGTTCAAATTCAACGACGATTTTGCCGGATTGTTTCCCGAAGACTCGCAAATGTTGATGGATTATAACATGGCCGTTTACAAAGATGTGACGGGCAAAACGACCGAAGTTGCGGAAAAAGCGGTTGATGAGGAGTATGAAAAAAGCGTGAAATCCGTGTCGGCGACATTGGCTCACGACAAGAAAGACTGGAACCTCGGCACGGGGGAACTCACGCCGGCTCAGCGAGTCCGGATCAAAAATCAGGCGATTCTCGCAAAAATCAAATCGGATCACAATGACAAGATTACGGGAACAGGTCTTGCAGAAATGGGATACTCGATCAAATCGTTGTTCCAGAGCAAAGACGCTGGCCTGGTTCTCACACAAAAAGAATTTGTCGGTTACGATTATGATGCCGCTTTTCCGCTTTTGTTGCGTAATCTGATCAAACCGATGAAATACGGAATCAACGGTTTTATTCTCGCGGCCATGATGGGAGCCGTCATGAGCGCGTTGGCTTCAATGCTGAACGCCGCGTCCACGATTTTCACAATGGACATCATGAAGCGTTACCTCACGCCCAAAGCCCCCGATAAAATGCTCGTGTTTTTCGGACGTGTTTTGATCGTCATCTTCACGTTGCTCGGCTGTTTTATGGCCCCGTTTTTCGGCGATCCGCGATTCGGCGGGATTTTTTCGTATATTCAGGAGTTCCAAGGGTTCATTTCGCCCGGTATTTTGGCCATTTTCGTGTTCGGACTTTTCTTCCGCCGGTCTCCGGGAGCTTGTGGGATCGTCGGGATGCTGATTGGTCCCATCGTGTACGGGTTACTCATGTTCCTGTTGCCGCAGTTCGCGTTTTTGAATCGTATGGCAATCACGTTCGGGATCGTTTTCGTCATTTTGCTTGCGATCACACTCCTGTTCCCGCGCAAGGAACCGTTTGTCTTCCCGCAAAACACGACACTGGAAATGAAATCGTCGAAATTGGCACTGGTGCTCGGCGTGTTCATCGTCGCCTTCGTCGGGTTCATGTATTACGTGTTGCGATAATTTCGGCTGTCTCATAAATCATTTGGATTTGTTTTGTTTCACGTAAAATTTGGGATTTCACGCAAAGACGCCAAGAAGACAAAGATCGCAAAGACTTATTAAGAATTCTTTGCGTACTTTGTTTACTTCGCGTCTCTGCGTGAAATATTTCGTGTCTTTGCGCGTGTCTTATCTTTGATGAGACAGGCAATATTGTATGAACACAAACTGATCCATCGAAAATTCGGCAATCACCATGGACGTTTACATCGTCGATCTTGTACGACAATTCGGAAAAGTCAACGCGGTTGACCATGTCACGTTTTCGTTCGGCAGCGGCCAGATTTTCGGTTTCGTCGGGCCGAACGGTGCCGGGAAAACGACCACGATGCGCATTCTTGCGACGCTCGACGAACCAACGTCGGGTGACATTTTCGTCGGCGGAAAAAGCGTGACGCAATATCCCGACGATACGCGCCGGCTTGTCGGTTTCATGCCCGACACGCTCCCGGAATACCGGGATATCACCGTGCATGAATATCTTGATTTTTTTGCACGGGCATACAAAATCCGGCAACCCCGACGCCGGAAAGTGATCGAACAGGTTGAGGAGTTCGTCGGTTTGATCGATTTTCGCGAAAAAACCCTTGCGCAAATCTCGAAAGGGATGAAACAACGGGTCAGCCTTGCCCGGGCGATCGTGCATGAACCGGAAGTCCTCGTGCTGGATGAACCGGCAAACGGCCTCGACCCCCGCGCAAGAATCGAGCTTCGCGAATTGCTCAAAGCGCTCCGCGACCAGGGAAAAGCGATCCTGATCAGCTCGCACATCCTGACGGAACTCGGCGAAATCTGCGACGGCGTTGTTTTTATCGAACGGGGCAAGCTGTTGCACGCCGGCAGTCTCAACAACATTATCAGTACCGTCGATTCCGAACTGACGTATATGATCCGGGCCAAAGACATGCTCCCCGACGTCCTGCAAAAGCATTTGCTGGAGATGCCGCTCGTCAGCAAGGTGCGTGTCATCGGCAACGAGGTCGCCATTTCACTTGCCGGGACGGAAAACGAGGCGGTCGAATTGTTCCGGCACTTATATGACCGCCAACTTCCGATTGTCGAGTTCCGCCAGCACAAAACACAACTCGAAGACCTTTTCATGCGCATCACCAAAGGGAATTTGCAGTGAGGCTTTCGCCAAAAAACATTCCGCAAGAACAAACGAGGGTTTTCAATGGCAGCCGGGAACGAAGCGCAGCGCAGTGACCGGATTCTTCCGGCATTCGATCCGGTCGCTTCACTTCGTTGCGCTCCCGGCTGCCATTCGCAAAATCAGAAACAAGGAACCAGTCATGAAACGCATTTTTTTTGGGATTATTCTCACGGCCTTGATCACCGGTGCCATGTTTTGCGTGTCTTTCATTCCTGCACGGGCGGATGAAACGGCGGCGCAACTGAAAGCGGAAGCGTACATTTCGCCGGTGAAGAGAAACGATTTGATGGTCTTTGAAATCCGGGACGAAACCGGCCGACCGGTTGCCGGTGCCGAATGCAAATTCACTTCGACGGACCAATACGGGGAACTGTCGCCGGAAACGTCGACCTCGCGCGGCACGACGGATGCGCAGGGCCGGGTTCAATTTTCCGTCAACCGCGATGCCTTGCTTGCGTATTCCATTCACGCAAAAGCGGACAACGGACGACTCCAGAAATATTCCAACGGCATGGTGCGATTGCCCAAATCGTCGCACATACATCTTACTGTGCCTCTGCAACAGAATCTGCCGGAAGTCATCCCGCTCAATTTGCAACCGGCACAACGATGGAAGGGACAAGTCGTTGACCATGAAGGCAAGCCCGTCGCGGATGCTTCCGTCGACGTCCAAGGCTATTGGAGCACCGGACCTTTTGCACCGTTCGGTACGGATGTTTCCGCCAAAACGCGGAGCGACACTTCGGGCATGTACGCGGTGGACATGCCGTCTGACATCATTCCTTCGAGCGTTTACGCATTGAAAGACGGGCAAGGCTTCGACTATCTCATGATGGGCGATCCGGGATTCCCGGATTTCGCCCACGATAAAACGTCGCACGATTCGCTCCCGACGATCACGCTTTCGGGTGCCGATCCACTGAAAGTCCGGCTGGTCGACACGAAAGGGAAGCCCGTGCCCGGCTTGATCGTCACGCCAAGTTCCTATTCGCCAAGAGCGGGCATGAGTAAATTTCGCAGCCTGCTCGTCGATCCTGAATTTGGAGCGGTCAGCGATTCGGACGGTTTTGCGACCATCAACTGGTTCAGTCACGGCGACGATATTTTCCGTTCGTCGTGGCCCGTCAGGATCACGATGCCGGATTCCTCGCCGCTCATGTACATGGACCGACCCGACGACAATTATCATTTTAAGAAGCCGGACGACTGCCTGACCGAACTGCTTTGGAAAAAAATGCCCGTATCGGGAACCGTCCGCGACAAAAGCGGTCGCCCGGTAGCCGGGGCACAGGTGAATGCCTACCATGAAAAATCGGAATTCTCCCTGCCCTGGATGACCCAAGACAGTGTTTTGACGGACGAAAACGGTCGTTATGAAATTTTCGTGCCGCACGAACATCGTTACATGTTCCAGGTCGAAGGGCGGGAATGGGTTTCGACCACGTACCTGGGCGATGTTTTCGTTCCCTACGAAGAATCCGTGACGGGCGTGGACATCGTCGCGCAAAAACCGACGCGATTGCATGGCCGGATACTTGAAGGGCCGGACAACGTGCCCTCACGGACAGGTGTCGACCTGATCAGGTTTTCCGACCCGAAACTCGCTTCGCCGGAATCCTATTACAAACCGGAAACACCGCAAGTTCCCGCCAAGTACAGCGAAATCCCGGAACGAGGCGAAGGGAAAATCCAGAAATTCACGGTGATCAGCGACGAAAACGGACGATATGAACTTTTTCTCGGTCCGGGACATTACCGGTTTTATAACGGCATTATCGGCCGCGGCAAGGTTTTCACCATTCAGGAAAGCGATGAAAACAAGGAGATCGAAGTGGATTTTAACATTACCGGCGGCAAATAGACACAGGAGTCGTGAAAAACAAATTGTTCAAAGAATCAGAGCACGAAGCGTAAGCGAGTACCGGACTAAGCACTGGCTTACGTCACATGCTTTGATTGAAATAATCGCGCCATTCCTGCGCAAGCCATGATTTGTCAAAAATCAAAATCCGGGGCGAAGAATCCGGAAAAAACAGCCGGAAAATCAGGGTGAAAGAGGGGACTCGAACCCCCGACCCTCGGAACCACAATCCGATGCTCTAACCAACTGAGCTACTTTCACCAGAAAAGCGAGTCCAAATTCTAACCAAATTGCCTGAAACGTCAAGCAGGGGCTACCGCCCATACCGACTGTGGTATAATACACGTAGAATAGCGATGTTTTGACTCGTTGACGATACAGGCTATTCACCGGACAAGCCAATTGCCAGTGGTCAAGCTCCATGCCGGCACTTTTCATCAGCTTGAAATACGACTCGATGTTCCAACGCCAATAATACCACAACGCAACAAGCTCTGC
>JGI20166J26741_11748030_pt1 | contig 10525 bp, 8 predicted proteins | sample TergutCu122P5_FD_26741 | JGI IMG/M metagenome (IMG submission 26741) | reverse complement strand
CGTAGATTTGCGGCATGTAAAAGATCCCTAAATGGCGTGGAAGTCGTCATTTCGGCAAAATTACCGGACAACATTCTCGCCCACAGTTCCCACTTCCGTCACTGGGACCTCTCATGTCGTGGCGGACGTGGAGGCACCTAGTGGTGAAAAGTGGGAACATTTAAAAAGCGGGGGAAAGCAATGGCAAGCTACCCCTAAGAACTTGCCTAGGATGCAGCGTACCAGAGCCATACCAGTCCCCTGACTGAAATCTGGTCTCTGCCCAGACCGGCCCAAAGGCTGAATACCAATAATAATAATAATAATCCATTCCTCATCCCCTGCAGTCTCAGTCCACACTCTATAACCATTAAATTACACAACCTCCTCTTCCTGTCCTATTCCTTCCTCTTAGTTACTGGTTGATGACTATCCTAATTCTGTAGATGTTTTCTGACACAGTGGGAAAATTAAAATTTTCACACATTCTCAGAAATTTCATATTTTTGTGACTTGAAAAAAGCCTGGGCCATTTGGCACCCTATTCTGAATTCTGTTGGATACCAGGACAGAGCTCTTTGAAACCCATGAAACTGGGACGAACAGGATCCTTATCCATAAGGCCCATATAATTCACATTCTGTGTTAAGTAGAGCTGTCATTATTGTACATCCTCAGAAATAGTAGGTGATGGACCAGTGGAATAAACTGGTGTAAAAAATAGATTTGCCCGTGGTAATAAACATATTCTTTTATAGCCATCAGCCTTGTCTTCACCCAGATAGAAAGAAACTGGACCATCAGAATTTGGCAGTATATTTGTGTTGATGTATTCTCTTATTGTAAGTAAAAAGTAAATAAATTAGTCCACTTTTCAGTATTTGTAGATTACATATGTGTGGCAAATTGGCATTGAAATAACATAGAGGAAAATGAAATATTAAAGAACTATAAAATAAAAATATGTAAGGTAAAAAGCAACACAGAGATTGCAGCAAGCCACGAACCTGTGATCTTCCACTTGGAAGTGCCACATCTTAACCCCTACACTACCCACCCACCAGAGAATCAGTGACTTGATCAACAGTGATAAGGTAGGTAAAAATTTCCCTCTTAATTGTCTCAGAAGTTCTGAGTATGACTGTGTACTTTAGGACAGTTCTTTACCCTAACAGATTTTAAGGTGAATTGGTGAGGACTCCATCGTTTACTCCTCTTGTAAAATACAACACGTTATTTCAGTCAGCACAACAGTAAACTTTAGTAGAATACAGTCATCTACATATTGAGTTACTTACATGTTTTGACTGTTTTTGGTCAATGTAAGGTAAGAAGTTTGTATCTGAAAGCAATCTCTGTATGTGTGTGTATGTGTGTACAGACAGTGGTGCAGCCACCCTGGTTGGAAGAGTGCACAATGACTATCTTAAGCGATGAAATGTTATTTAATGTGCTCAAACAAATTTTAAATTATTAATCCAAATCAAAGTACACTGCATAAATGAATGTGATTTTCAAATTCAAGATTTCTCTTATGGACAGCCATTCTGATTATGTGCCCAGGGTGCCACAAACCCAGCTATGCCACTGGTCTGTATGAATACCAATTCATTATCATATCTGCTGTTATGGACTGACTGAGGGCAGAGAAATGACGTCTGGAAGTTGGATCGCATTACTGTAAATTTAACAGCACTCTACAGTGAACCCTTGGTCATTCACCTGTCAATCAACAGACCCCTACATCAACCAACCTGCCCTTCCAAAACCCCAGAGCAATTATTGGAGACAAATCCAAGTTATTGGTGTATTACACTTAATTTAGCATTAGGTAACATATTGTACTATATTTGTTGGTGGTCATTTATGTAAGATACATAACTATATTTGCATAGTGATAAAACTTAGTCTGGCCTAGGCCTGTTTACACCTACATAACACAGAACAAACTTCATGAAGCTGTAGAAGCCCTTGACACATATTTAGGTCTTACAGTATGGTCTAGGGCTTCTTTTCTTATTCTGTATTAAAATTCTAACATTTTATCTAAAACAATTGGTGTTAAACAGAAAATTCCCCACTGTAAATAATTACAGGCGTTTTATAGAACTCTGTTAGAAATAGTTTTTATTCATGAAAAATATTCCACAAAATGGAATCCTGAATTGCACCGTCATATAAGACAAATATTTACACCATTTAATTATTACAGAGTTGGCAGCAGCAGATGCTGCTAACAGATTTTCATCCTTGCTGTAAAGTATTATGAACAGACGGACATCTCCCTCCATAGAAGTTAGGAAATGGGAAGCAAAACAGTTAACACAGTGTAGTAGTTCCTAGGGTATTGTTGACTTACGTAACAGGGTTTTGTCTTCACTGCAAGCTTAAATGTTTGTGGCATTTCTTCATTTGGATACTGAAGATGGTGTAAATTTTGGTAGTAGATTTGAATTCTTTTAACCTAGCACCCATGGGAACAGACAAGTGCCAGATTATCCAACATTCTGGAGTACCTAACGATACCTATACTTACCATAGTTCTTACGGGTAATTTTTGTTACTGCTCCTACACTTGGGCTGTACAAATAATCAGAGGAGTATTCTCTTTGTATATCTGCTGCTGGTTTACTGTCATCAGGTTAATCTCTTCTGGAGGGGAGTGGTGGTTGTTGTGGTAGTGGGGGTGGGGGTGGGGGAGTATCTCCTCAGAGTCTACAGTGATGCTGAAAGACCAGGAGACTCTCAGTCAGGAGTCTTCATAGCTAAAGATGATGATGCAGTAGGAGTCAAGGGGTCAGGAAATAGCACATCAGTCAAAGTAGAGACATCCTTGGTGGCCGTTCTGGAGGATTTCCACACTTGGAGGCTATTCCTTAGCTGCTGAAGTATCAGGATTTCTGGATGATCAGCAATTGGATTAAAGGAATTCCATTGCAAATGTAGACTTTTAAATGAGGAACACAACCAAACATCAACGTGAAATTTCGTAACTTGATATTTCTCTGACCATGCATCATGAATTGACTATAATTACCAACTTGATGCACTGACTGATAATAAGTGCATCAAGTTGGTAATTAATATATAGTGAAATTTCATGTTCCAGTCCCATTACTTGTTACCCAGTATTTATGCCTCATCTAACCAAACAAATCAAATGATTGTCATTCTAATTCCTTGATTTTTACTATTATTTTGGCACATAACATTTTAGTAAACCACTAAAATGTAGTGCATCCTTACAGTGTGTTGGGTGAACTGAAGAAAAATCAGCAAATATGATCTTACATTATATATATGCACCTAAGCAAACACATAAGCACACTGCTGAAAATAAAGACTACAAAATTATGCTCAGAGATAATTCTTTATTTTTTCCTCAAACTTCAGGTAGTAGGGAAACACAAAATGGAGGAAATTAAACTATTATATTTGGTATGCAGTACTTGAAGTGAGGGAAATTGTAACATGATGACGTGTGATACTTGACTTCTGCGTTCTTTGCGACTTCTGGCTATAACATCAGAGTCTGTGGCATCAGAGACAAGTAAGCTAGCATCAAAGTTCCTGGAACAGCTATTGTTTGGGAACAGAAAGTGAGGCAGATGAATTATATCCCAACACATACTCTAAGCAGAACCAAGGTATGGATTCAGGTCTTATGGGATGTGACACTGTTTCAGGGCTAGTGATATCATATGTTTCAGAGGAACATAACGTCAATTCTTCTTGGATTGCTTGACATTTGAAGATGTAGGTAATATGTTCGTTTGAAACTTCGGAAACCATTTGCCCAATGACACTGTGTCACATCCAAGAAGACGCTGTGAGAACCTTAAATCCCACACAGCTAGCCAGCTCTATGTTATGTTGCCACTTACGGGACATGATGCTGGCCACAGGCACGGAGTATTGAAATCAATTTAAAGCAGAGACAAATATGTTGAAAAGATGATTTGCAAGAAAGGTACTATGTTCAATATTTGCTTTACCTTATAGCAAATTTAAAATACATTTCAAATAATTCACAAATCAAAATTTCACAAATCATCTATGTTTTTGTAAGAAATACTGTTTTATATTAGATAAAATTTAATTTGATCATTAAAATAGGGGTCTATTAATTCTTATTGTAGGGGTTTCAATTCCCCTGAAACCAAGGGGCTGTCAGCTGTATTTTTTGACTCAATGGTAATACTACTAGTATGGAGGAAATGCAGCTCTTGTCCAATCATATCCGGATAAAATACCATAGTGCAGTCAAGCCCGGTAACGGTTAGACTGTTATATACATAATTATAATATATTACAATGTCTTTTGATTGCACTTCAACCAATGTCTGATAAAACAACATTCTAAGAAAATTTATGTTTCAGGGACTGATAGAATCTCCATTGTCAGTTACAAAGGCAGACAGTCTACATATCATAATGCTTTAGTATGGTGCATTTTAATCAGTCAAGGGATAAATTCTGTGTACCATAATGATTGTAATAGTGGTAGTGGTGAAGGTGATGATACAAGACTGACAGATCAAAATTTGTTGACAAATTCAAATGTACACTTACCTTTCGAAATTTCATAAATATCCACCAAGTGATCTTGAAAAGGAGACATGTAAATTAGCAGATACACAACATGACTCATCCATTACATATTCGATTTGTGTGTGCATGTACAAAAAAAAAAAAGTGATATAAAATTCCATCCCATTTTACCTCACTTCAAGCACTGTAAATGTTACAAATATTTTTTACTACAATCTGCTGCTGAATCATCACTTACCCAACTTTTCTTCCTCTACAACCTTAACTAGCTTTACTGAATGTGGTTTATCGAACATACATCTTCCTGCAGTCACAATCATCACATATGGCAACAGACTGCACTTTACACAGACACCAAGTAGGACCCTTCAATTGCAGCAACATTCCAAACACAGGATTGCCTCTCATTGCACCAATTCCACAGTTACAGTAGGGCAAGGAAACCATGATCAATTCTGCCTTATGTTAATAGTGTGTTTACTGATCTGTTAGTACCTTAAGGTTACATCACGTGTATTAAGTTCTTAATTTGGACGCGATCTTGCTGAACATATCGTACAAAAATTGTAACAGGCAACAACATCACTGTCAGTGAGTCTTGTCACTTGTGTCTGTAAGGCTATGTTCACATGATTGTCAGCCTTTGCTAGAAAACAGCAATATTATATAAACTTGTAAATATAATCAGAGGAATGGATATAGAATGATTAATGCAGTGGTGCCTAAAGGAAAGTCACCAAGGTTTGCATGAAATTGAGCTTCCCAAAACATCACAAAATGTGGATTCGAGATTTCCACTGCAGTATTGTTGAGGAATAAAGTCTTTTGGGGTGAGATACTGTGTTCACGTGTGTCTCCTAGTATTCTGAATGAATGCTGAGAAACACTGACCCAATGAGAAGGCATCAGATGCTCAACATCAGATAATGTTCTACATCTTTATGAGTCTGAAGGAGGTACCCGTGAAAGACAGTTCCATGTTTTACATAGAGGCACCAGTGTTATTTAGTATTTATTGAGTATTTCAGCCTCCACAGCTATCAGTGGCTATCCAACCATTTGCCTGGAGGAATTGTAAAACACCGCACACAACGCCACTCAAGATAATATGTCTCAGGACTGAGAAGCAAGCTTTAAATCTCTGGACACTTAAGAGCGCTGACCACATAACTAAGATGTTAGGTCTTACTCTGACAGATATTACAGCCAAGCCAGTCTATCCTGCAAAATCAATTCACAACAGACCCTGCCATCAAAGGATGTAACACTTTGTAAATCCTTCCTACAAAATATTATCTATTTATGGTAGCTGCATGGCTGGGATTGTACATGTCACAAGACGTGAGTTATCTGTATATCAAAAAATTTGTCTGTAAGGTTTTTAGTTCCTAATTCACATTTTACATGACATTAAATAATGACATTTAAGTATAATTTATGCACATTATTCCTATTGGCCACAATGTATTTAGATGGTTATCAGTTTATAATTTGGTATCAGAAAAACTCAGAAACATTGTTATGTGTGCTGTTGGTGGAACATCTACGCTAATTCATAAATATGTTTTCTGTTAATGGGCACATTTTATAAAGCATTGGCTCTTATTACTATGATCCCTTATCCAGTAAGGATGTTGTCGGGAGTGACGAGAGCACATTGAACAAAACCCTGTTGCACAAACTTCTTGTGGGAGAAAAGGGATTATGTTAGCACAGAAGCTAATGGACCATCCACCTCCTTCCCCATCACTGAAAATACATATATTTCTGGACTATAAATATTTGTACAGTACTTGGGTAGCCGATTCTTTTAGCTTCCATGCAGTTGAGTAATCTCACACTTTTTCCATATTTAAGTTTTCTGACTTTCAGTAAATTTTGTGTCTGATATATTTAGTTATTTAAAACTGCATATAATCCAAATCACCCTAAAACCGTGTTCGGTTGAGTGGTTAATCCATTCAGTAACATAGGTAAGGTAGGAACACAGGTCCATGACCTGCAATTTTTGTGTTAACTAATGGAGCATGGACCCCAAAATTTTCCATGAGACTCCAAAAATAGACAGACAGCCAGACAAAAACACATGTATTTTATCTATTATCCTCAGGCAAATGTGTTTATTTCTATCCATGTTTTGACATTGTGATTGGTTATTTCTGTGAAAGGAATGTTTCTTCCTAATAGTTTCAGGTGTCTGCAGTGCAGTAGTGAACATGTAATATCCTGTTTTATTGTGTGCCTGAACTAGTTGTCACAAACACGTCAGTCTGTGTACTATTATGTATGAAATGGAAACAAGAGGGAATATGGGGGATTTTGTGTCATGAGAGGAATATATATCTTAAATACTTAGGTCAGAAAATAATGGTACCTGGAAGGCTGTTGCAGTTCTTAATGATTATTTAATCACCATAACTCGAACTGAAATCATGAACTGTTCAAACAACACCACATTTGTGATTCATTAAAGTAATGAGAGGTTGTGGACAAATTTATCTTTGAGGATTTGGGTCTTGTAGATTGTACAACTGAGCATCAGAGTTATTGTTTTTTCAGTATTTCAAAGCAATGTACTGCCTCCATCTTCAAAGGTCATGGATTCCTAGACTGCTACTACTCCTTGCAGATGGAAGCAGTACATTGTTTTGAAATGTTGAGAAACAAAACAAGCAATATATGTATAACACAACATTGAGGCGTGTTCATGTATCCATTGTTGTAGTGGAAAAGCAATGAGTATTACACAACCTGTGTGTGCAATGGTAGCCATAGGTATCCATTATGCAACGCGCATGTGCCATATTGTCCTCTGTGGCCTGCCCTACTCTACAACATTTCTCCAGTTTATCTCACAAACGGCAAGATTTTAAAAAAGAGATTACTGAACATAAAATGTGTGTTTTGAGTTTTTCTACAACTTTTATCTGAAATATTTTTCATTCTAAGAAGAATTGAGCTAGATATAATAAAAATGTCTATTGATCTTTATGTACAATGCCCGTTATTCTTGTCCGACTGTAATGAAACTTGAATTTTCTTGATAGATTTTCGAAAAATCCTCAAATATCAAATTTCATGAATATCCGTGCAGTGAGAGCCGGGTTGTTCGATGCGGATGGACAGAAATGACAAAGCTAATAGTTGCTTTTCGCAATTTTGCGAATGCGGCTAAATAGCAATTTCTGTACAGGCACTAAGGGTTCCTGGAGGTTAAGGCTCACAGATTTCAAGACAATAGGCACATGAAGGTGGTCAGGTTATCAGCCCTAAGCACCGGCCTCCTTTACCCCTAAAAGAAATGCCTGGAACCCATTTCTATTAGAGGCTGATTCGACCCCCAGGGCCATAGCGCAGCCGGATGGATTATGTCAATAAAATTCCGATGATACCATCGGGAATCGAACCTGCGACCTTCCAACTTGAAGCGAAGTGACTCAACCAACTGCACCACCGCGCACCCCTCAGTAACCCCTACTCAGCGTAAAGAGCTATAAGACCCGAATCCTCACCATCAGCAATGTGGAAATCTCAACTCGTGCAACTGTATATTTGCATTGTAAGTTGCCAAAAAATCAAATTTCAGGCACTTAAAGTAACATAGATAATCAGAACATACATTTCTTGCTGGTCTTATGCAATAGTAAATCATAATATAAATCACAGGTATGTATACAGACAGGGTTATTCACAAAGAACCGAATACTTTAAAATAATGTATTCCTCAGTAACTAAGTATCATATGAATATCTAGTGGGGATAAGTCAATGACCTTGTGTTTGTACCACCTCTTCCATGAAACGTGGAGGAAATGGCATTGTGTCTGTTATGTCAACCATTGTCGGTGATATGCTACAAGGGTTTTGGGATGGATTAGGCTACAGGATTGATGTGTGTCGTGTAACATGAGAGACACACATTGAGAATTTGTAAAATTAAGAAAAGAAACTGTGAGGGTTCCTTCATAAATTGGTTTGGACTACACGTTCATTTGATACTTCAATACTGAGTAATAAATTTTTGAAAGCGTTCAATTTTTTAAGCCCTCCGTGTATGTATATGTATGTATATATACATATATATATATACACACACACACACACACACACACAGAGGCGGACCCCCATATCCGCGGATTCAGCATCCGCGGTTTCAGTTACCCGCGGTTTACTGCGGCCCGAAAAAAAAATTACAAAATTAAAGAAATAAACGGTTCATAAGTTTCAAAACGCGCACGAAGCGAGAACGGGTCCTAACATGATGAAATCCAGCAGCCCAAACGCGCCCACTTCTTGACTCATCTCCCTTCGTCCCAGTGCCCACGCCTCCTCCGGGATTTCCGACCTCTGCGGTGCAGTGGCCGGGATGATCACGCCGAAGGGGGAGACACTCCAAGTTACTGTCCTACCTTACAGGTGCTCGATATGCCCACTCTTGGTGACGCGGCAGATGTCAATCCTGTAATCAAATTCATGCCACTCACGTGGCGGTCGATAGCAGCGACTACCTCCACGATCCTTTGTTCTATCTGTGGTAAATCACGTGGCATAGGGGGCACGTACACACGATCCTTGATGTAACCCCATAAAAAAAATTGCAGGGGGTTAGGTAAGGTGACCGTGGAGGCCAGGGAAGAAGAGGAGAGTCATTGTGAGAAGCGCGCCCAATCCAACGACCGGGAAGTTTAGCACTGGTGTGCACGGACGTCAAAATGGAAGTGTGGCGGGGCTCCGTCTTATTGGAAAATGAAGTCCTCACTATCTTCTGTAATTGTGGCATTAACCACAGTTGCAGCACGTCCAAGTAGTTGATACCGGTAACAGATGACTCCGCAAAGAAAAATGGTCCGTAGACTTTGCAAGACGAAACGGCACAAAACACACTCACTTTAGACGAATGACGGACGTGTTCCATCGGTGCATGAGGATTTTCCGTGCCCCAAATGCGTACGTTGTGACGGTTCGCCTTACCACACACATGAAACGTCGCCTCGTCACTGAAAACCAGGTTCTTAGCAAACCCGTCTTCCTCTAGCCGCTGTTGGAAATCCACGCAGAAGTGTAAAGGACGATTGTGATCCTGGGGATTCAGCGCCTGCAAAGGCTGCAGCCGGTATCCTTCCACGCGAAGACGTTTGCGCAGAATGCGCCAAACACTTGACTGAGGCATCCACAATTCCCGGTTCGCGCGATGTGTTGACTTCTTTGGGCTCCGGACCAATGTTCCTCGCACACGCTCGACAGTCTCGGCCGATGGCCCCAGCCGGCTTGTTCGTTTCGCAGCGCACAGGCAGACACTCTGCTGGAATTTCGTGTACCACTCACGAGTTGCTTTGTCCGTAGGTGGTTCTGTGTCGTACACGGTCCGAAACCTCCGTTGCACCATCACAATTGACTCAGTTTTGGCAAATTCCAAGACACAGAACGCTTTCTTATTCCCTGTCCACGCCATGTTTCGTCACGACTGCGCCCTAGCGGTGAAACCTGCAAGTACGCCACGGCGCCTAGTATAAACACACACACACACACAAATCTTGGAGAGATTCTATACCTACTGATATGCTCCTTTCTGCTATGTTTATCTTGGTTGTTGTGCAGCCGAGTTCGGAAGTTCCGGAGGGACTTATGAATTACCCTGTTTACACACACATAAATACGTAACTTTATTAATGCGTATGAAAAAGAGATATTGCACACACATAATTTAACACGAGCTCTTTCAATAACTTAATGAGCTTTCTACTACAAAATTATTTCACTTATTTTTATAACTTAACATAGGCAATTTTTTTAAAGATGAGAGAATTACTGAATAAGATATCACTGTAAACCTTTGGGCATCATTGCCATATTATAATTAGGTGTGCCTACTGTTGTACTGAACACAGAGTCCTTATCAAGAAGCCGATATTCTGTATAATTCATGCAAATTCAGACATTACAATAAAATAAATCTCCGCATAATCAGATAACACCTGTGTCACATGGTCACTGAG
>JGI20166J26741_11747919_pt1 | contig 10525 bp, 9 predicted proteins | sample TergutCu122P5_FD_26741 | JGI IMG/M metagenome (IMG submission 26741) | reverse complement strand
CCTTCTTAACCTCGTTTCTCAAATTACCGTTTAATTCCGTCAAACTTTCCAATATGTTTAGAGCGTCTTCGACTGTAAACTCACCATTTGACGCCATCTTACCAAAAATTTCAAACCAAGTAATAATAAGTCTTAATTATGTAATTTTTTTTGTTCTTCCAGAAAAGGTAAATTCTTACCTAATGATTCATAGGTAAATCTTTCATCTGGAGGCCATATGTATGGCTCTGAAGAGTAAGGATAAACTAAGGAAACTCTAAACACATAGTTTGTCTTTGGAAGTAAGTGATCCACAAAATAATAGCTGGAGTCTTCTGTACTTTTTGGTATGTTGTTCCATATTCCTGAGCCAGCTTCATGATACTGGATATCATACCTGCACAATAAAAGAGTCTTCATTAAATATGGTGCAAAATCAAATCAATATCAAGAATCCTGTCAAAGATTCTGACCTAGTTGCACATGCAAAATATTTTGATACACATTATTGATTAGGTGTCATAAAGTTCAATGTATTTTATTCTCCAACCTGTTGCCAATAAATATAACTATGAAAATGTACAACATTATAATTCTTCCTGTTTTTTATGGGTCTTTGTTCCAACTGTACAGGGAAAAACAGAGATTCTGGATGTGTGAGAACAAGGTGTGACAGGAGAATGGACAAGACTGCATAATGATTAGCTTCATAATTTGTACTCTTCACCTAACATTAACAGGGTGAGCAAGTCAAGGAGGATTTGATGGACAGGACATAAGGGACATGTAACTACAAGGGCTACAAACATGATATGATCACCAGGCTTGAATGGAATAGTTCAGTTGGGAGCTAGAGGCATAGACATGAGTACAGTATTAAAACGGATCTCAAAGGAGTAATTTATAAAGGTATGTAATTTCTGTAATTTAAAAAATTTGAGATTATCATGGCAGTGATGATTAAGGTTCCTGTCTTCCAGGATTGAAGCCATGTCTTGGCACTGTGTCAATGGAGGCAGCAAGCTGCTCTGCATCACTGGTATTTATATGCCGATCTACAGAGCATTCTATCCCAGAAGACTGAAAACTTTACTGAGTTTGCCTAGAGCAGCACTCAGTGATGGACTTTGTAAACACGGTACTGAACTGTTTGGTTTCATAACTAAGAAACTGCATGGAGGAGAGTCTTCTTGAGGAGCTAACAGGTCCTCAGGTAGTCAATAAATTACCAACATTTTATGGAATTTTGAGGTTCATTACAACATTCATAAGGGCCCACCACCTCTCTCTTTCCTGAGCCTTATCAGCTGCACAGCTGTCACAGCCAACTTTTGAAAAAAAGACTTGTACCACAGAGCTGGTTATTTGTCGTGATCCAGGTCAATCCCCTGCATATACTAGTTTAACAAGATTTACTTTAAAGTTACCATAACATTTCAGCCACATTTCTTCTCCTGAGATTCTGTGACCAAAATTTTGAGCACTTTTTTTTTTTTTTTTTAAATAAAATTATGTCCTCATATTTTATCCTTACTAAAAGTGACAGATTAGACCCTTGAAGACTACAGTCACTCCGCATTATATATAAGGATTCAGTTTACACCTAAGAGAACACAGTCTGTTTTCATTAGGAAGACCAATCATTAAATGCTGTACAGGAAAGCAATTGCCTGTTACTAAAAGAATAACAATAGAAGACAGGGATACAGTAATATGCAGAGATTTTAACTGTTAAATCTGACAGTGTATATACTACACACTGTGTGTAAAAGGGTTAAAGTACTGGGACTTGCAAGATTTGAGGTTTTTATAGTGGTGTTGCTGAAGACTGGATTGCAGTGCCTACATCTTCAGGGTCAATCCATTCAAGGGCATAATGATCCTCCAAAATATTGGGAACTACGCACCTAACAACACAGCGTTACCTCAGTCTTGATGCTGAGACATGTTCAGTGCAAATAAGATTTGTTGGAACTTTTTTATATCCTGAATAAATAATTCTTTGGATTTTCAAATCTAGACAAGGGTAGACTGTTGCTTGTCTTTTGTGCTTATATATTAGCAATGCAGTATTACTATTTATGCACTCATTGCAGTTGCTGCATACCTGTATGTACCTAAATAAATACCTTGATTGTTTGAAGCAGTACAGGTACTTTGCCTAACACTGAAGTGCTACTTACCTCACAATGGGGACATTATTGGAGGGCGTCCAAGAAACACTGAGTGCATACGGTGTTGCGTGTAAAAGGGTAATATTGTTTGGTTCTGGGTATGTTGTGATAATGGTACCATCACTGTCGCTGAATGTCTTGCTGTTCTGAGAATTAGCCCGCACCTGCACAAACAACACATTACTTGCACATTCAATACATTACTTAGTTATACTGTACCATTAAGTTTTTAGAATCCTATGTATGAGTGACTGATTTTTAAGTAATTAAAGTATATGCAAAAATTGCATAGTCTCAAGATGAATCAGTATTGTTGCTATAGTGACTATGAGATAGGCTGGACAACTGATGAATCATGATTCAGTTCCTGGCAGGGAGATTTATCTCATCTCCTAAGTGTCCAGATCAGTGGTGGGGGCCACCCAGCCTCCCATTCTGTGGATATTGTGTTCCCTCTCCTGGGGCTACAGTAGCCAGCAGGAGAAGCCTACCGCTCATCTCCATGGTATGCTTGCATGGTTTGCACAGGGCCAACTGTATTTTGTAATTGCAAAATTTAAGTAGTGTTCAGTGAGATGAAAATGTAAAATGAGCAGGAAATAGTGACAGCATATTTCAAGGTACTGTCTTGGAATTCACCTGGACAGTTCGAGAAATCATGAAAAGCCTCAGGATTGACACAACCTGACCACAATTTAAAATCAAGGGCACCAAGGACTGTACTACTGGATGAAAGTGTGGAAGACTGTAAGGGAATGTGAAAAGATGAGGAAAATAACATGAAAAGAAAAATGGGAGCAGAATTATTATTGGAAAATATGGAGAAAGAAGTGAAGTAGTAAAATGAAAGACACAGGATGGAAATGGGGAAATGTAGGGTACTTTGTGTCTGTAATAGTCTGGAATGTGGCAGTTCAATCCTTGTTGCAGCTGAGCTCATGCTGCAAACATCAGCTAAACATGAGTATCTCTAACATGCTGAAGTGTTGCAGCTGAACTCATACTGCACACATCAACTGAGCAAAGTATTAGCAGAATGAAATACCATATATTTATTATTATGACGTACCCATACTCGGTAAGTTTGTCCAGGCAACAAATTCTTCACATCAGATCTGTGGATTTTTTTAAATGTATCTGTATTCATTGCATCTTTTTCAGTCTTCTGACGCACCCCAGCTACCATGCCTTCCGTGCACCAGTGCACCTCATACCACACTTTCTCATCATTGAACTCCTTTGGGGGCAGCCATTGTACTTCAACAGTTGTGGGATTTAACACCAGAACTGTCACATTCTGAGGGGATGATGGAGCTGCAGACAAAAGCATCTTGATGAAGAACTCATCTTTGACAGCATGATTGTGCATCCTACTATAGTGTGCAGGACATGAAGCATTTGTGGAAAGTACAATAATTGCCTACAATTTTTGGGTTGAAAGCACTATGCAAGGACATAATTCAGAATGATTAAGATGGAAGGATCATATTTGTAAGTACATATTTAGTTTATACATATTACAGAAGTAGCTGATTCTGATGGCCTTAGTCTAAGGTGTAGGTTTAACGATGCTCGGTAGCTGGAGTCACGGGTTTGAATTCCGCTGAGAGCATGGATGTTTATTTGTGTTGGTTGTGTGTTGTGTAGGCAGCAATCTCTGTGACAAGCTGATTACTGTTTCGCAGGTTTCATACTGGGTGCATATGTTTAATTGTGTGTGATCCAGAACCCTCAACAATGAGGCAGCCAAGGCCCAATTTGGGCTGTGCTCCACATAAAAAAAAGACAAAAGTAACTTATCTTACCTCCTGCAGCAGTTTGGAATTTAGCTGGAGGACCAATCAATGGAATAATCCCCTCTAGATCACTGTAGTAATTTTTAAGTGATACATGAAAGATGTAAGCAGAAAATGGCTTCAAATTTGGTACTTCCAATATTCGACTGTATGTAATCTGAAATGGGAACATGACATTTTTTAATTCTGGGGCACTTTTCATATATTGTTTTTGTTGCATAAATTTCTTTTGCCTCCCAATTTTTCTTTCTATCGCCCTGTTATCTTACAGATGAACAAAATAATGGAAACACTAGACAATGTAGGAATAAAACTCATCAGGTTCGCTGCACTGAAAGAACTTTAGTTACGAGTATCTTTCATTATTCCTTTGTTTGTTTATGCTGTGTAGTGCCAGTGTCAAATGCATTACAGATTGTGTGTAGTAAGAGTTCATATGAAAGTACTACATAATGGAGACTTGTCAGATTTTCAAAGGGGCCAGATTGTTGGTACATGTTTAACTAGAGCATCTGTAACCAAACCAGCCACTTTATTAGATGTATCCAATAGCAGCAGTTTTCAAGGTTATGACGGTACATCATCAGCTAAGAAAAATAATGGCCAAAAACCAAATCTAAGTACAAGGAATTGCCATACATTGAAGAGAATTGATTGTAAAAACGATAGAACTAGTGCAGCAAAGGTGACAGCAAAACTCAATATTTATCCTGAAGATGCTGTTTCCACAAAAAGAGTCTGATTAGAGCTTCACAAATCCAACACCCATGGTAAAGCTGCAATTGCTAAACCCCTGATTACTGAAAAAGCACTAAAAGGTGAAAAAGATGATGTGATGATCAAAAAAATGTGGAAATCTGATGAATGGAAATATGTAATATGGTCAGATGAGTTGTCCTTCATGTTGTTCCCAGCATCAGTCCAGGTTTTATGTTTGGAGAATGCTGAAGGAAGCCAATAATCCTGAATGCCTGGTTCCATTTGTGAAACATGGAGGAAGATCTGTGATGATTTAGACAGCAATATCATGGTATTCTGCTGGTCATAAAATTACTCTGAATGGTTGAATTACTGGCATTGACTACATGGACATTTTAGGTAACTGGGTGCATCCTAAGGTCCAGCTGTTGTTTCCTAACAATGATACAGTTTTTCAAGATTATGATTGGCCCATACACACAGCCAGAAGTGTTCAGTCTTGGTTTGGGGAGCATGAAGATGCACTTCAACATCTTCCCTGGCCAGGACAATTGCCAGAATTAATTATCATCAAAGCATTATGGTCAGTTTCTGAGGGTACGGTGAGAAGCAGATTCCCTCCTTCATGATCCCTCAAGCAACTATAAGATGTTCTTCAGGAAGAGTGGTTCAATATTCCACTAGAGACTATTCAGAACTTATATGAGTCTATTCCAAGAAGGATACAAGCTGTGTTACAGGAAAATGGTGGCCTAACTCCATACTAATAAAGAAATGTGTATCTTTCACAACTGTTACCATTATTTTGGTCATCCTCTGGAAACCTCACTCCCTAGACATTGGCAACTTTGTAATTCATAAAGCCATGACTATGCAGCACCATGGCAGTAATAAACAGAAACAGTCTGTGATGTCACTTCTTGCTTAGTGAAACATCTTTTTACAACAGTTTCATTTCTAGTACAAAATAGCCTGTTAATTCTTACACAACACATAGCACTCGACTCAGCAGTGTGTTCTGGTGCTTAAGACATTGTTACGTACCAACTTTGAACAGGAATTTGTGTCTGTACTGCAGTCCATATTCCTATCATCTTTGATTTGTCTGTAATATACTGTATATTCCACTGAGGCCAGTGAAGTGTTCTTGCATTCAGGATATCGCTCATGATTTGGGAGTTGCAATGTTATGGAGTGATCTGTGTGACTGATGTTATTAACAACCAGCTTGGCTTGACGTGGTGAAAGGCACTTAGGCACTGCAAAGTTACAAACACAATACAGCAAAGTTACATTATTGATAACACATACTTCCATATGAAGATTGGTTTCATTTGCAATGCAAATATATTGTAAACAGGTCTCTTTTTATGCAATTTCTTTTTGCACAATTTTGCTTTAACACAAACGAAAATTTACACCACTTTTCAATTGTGCATGATAATGTTCAGTTTAACACAATTTGGCATGGATGATATGTGATAATTTTCAGTTAAAAATGATGTGGCACATACAATCCATAATCGCTCTTGTTTTATGTTGGAGCCAGCAGAAATTGATGTCACTCTCACACCATCAGTGACATATGGATTGCTTATGTTAGTGATACAATCACATGGCTCATCTAGTTTCCCCTTCTACAGATTTGGCTGTTCTTACAAATGTGAGAAACATAAATCTACATCACTTAGTGCAATCCAAGTGTAAAATCAGCAAACAACAATCAATATTGAAGAGAAATTAGACATAATAAGCTGACTTGGAAAAGGTGAACAAATTGTTAACATATGGCATATTGTTAGATTCGCTCATAGTGGCATAAGTACAATACGGGATAATGCTGACAGATATACAGAAAGTGCTAAATCAGGAACTAAAGTGTTTGTGTAGCAAGTCTACCACAGTCATATCGGAATGAACTGTAACAAAATGCTAAGAATGTAGGTCGCTTACAATTTTATTGCATTAGAAATAAATAAATATATTGTATAGAAATATATGTGTATTGTATATACTTTATATAATTATATACTCTACTGGTTTGTTATGTCCACTAGTGGCGTAGTCATACACTCAGTAGGATAAGGTTGTCAATCCCCTAACCCCAGGAAATATACTGTTTTAATGGGAATTCTGTGTTCAATATGTGCGATTTTTATTGGCGCAGCATTTTTCAGGAGTCTATCCATGGTGTAAATTGATACCTACTGTAGTGTAGAACCAAGTATGGTAACAAGAATAGTGACCATGCCTTACGTTTGGGAGGACACAGATCCCAGTACAAGACCTATTCTGACAGAGGTTGTCTTGGTTTTCCTGAGTAGCTTGTGGAAAATGACAGAATAGTACAACAAACTGCCCATAATGACTTCACATCCCCCTAAATTGATCATTTACATTTATCTTAACCTACAAGTTACATTTAGCATTACTGAAAGTTGTTTTATGGTTTTGGAATATTCTGAGTATTTGGCATTTTGTGTTTGAAGGTGGTGCAGTCATATGATTAAATGCTCCAAAAAATAGAATAACCCAGCAACAGTGCAAGACCACTGGCTGTGTTGTGTTCCAAGCAGAGTCCACAGCCACAAGAGTTGGTGCCTGAGAGCAGGAGCAGAAGGCAGAAGATACAAGACTGTTAGTATCAAGCAATCTGATAGTAAAATATCAGTCACTTATCAGTCATGAACAATGAGAAGAGCAGAGTCATATCAAACTAGGCTGGTCAAGAAAATGGGTGATACCTACAAACCATCCTGTACAACATTAATGTCAACTGTGATGGCAATTATTGTGATCTGTGACCAACAGCCATTTGTAACAAGTGTAGTCACTGAAGAGGAGAGATGAATTCAAGCAGTCAGTATGCATAAGTTTGGAGATGAACAGAACAGACTGCACATTCCCATCCATCAAGTGAATTACCCTAGCCCTCTTGAACAGTGAGTTTTTTTGGTCATTCCAAGCTGTCTGGTATGAGACCTTCATTCTCCTGGGATGTAATGCAGTGTGGTTTGTTAGTTAACGATTTTTCGGGATAACCTATCTACCCCATCTTCAAGACTTCTTGACCCTTGAAGACGAGGCCGATTGGTTGTCCCAAAACGATGGTAACTAACTATCAACCCATGCTGCTTAGTATCTCAGACTGCACTATCAGGAGCATGATAATGATTTTTGTGGTCAGAAATTAAAGTAAGACTTTGAAGCATTTTATGATATCCTAGGTGTTCACAAACACAGGAAAACAATAAACAGACAGCAGGAAAGAAGTAACAAATTCCAATAGTAGCACTCTCTAGCATGATGTAAGTAGTTTATAAGATTGTGAAAGATACCAGAACATGATGGAACAGAACTAAGAATAAAAAAATTCCAAAGCATTGTAGATACAATGACGAAATACCTACAAGAAGCCAATAGATGGCAGTTCATCCAGCTACATTTTTTATGGCTGGACATGTGGACAGATAGTACTGCTTCAGTGTGAACTCCAAGATCAAAAATGTAAGACATTACTCCCATAGGCTTTGTGCCCAAGGCCGTAAATGTGGAATGGTACAGAACACAGGGCTAGTTGCCATTAAGTGAGGTATCAGAATTCAGTGCCAGTACATTGTAAATTGTGCAATATAAGTGAATGAAGATAAAGATAAATTACCCAGGATCACAACTTACATTACATTCTTTGTAACCCGTTCGATGTGTCATTTAGTAATGGCTTACAACTGAATCTGTGAGATACACATCAGTGTATGTCAGCAAAACAAACTGAAAGATATTTCCTAAAACAATCAGCACCTGTACAGTTCACCACAATATGGAGATCATTGTCATTACCAAACAGACTGTCAATGCATGCTGTGCAGATGACATGCAACCTTAAAAGGCCTATGTCATATATGACCTATAATTTGAATGAAACAGTGACCAAAACTGGAACTTGCAAACCAACCCAGAATCTGCTGAAGTTTCAAAATTTATTAATTTGCCTTTGTATTATGTTTTGATGATTCTGCTGGTTGTAGAAGTCAATGGTGCACAATTTTCTGATGTTATTTTAGTAGAATTTCTATTAATTTTATTGTCCTTTTAAATTACTGGTGACTGCATTTTTGGGACATCATTATATGACACTTAATAGCATGTACCTTACCCATCTTTCTGGGATCTAACAACAGGAAGCAAAAGGTATTTGCACTCAATTCCCATGTACAATGTTTCCAGAAGAGTTATCCCATCTAATACTTTTATGATTTTAGGAAATTCTAAACATATAGAAGTGAAGAGGGACTAATTTTATAGTTTTCAATGTTAACACTTTCAGACGCTGTGTCTGATACCTGGATAAGGCTGTAAGTGTTGTCCAAGTGCTGCTATTCTTCGTACTCCTGTCATATTGACAGAAGCAATGCCTCTGGACATGGTTGCCAACATAGGCTTCATCACTGAATACACTTTGCCTTCAGTTTCATTAGACCAGTATAAAAGACGATTATCTGTTGTAATTGATGTAGGTGGAAGACCTGCAAAAGGAAATTAACTGTTTAAAGTTTAAAACACACTTAAATTTATAGTGTATTGGCAATAACTTAGTATGGAGGTGCACAAATTTCAGGCATGATGTTTGCCCAGATGACTAAGGCTTTGTACAGTGATGTCTAATGTTTGTGGGTCCTCAGTGTGGAACTTGCTTCATGTTTTCTCTCTGTCACCTAGAATTTTGAAATGGCTTCTAAATTTTGGGAAAGTGTGTGGATCCCAGACTTAGTGACTATATACAATGTGTCCACTGCACACAACCACAATTGTTATGTGAAGCTACAATACAATTTTATTTCCTCAGCTACACGTTCAAAACTATCAGCTGAACACTGGGCTAATTGCATGTTGTTACTTACACAAAACAATTACAGCGTCACATTTAGTGTTGCTTTTATAACATGATTATGTCTGGTCAGTATTATGTTAAAACAAACCTGTGCTGCATGAAAGTATATAATTAAATCGACTTAAGCTAAAATTTTGATGGTTAAAGTCTATTAACTATTTATGTTCCTCAGTGTTAATCTTAAATTTTAATACCAAAGTTTCTATGACCATCATCCACACCATTCAACAATTCCAAGCTGGCCTACACCCGTTTGTATATTTTTGTTACCATTTCTTATTTTTTATCTTTAGGATAGGCATCCCATTGTGATGAAGATATACACAGTAGAGGGTGAAGGCTGTCAATCACAACTAATTTTTGTGTTATATTATTATATGACTTTAGTGCACAACTTGTTTTGGCTTGCATACAAACAATTCTGTTTGGTAATACATAACATAAAAATTGACCATTAGCAGAGCTTTCTGTAGTTAGAGAACATCCTCCTTGAGGCTTAAAAACAACAGATTATAGGATCTTCACTTTCACATGGAAATGCCAGACAATTTTAGTTATTCAATTTTAAATACATGTTTTTACTGTATTTTGTATAGAACCTGTTCTGTTAAAAAAATTAATAATTTTGGCTTATTTTATTATTGCATTATTGTTTGCATACCTTATTATATTTTGCATCTGTAATTACACACACCACTACTGACCTTGCTCAGTGGATGCATGTTTTCTTTTATATGTTCTCCTTCCCTCTCTTGCCCCTTTTCTTTCCCACTTCTCAGATTACCAACAATCCTGTATTGTTTTCATCTATTCACATGCAAACAGTGGCGTACCGAGGGGGGTGGTTTGGGGTGTTCAAACCCCCCCCCGAAATTCCGAAGATATAGGTGAAGTCCTCGATCGCGTGAGCAAGAAGAACCGGCGTCTCGATTTCCTTTTGTAGTTCACTGTGTTCTCATACGGTTGTAATTTATTAAATAAAGGTT
>JGI20166J26741_11747808_pt1 | contig 10525 bp, 9 predicted proteins | sample TergutCu122P5_FD_26741 | JGI IMG/M metagenome (IMG submission 26741) | reverse complement strand
ACCACACCAACCATCCCCGACGCCGACCCGGCCCACTGTCTACGAACTGGCAAGACAGAACCGTCCACGAAGCGGTGACACATCCCAAAGATTTCGCTGTCCGGCTGGCGCAGGCATGAGTCGCATCACAGGAATCGCCGCCCCGGCGGCACGAGCCGGACCCACGTCGCGGACAATCTGCGGATCTGGCCACCGGGGGCATGAGTCGTGCATGTGTGGCCTGACTCGAGCAACTGTGGCTCGCCCGCGCGGCAGCCGTCAGCGCCTGGTCATCGTGTGCGGCACCGACGTGTCTTGGGATCCGCTTGCCGCGCGGCCGACGCCGGACCTGGCTGACGTACGGTGACACGAGCCAAGCCGACGCTTTGGGGAGTGTGCACAACACACCCCCACACCCCCACAAACCACCCAGCCAGCCCGACATTCAATGAAAGGAACCGCCAAAATGGCCCAAGTCAAGCCTTAGGGCCAATCGTCCGCTCACGCCGGCGTCCGGGTGGCCACGCGCATCTTTAGTCCCACTAGCCAGGCCAACGTCCCGAAGATCGCGAACGCGGCCAGCGTCCACGCCAAGTTGGCCCACGTTATCTCGGTGGTCGCCATCGCGGCCGCCACCGAGCTTCCGAGCGCCGCGTACGTGAACGAACACAGGTTGTTGACGATGTGGGCGGCGATGCCCGCCTCCAGCCCGCCGGTCAGCACCACCAGCGCGCCGGCGAGCAACCCGAACCCGAGCCGGTAAGCGAACAGCGGCGGGCTCTGCGAGAACCCGTGGAAGACGGCGAACACCACGGCCGACGCGACGACGCCGACCCAGCGGTTGCGTCCGATGAGCGTGAGCGCCTGCAGCAGGTAGCCACGGAAGAAATACTCCTCGGCAGCCGCCTGCAGCGGGGACGTCAGGACGATGACGACGAGGAACCAGGCCGCGTCCGGCTGCGGCGTCATGGGCCCGATGCGGAACCCCAGCGACGCCCACAACATGAGGTTCAGCACCACCGCCGCGATGAGCAGGCAGACCAACCCGTACCGCCAGCGCACCCCCGGCTGGACGGAATTGAGCCAGCGCCCCTGCACCCGGTGCATGCCCACGACAAGGCCGAACGCGATCGGGATCAGCGTCGCCACCCCAAGATGCGCCGCCAACATCCCGAGCGGGAACTCCATCGCCTGCCCCGCGGTCGCATAGGCGCCGAGATCCCCCGGCGCACCCGACGCGTTCCAGCCGATCAGGAACACCACGGACGCCACCAACGTCGACAAAATGGCGTACCCGGCGATCCCCACTGCCGCGCCGAGCAGGCCGTTCACCACCCGCGTGGCGCCAGAATCGTGCGCCAACACCTCGGCGTACGACACGCCGGGCGGGGCCGGGCGAAGCACGAGCGCCACGGTTCAGGCGTCCTCGTCCACGACGGGGTTTTCCAGGACGCCGATACCGGCGATCTCCACGCTCACCCGGTCGCCGGCCACGATCTCGCCGACGCCGGCCGGCGTGCCGGTGAGAATCACGTCGCCGGGCAGCAGCGTGGTGAACGCGCTCACCTGGGAAATCAGCCGCGCGATGCCGCTCATCATCAGCCGCGTGTTCGAGTTCTGGCGCACTTCACCGTTGACGCTCGTGCAAAGGTCGAGCTCGCCGGCCTCTTCCAGGCTCAGATGGGTGACGATCCACGGCCCTAGTGGGCAGAACGTGTCGAAGCCTTTGGCCCGCGTCCATTGGCCGTCCGAGCCTTGCAAATCGCGGCAGGTGACGTCGTTAGCCACCGTGTAGCCGAAAATCACGTCGGCGGCCCGCTCTTGCGGCACCCGCCGACAGATCCGACCAATGACGACGGCCAACTCGCCCTCGTAGTGCAGCATCTTCGTCTCCGGCGGACGGACGATCGGCTCCCCCGGCCCGATGACGGACGTGTTCGGCTTGAGGAACACCACCGGCTCGGGCGGCACCGGACCGCCGAGTTCGGCGATGTGATCGGCGTAATTCTTGCCGATGCAGGCCACCTTGCTGCGCGGGATGACGGGCGCGACCAGGCGCACATCGGCCAGGTGCAACCGCTCCCCCGTGTACTGGACGGGACCCGCGAGCGGGTCGCCGGTGAGCACGGCCACGGTCTCGGGATTCGGACCGTGGTCGGCGGCGAGTTCGACCACGCCATAGGTGGGGTCGCCGCCGGCGACGAAGCGTGCGATGCGCATGAGTGCTCTCCTAACCGATAGCGACGACGTTGGCCAGCGGACGCCCGTCCGCGAACGCCTGCAATTGCGCGCTCATCAGGGCGTTCGTGCGCGGGGTGAAAGCCGTGCTCGCCCCGCCGCGGTGCGGACTGATCAACACCCCCGGGCAGCGCCACAACGGGTGATCCGGCGGCAGCGGTTCGGGGTCGGTCACGTCCAGGCTGGCCCGGATGCGCCCGGACGCCGCGTGCTCCACCAAAGCGTTCGTGTCGACGACCTTGCCGCGGGCGGTGTTGACCAGCAGGGCGCCGTCGCGCATGAGCGCCAACTCGAACGGCCCGATCAAGTGATGCGTGGCCGGCGTGAGCGGCGTCAGCAAGAAAACCACGTCCGCATACGGGAGCAGGTCGTGCAACGCGGCGATGCTGTGGACCTCGCGGCCGTCCACTACCCGGGCAGTCTGGGCCATCCGGGCGATCCGCACCTCGAAAGGCTCCAGCCGTCGTTCTAGGGCGTGCCCGATCCGTCCGTACCCGACGATCAGCACGTTCTTGTCGGCCAGCGATTCCGACCAGTCCGCCTGCCAGGTGCCGGACGGCATGTTGCGCGCGTACTGGTCGATGTGCCGCAGGTTGGCCAGCGCCAGCGCCATGGCGAGTTCCGCGGTGCTCGTGTCGTGGACGCCAGCCGCGTTGCACAACTGCACGCCCGGCGGCAGCAGCGGCACGTAATCCTCGTAACCCGCCAATTGCAGCAACACCGCCTTGAGGTTGGTCATCTCGGCGCGGCGCTCGAGAACCCGCGCCGCAGGCACGAGGTACGGCGCCACGAGCAACTCGACTTCGCCGATCGACGCCGGCTCGTCGCCCGCGCCGCGGAAACAGTCGACCGCGATACCGTCCGGAATCCCCCCGAGCGCGTCGGCCGCATCTTTGGGACTGCCGAAAGGCAGCCATACGCGACGTGTCATGCCGTTAGCGTAGTGGTGCATCCCGCCTTCAGCAGACCCCAGCGGTACGAGTCGACCAACGCCTCCCAGCTAGCCTCGATGATGTTCGTGCCGACGCCCACCGTCGTCCAGGTCCGTTCGGCGTCGCTGTAGTCGATGAGGGTGCGCACGATGGTGTCCGTGCCGTGCCCTTGGTCCAGAATCCGGACGCGGTAGTCGGTCAGCTCGAATTGCTGCACCACCGGGTAGGCGCGGACGAGCGCGTGCCGCAGCGCGACGTCGAGCGCGTTGAACGGGCCGTGCCCTTCGCCGACGAGCGCCTCCACCTCGCCGCCCACGCGCACCTTGACGACGGCCTCCGAGTCGCCGTCCGCCAATTCGGTGTCGCTGGTGAGCACCCGCCAGTTCAAGACCTCGAAATACGGCTCGGCGACCCCGAGTTCGCCGCGCACGAGCAGCTCGTAAGACGCATCGGCCGACTCGTAGGAATACCCCTGTGCTTCCCGGGCCTTGATCGTGTCCGCGATGCGTGCGGCCACGTCCCGGTCCTCCACGTCGTAGCCCAACTCGGCGGCCTTCAGCTGGATGTTCGCGCGTCCGGACATGTCGGAGACCAGCATGCGCATGCCGTTGCCGACCAACTCGGGTTCGATGTGCTGGTAGAGGTTGGCGTCCACCTTGATCGCGGACGCGTGCAGGCCCGCTTTGTGCGCGAAAGCCGACTTGCCGACGTACGGCTGGCGTCCGCTCACCGGGACGTTCGTGACGTCCGCGACGCCGTGCGCCACCCGTGTGCACTCGACCAGCTCGTTTTCCGTGACCACGGGCCAGCCGAACTTCAACTGCAAATCGGCGATGACCGCCACCAAGTCGGCGTTGCCGGTGCGCTCGCCGTGACCGTTGATGGTCCCCTGGACGTGCATCGCGCCCGCCTCGACGCCCGCGATCGTGTTCGCGACGGCGCACCCGGTGTCGTTGTGGCAGTGGATGCCAAGGCTCACCCCGACTTCCGACGTCGCCTGGACGATTTCCGCGACCCAGCTCGGCAGCATGCCACCATTGGTGTCGCACAGGATGACGACCTCCGCGCCCGCGTTCGCCGCCGTGCGGACGACGTCGAGCGCATAGCCACGATTCCGCCGGAAACCGTCGAAATAGTGCTCCGCGTCCACGAAAACGCGCTTGCCGTTGCTCACCAGATAGGACACCGTGTCGTGCACCATCGCCAGGTTCTCTTCGAGCGTGGTCTTGAGCGCCCGCTCGACGTGGCCGTCGTGAGACTTCGCCACCAGGCAGATGACGTCCGTGCCGGCGTCCAGTAAAGCCTGTACCAGCGGATCGTCCTCGGCGCGACCGCCGGCGTGCCGCGTCGCTCCGAAAGCGGTGAGCGTCGCGTTGCGCAACGTCAGTTCGCTACGCGCAGCCGCGAAGAACGCCGTGTCGTTCGGGTTCGCCCCCGGCCAACCGCCCTCAATGAACGTCACCCCTAGTTGATCGAGCATGCGGGCGATTCGCAGCTTGTCCGTCACGGTGAGCCGGAGCCCCTCTTGCTGGGCCCCGTCGCGCAGCGTCGTGTCGTAAACATGAAAGGTGCCTGGGTAGGCCGGTAAATCAGTCATTTCGCCCTCCTCGTCGGATGACCAGCGTAAGCCGTCCCAAAGCACCCGAAAGCCTTGAACCAACCTGCGGACCGCGAGAGACTTGGATCATGGCAACAACAGCTTTCCAAGGCAGTCCCGTCCACACCGTTGGCGACCTCCCGGCGGTGGGAGACAAGCTGGCCGATTTCGTCCTCACGACGGCCGAACTTGCAGACCTCGACAGCGCGTCCCTGCGCGGTTCCCGGGTCGTCCTCAACATATTCCCGAGTATCGACACTGGCGTCTGCGCAGCGAGCGTCCGGCGGTTCAACGAGCTCGCCGCATCGCTGCCCAACACCAAGGTCGTGTGCGCGTCCAAAGATCTGCCCTTCGCTCTGGGCCGTTTCTGCGGCGCCGAGGGCATCGAGAACGTCGTGACCGGATCGGCTTTCCGCTCCAGTTTCGGTGAAGATCTCGGCGTCACGATGGCGGACGGACCGCTCGCCGGCCTGCTCGCCCGCACGGTCATCGTGGTGGACGAGGACGGCCAGGTGACGTACGTAGAACTGGTTCCGGAGATCACCACCGAACCCGACTACGACGCCGCCAGCGCAGTTCTGGGCTGACCTGTCCGGCCCTTATGCTGTGGGGCGTGTTCGATCAGCTTTGGGCTTATTTCTTCGTACCGCAAGAGGCACCACTGCCCGACGGTCTGGGGTTCGGCGTCTTTTCGCCGACCCACTTGGGCGTGGTTGCTGTGCTCGCCGCGGCGATCGCGGTGTTGGTCGTCGTCTATCGCCACGCGACGTCGGCCCGCCGCCGGAAGCTCCGGCTCACCATGGGCTGGTTCACACTCGCGCTCGAAGTGCTGCGCCAGATCGGCATCATCGCGAGCAGCCTGTACGACCCCAGCTACCTGCCGCTGCACATGTGCGCGCTGGTGACGTTCGTGGTGTTCGTCGATTCGGTCCACTCGACCCGGTGGAGCCGCGAACCGCTCTATGCTCTCGGCGTTTGGAGCGCCTCGGCCGCAGTGCTGTTCCCTGATTGGGCGTCCCGGCCGATTTTCAACATCTACACGTGGCAGGCGTTCGTAATCCACGCCTGCATCGTCGGCTACGCGCTGATGCGCCTAGTCGCGGGCGAGTTGGTGCCGACTTGGCGCAACCTGTGGCGCGTTCTGGTGATCATGGCGTGCTTCATCGCCGTCTCGATCTGGGCCAACGCCACCTTGGGGACGAACTTCTGGTTCCTGCAGCAAGGCGCACCCGGTTCGCCGCTGGCGCCGATCCAGACTTTCGCGGGCGCGTTCTACATCCCGGTGCTGGTGCTCCTGTTGGCGATCCTGTGGACGATCATGTACCTGCCCTGGGCGCTGGCGGCCCGCCGAACGCTAGCCGAACTGCCGAACGCTGGGGAACGTGCCGAACGCTAAGGAAACGCTGATTAACAGCGTTTCCCGGGGACTCAATCGCTTCGGCGCAACGAGCAAGCTCGCTGCGCTCTCCGCTCAATCGTCCTCTAGGGCTATGGCCTATGCGTTCGGCGCGTCTGCTGGTCCTCGGCAGATCCGCCAGCGTTAACCGACGCTCACCACACAGTCGTTTGCCGTCCCCGTGCTGGGGCAGGTGATCAATCCCATTTCGAAGGTCGCCTCGGTGCCCTTGGCGATGCCGTCCACTTTCTGGACCGTGATCGGACGAACGTCGCTCGTCGGGAAGCCCAGCGATCCCGTCGGCCCGCCGGCGGCCGCGTAGGCGCCGAGGACGGTGCCCGAGAGCAGCTGGCTGCCGGTGGCCTTCGTCCAATACAGCGTCCCGCCGGCGAACGGCGCGACGAGCCCGCCGCCGACTGACGTCTCCGAACCCGCCGGCGGCCCGAGGACAGTGCCCGTAGAACCGCCAGTCGACTGCCAGCGCTGATAGTTCGCCGTCGTGGTCGCCAGGCCAGCGGTGATCGTCATGAGCGTCTCCCGCAGGCCCATCGTCGATTTGAAGGACGTGCCGCTCACCGTCACCGAGTTCTTCGACCCGGAGATGGTCAGCGACGTGACGCGCCCGCCCCATTGCCCCTTGCCGTCCCGGGAATTCACCGTGATCGACTGGAACGTGCCGATCGTGGGGTACTTCCCGGCGATCGCGGACGCGGTGAACGCACTCGACCAGTACCGCCGCATCGCGGCGTCGTACGGGTCGGCCTTGGCGACCTGATAGGGCAAACTGCCTGCGGCGCTGTAGCCGCCGTTGGACGAGGAGAACTCCGTCCACGCCACCTGCCCGTCGTACGTGAGCACCTGGCCCGCCGTCGCCGCGATCGCCGCGTCCGTCGACGCGTATTCGCTGGAAGTGCCCTTGTAAGCCTGGCAGGCCGTGGTGTCGCAGACGTCGTAATTCTGCTTGCCGCCCAGGTTGTTCTTGTAGCGGACGGCGTAACTGCGCGCCGCGACGGCCTGCGCCTTGAGCGCCTCCGGCGACCAGGACGCCGGCATCTCGCTCGGCACCACCGAGCGCAGGTAACTCTCCAGCGGCAGGTAGTTGATCGTCCGGGCGCTCGTCCCCGACAGCACGTGGGCGACGCTGCCGCGGTACGTGCGCGTCGACCCGCCGGGCAGCACCACCCGCACCGTGGACGAGCCGTAGAAATGCCAGATCCGCGACGTGGACAGGCCCTTGGGCGTGTAGGTCACCCAGGCGCCCTTCGTGGTGCGGTAGGCGAGCTTCTGCTTGCCCGACGACCGGCTGATGCGCCATTGCGTGTACTTGCTCCCCGACGGCAAGGCGACGCTCTTGCCCGCCGAATCCTTGACGCGCAGGCCCGACGCCGGCTTCACGTTCAGCGTGCCGTCGTCCTCTTTGATCCAGACGCGCATGGTGGCGTTCGGCGTGGCGTCCGTCTTCGTGCCCGGGTAGTAGAACGCGAGAATGGCGTCGTAACGCAAGCCCTGCTGCGCGGCGCCCCAAGCCCCGTACTGCGACATGCCGCGGCCGTGGCCCCAGCCGGCGGTCGTGATGGTGATGGTCTGGTTGAGCGGGGCCACCGCGGGGTTCGCCGCCGCGGCTGCTCCTGGTATTTCCGCAAGTCCGAGCCCGCCGAACGCTACGGCAGCCAACGCTGCCCCCGCGCACACGCGGCGACTCCAGTGGGTTCCGGTCGTGGTCAAGGCCGATCCTCCTGTTGGTCGATTCCGCCATGGTGGCTCGTGCGGACAGGTCTTTGCCACGTGGGCGGCGAAAGTCGCAGGGACGGGTTGAACCTCGCGTCCGGCTGGTGACACACAGCGTCCACAGGTTGACAGGCCCGCGGCGCTACGACAAGCTGAATACGTGCATAACGTGCTCGTAATTAGTCGACGTGTCGACTGAACCACTCAGGTTCGCGCGACACGTTCCCTCGTCTGCCTTGGCGGCGAGGGATTTTTGTTGCAATACCCCGTATGTCAAACGATCAGGAAGGTGAACGATGGACGATCAAGCCACGATGCTCACCGGAGCACAGGCCTTGGTGGAATCGCTGAAGCGGGTCGGGGTCGACGTAGTCTTCGGCATCCCCGGGGGCATGATCCTGCCGCTCTACGATCCGCTGTACGCCTCGGATATCCGCCACATTCTCGTGCGCCACGAGCAGGGCGCGGGTCACGCGGCCGAGGGCTACGCGCTGGCGACGGGGAAGGTAGGCGTTTGCATCGCCACCTCCGGTCCGGGCGCCACGAACCTCGTCACGGCGCTCGCGGACGCCTACATGGACTCGGTGCCGGTGGTGGCGATCACCGGGCAAGTCTCCAGCGCCGTGATCGGGACGGACGGCTTCCAGGAGGCCGACATCCGCGGGATCACGTTCCCGATCACCAAGCACAGCTACCTGGTCAAGCGCGCCCAAGACATCCCGACGGCGGTCGCGGCGGCCTTCGAGATCGCCCGGACGGGCCGTCCGGGGCCGGTCCTGGTCGACATCGTGACGGACGCGCTCGCGTCCAGCGCGCCGTTCGTCTGGCCCGAGAAAGTCAACCTGCCCGGCTACCGGCCGACGGTCCGTCCACACGCTCGGCAGTTGCGGCAGGCGGTCGACATGATCCGGCAAGCCGAGCGGCCGGTGTTCCTGGTCGGCGGCGGCGTCACCCGGGCGCGGGCGTGCGGCGAACTCGCCGAACTCGTCCACCTCACCGGAATTCCGGTGGTGACGACGCTCACCGCGCGCGGCTCGTTCCCCGACAGCGACCCACTCAACTACGGCATGCCCGGCATGCACGGGACGGTGGCCGCCGTGGGCGCGCTGCAGCGGGCCGATCTGCTGATCGTGCTCGGGGCGCGGTTCGACAACCGGGTGACCGGACGGCTGGACACGTTCGCGCCGCGCGCGAAGGTGATCCACGCCGACATCGATCCCGCAGAGATCTCCAAGAACCGGTATGCGGACGTGCCGATCGTCGGCGACGTGCGCTTCACCATCACGGAACTGACCAGTCTCCTGGGCGACAACCCGTGCAACGACCTGTCGGGTTGGCTGCGCTACCTGAACCAACTACGGGACCGGTACGCCGCGACGATCGAACAGACCAAGGACGGCAAGCTGAGCCCGGAATGGGTGGTGCGCCGCATCGGCGAGCTGGTCGGCCCGGACGCGGTGTACGCGGCAGGCGTCGGACAGCACCAGATGTGGGCGGCCCACCTACTGCCGCATGAGCGTCCGGCTTCGTGGATCTCGTCCTGCGGCGCGGGGACGATGGGTTACTGCGTCCCGGCGGCCATGGGAGCGCAGGTCGGGCGTCCGGACACGCAAGTGTGGGGCATCGACGGGGACGGCTCGTTCCAGATGACCAACCAAGAGCTCGTCACGTGCGCGCTGGAAGGCATCCCGATCAAGATCGCCGTCATGAACAACGAAAGCCTGGGCATGGTGCGGCAGTGGCAGACGCTGTTCTACGGCGGCCGGACGTCGAGCACCGACCTGCACTCCTACCGCATACCCGACTTCCCCAAGCTCGCCGAAGCCTTGGGCGCGGTCGGTCTGCGCGCCGAGACGCCCGAGGAGGCCGAAGACGTGATCAAGCAGGCCATGGCGATCACGGACCGTCCCGTCGTCATGGAATTCCTGGTCGCCAAAGACGCGCTCGTGTGGCCGATGGTGCCGTCCGGGGCGAGCAACGACGACATCCGCATCGCACGAGACCTAGCGCCCGACTGGAAGAATGAGGAGGAGTAGTCGTGAACACGCATACTTTGAGCGTCATCGTCGAGAACAAGCCAGGTGTGCTGGCGCGCATCGCCGGCCTGTTCGCGCGGCGGGGCTACAACATCGAGTCGCTGGCGGTCGGTCCGACCGACGATCCCGCGCTCTCCCGTCTCACGATCGAGGTGGGCGAGGCGACGCCGGTCGTCCTGGAGCAGATCGTCAAGCAGCTGCACAAGCTGATCGAGGTGCTGAAGATCAGCGAACTCGAGGAAGACCAGGCCGTGCGCCGCGAACTCATCCTCGTCAAGGTGACCGCCGAGCCGGCCGTCCGCGGGCAGATCATCGAAGTCGTCCAGCTGTTCCGGGCGAAGACGATCGACGCGCACAACGACTCGATGATCATCGAGGCCACCGGCTCGCCCGAGAAGCTCGCCGCTTTGCTCGACATGCTGGCCCCCTACGGCGTCCGCGAATTGGTGCGTTCGGGCCTCGTCGCTCTTGGACGGGGAAACCGGTCGCTCACGGCCCATGGCAAGATCAACAAGAATCGTTGATTCACGATAAAGGAAACGAATATGGCACAGATGTATTACGACGACGACGCCGACCTTTCGGTCATCCAACAGCGCAAGGTGGCGGTGATCGGATA
>JGI20166J26741_11747696_pt1 | contig 10525 bp, 3 predicted proteins | sample TergutCu122P5_FD_26741 | JGI IMG/M metagenome (IMG submission 26741) | reverse complement strand
TTACAGCTGCCTCCAGAACCCCTGACTAAGGGGCTACTGCCCCCAGATCCCCGTCCTCTCTGTCCTCTGTCCTCAACTGAATTTGTTGAACCCCCCCCCCAAAAAAAATTCCTGGGTATGCCACTGCATCTCCTGATGCTGAGAACCCTCCTGAGGTGGGCTAACTCATTGTTTTCCAATGCCACTTTCTCTTCGATGGCTCCATATCTACTGTCCTTCAGTTCACTACAGTATTACACATTTTCTCTGACTGTGATCATTGTGAATATGTGAACAGAATTTGGACTTGTACTGAAAGCCACTCATTTATATTATTTCTTGTGGGAAATTCATGACTAAAACAGTTCATCCCTACATGATGTTTTTCTGAATGAACCTAACATGTTGGTCAGGAACTACCAGTACCTCCATGATGCACGAAGTTGAATAAATGCTGATAATTATAAATAATATATTTTTCTAGCATAAATTCTTGGAAATCAATATATTATACATTTTCAATAATAAGAGCATACACAAGAAATAAAAGTTTAATGTAAGTATATGTAACTTGCTGGTGCATGTATCAGAATTTGTGTGTATTTAATTACTATTATAATATAAAAATGAATTTTATTTCTACTTCAAAGTCTACCAAAGATTTGCCTATCATACTCAACATGTTTCATGAGGTAACACATCCAGTTCCATATAGCCAAGCTCAGTGCTTTTCACAGATTAAAAAATCTGTGGCATGAGTTAACACTGCTAATATCATGGCATAATGGAGGAGCTACAAAGAACAAGAAAATGCAAAAATTTAGTCCTGTCAAGATCAATTATTCTGGAGTATATAAACACAGAAAGTTAATGTAATTCTGATGATATCATGTACACCATCAGACAAGAGTGTGCACATAGGAAATGACAGTTTTTGGCAAACAAATGTGTATGCCATGTAAATTACTATATAAAATTAAAACCTTACACTGCAAGAAACTTCAGAAGTGTTCAATCTGAAGTTCTTTCACTGTCAAAGAGCCAAGATCATGGGTTAATCATCACACTGAAGTACCTGGTTGTGATGCAGTGGTGGAGTCTTCCTCCAACTCACCACTTGGTGTGTCAGGATCATGTGAATCCCAGTCTTCAGATGGTGTCAAACCCCCTTCATCCCAAAGCTGTAAGTACTCTCGTTGACAGTCTGCAACCTCTTCTGTAGAAAGCTGTGATACCATTCGCTCAAACTCTGCCTCATGATGTAATTCAACTTCAGGTGCACTGCTGCCCTGTGCGGCAGCTTCTTTCTCTAATGTTTCTGATGCCATGCGTTCAAATCGCCGCTCCACACGACGCAGCTTTCTTTCCTGGTTGGAATCAGATTCCTTTGTTCTAAAAACCTCTTTCTCTTCTGTCTCTGGCTCATATTCTGGAATATGCACATTGAAATGTGACTCTTCCTCTTCAGGAGATTCATCAGAATCATCATCAGCATCTGGCACCTTCAAACCTGCCCTCTCCATCTCTAAAGCAAGTTCACGATTTGCTTTTTCAATAAGTGCCTCAATATCCTCCATTCCTTGGTCAGAGGAATCATCTGACTCTATACGAAACATTGGTTTGTGTCTCTGCACTTCACCCTCATCGTGTTCTATGGGTACCAAAGTAGGTATCTGTAACTCAGTTACAGTGTCAAATGCCATCAAAGGCTCTTCTATGACCTTTTCCATGGATACAGATGGTTGGACTATTGGCTTGGTATTTTCAGAATGCTGAGTTTCTGGCTGTATGTAAACCTGTCCACTTGCTCCTGTTTTCTGAACCTTTTCTGAGGCATCAGAATCCGACTGTACTTGTAGTACTTGAGCCATTGCTTGTTCAGCTTCATTAACTGATACTTCTTCCTGTATCTGAGTAGGAAATTCTGAGAGCACAGTGTCTCTGATGTCCTCTGTCACTTGAACAGAGGGTACTGCTTTACTAGAAACTTTTCTAAGTGGAGGCTCTGTCAGTATATCAGGTGAGGAGTTTATGCGATAAATAGTATCTTCTTGACATTGCTGCTTTGGTACATCCTCGTCTACAGGCTCAGTAACAATGTATCCTGCTGCATCAAAATCTTCATCCGTCCCTTCTTCACTACTCAATGTGAGATGAGAAACATCAAGTGGAGGTGGACGCTGGTCCCGGGACAAGCGCTGTGAACCCCCCAGCCCTCGACGGGACAGTGTTGGAGTTGTTATAATGGGTTTGGTTTCTGACTGAATTTCTTTCACTTTGGGGAGGGACTGAATAGCTTCAGCTGGCTTTATTTCCTTCTCTATAGTATTAAATATATCTTTTTTGCCCTCTTCTACAGATATTTGCACAGCAACCTTTGAAATATCTCCTTCTACTTTTGAAATTCTTGGTTCAAAATCCTGAATCTTTGTAGCCTCTGATTTCTCTTTAGATACATCTTTTACATTATTAATTAGTTCTGCATCTTTCAAAATTTCACTTTCTGATTTGTCATTTGAATTTAATGGTTCAGACTTCTGAATTTTTCTGTCTGCAAAATTCACCTGAGATATGTCGCTTATGTAATCAATGACTCCTGTATTGTTTGATTCTTCAATGCTTATAATTTCTTTGTCTTGATCCTCATCTGAAAATAATGGTTTACACACCTCTGCCCTTCTATCTAGTAAGTTTTCTTGAGATGGGCTCTTCAAATCACCAAAGATTACTGCATCATCTTCTGTAAGTTTGATTTTTTCATCCCTAACAGTATCACTAAATTCCTCAGATGCAATCATTTCATCTGCTACAACACTTTCCAGTTTTGTAATTCCACATTCTGTTTTCATTACCTGATCATGATCATCCGTTTTGATCAATGTTTCAGAAATGTTTGCACCTTCACCATCGCTTGCAGTCTCCTTCAACTCATCACCTACCGTTTTTAATATATCTGACAAATATGAAGGCTCATGAACTTCCTTACTACACTGTTTGTCAAAAGCTGAAAGAATATCAGCTTCCCTAGTCACTACTTCTGATACTGCTCTGATGGGAGACACCTCTTCAGCTGCCTTTTCCTCCTTAGCAATAAATTCATCTGAAATTCTCTGAAGTTCATTATCTAACTCTGTTGTCGGTGTCGATTCTACCCCTGTTTTTGAAAAACCTTCCTTCTTGATGTCAGATATCGGAACTGATTTCTCCATTACCCCCACAATGATAGGGGAGGTTTTCACCATGTCTTCACTTGATACATCTGTGGGTGACTTTCCTGTAATGTTACAGTCAGTATCTTACATGGCTTATGTTTAACATAAGCCATTCACCCTAAATTCTAAATGCATGTGAAACATGAATCAGAATGTCTGCTCTAATTAGACAAGTGATGATGTTCCTTGTCATAAGAGTGGTATGTAATACAATTCACATACCTGATGAAAGTAAAAATAGATAAATACAAAGGTACAAATACCAGGTTAAGGGCAAAAAATTTAATTACTTGGAAACACACCATGTATACATACTGTCTGTGTATGATTACCATAAAATCACTCTTACAAGGGATTGTGTTATCATACAGTTCAGAGGCATTTAACAATGATTCTTCTAGACAGATTTAATACAAATAATGTACACTTGAGAAAATTTATTGTTTCATAGAACTCAATAAACTTTCTTTATAGGATACACATGGTCACAGCAGTAAGAAGAAAGTTTGAATTCCACTCAAGCCACATCATTCAATGCTAAAATATAACATGTGAAATATGTGTGACCTTCCCAAATCATACTATTTGGACTAGCTAAGAATTCACTTACCTTATACCACGCTATGCGACACCATCCTAAAATAAGCACTAACAAGTAATGCATTATGTGACAGTCATGCATTCTCCACATGGAATAGCACTGTCTTGACTTAGTGGAAATTATGCTTTTAACCACTGCACTGTGACAAGTGAAGGAGATGAAATTTTTGTAGGTTGAACTAAGTAAAAACAGAGAGACAGAAAACAGATGACATACTGAAGCAACCAATAGTACCATTTTTGCCTCTGGTGGTTCATGTGTCTACATTCATGTAGTCAGACAGGATCTGCAGTTTTATGATGTGTCCACATATGCATGTTATTACGCAGTCGTAAACTATGCTTAATCTTACAACTTAAGATAACATAGGTCCACAGTTTTTAATTGTTATTACTTAATTTAAAAGATGCTTCATGAAATGGCAGACTCTCACCTTGTATATTTCCTTGAAGATGACCATAATGATGACAATAACATGTATAAATGAGTGACAAAATGCAAGACTTGGGTCAGAAAAGCAACAAACTGTACTGCATATGTATATAAATTATCCAAATTCTGGAATACATTCTGTCAGAGTTAATTCATCAACTCACACCTTAGAACTGCCCAATATCAACTGCAAGGCCAGGCTGTTATGAATGGCATAACAAAACTAGATAACTTGCTACAGGTAGCACTGTATACTACTTTTACTGTTAGAGAACTGAAAAATGCATGCATGTTATAGTAAGATAAAACTCAAATGTCACACAAAAACAAACTTTACATCAGAAAATAAATCTCCTACAATAAATGCAATGTACCTGTTTCAGCAATCATTTGGTTAAGTTATTATCAGTGAAGCTTATCGGTCTATGAACTGAGATTTTAAAATGTGCCCCATCCTTACCTCTGCTGTATATCTGCTGGTCAGGAGTTGGGACCCATGTACAGTACCCTGAGGGGATTACTACAGGGGACAGCAGGAAATCTGTTTGTAGGTACCAAGGATCTAAAATGCCCTGCGTGTTAGATGAGGGTGGTTGAGAGCAAGCAATGGTATTCACACATGATGTATGATTCTGTCTGTGTTCTCTTACAGTTCCTGGAGATTTTTGTAGGGGGTTTATCATTGGATTTGGCACATAGCTGGAAGAAATAGACTTGAAAACATCTGGAAACTTTCTTCCATGATGTCTAGAACAGATGGCAGACCTATAAGCTGTTGCTGCTTCATTGTGACATGAAGAAAATGGGGATGAATGGGAAGAGCCAAGTGTCTTATCACAATGCGTTCCGGAAAAGCCAGGTGACAGTGGTGAGGAGGAGTTTTGTTGCCAAAATGATTTTTGGGTGTCTGGTCTGGTGAAGGTGGAAAATGGCACTGACAAGGGTGAACTTATATGACTGGTGTTAGAAAAATGTTGCATAATGAGTGATGTCTCATTGCCTTCATTAATCAGAGTAGACCTGTCTTTTGATCCTTCATCAGTGCTGTGATATGAGGATAAACATGATTCATTATGTTGAGTATGTAAGGGAGCTAAGGAATCCTGAAGAGAAGGCATTGATACAACCCTCGTAAGACATGAAGAAAGGGTTGTCCCATTCAGGGAGATAGTACTTGATGAGGGACAAATTGTCTTCATTGCAAGAGATGGCATGGAGAACCACCGTGGAAGGGGAGTGTATGTATTCAAGCCATCTGGCATGTCTGATACTTTATCCATTGGCAGAAATGAAAAAATGAGTTTCTGAGGAGAGCTGTTGTGGCTAAATGGTGACACTGAATGTATATCTTCTTCAGAAACAAGAGGAGCTTTGGGAAGATTTTCAAAAAGCTTTGTTTTGGGCAGCTGTTGAGGTGGTGGAGACGGTGTGAATGAGAGCGGATGTAACTTAGTTGGTGATGAAGATGGAGGTGTTACTATTGGAAATGTTATGCAATCTTCAAAATCTGCCGATCGAACGAGAAGTTTCTTTATGTGCTGTGACTGTTCCTTTACAGCTACACTTTGCTGCTTGTTGCTTGTTTCTAATGACAACATGTTTAAAGGTTCCGACAATGTAAAGTCAGGTGAACGAATAAACAGTCTCTGAATCTGATGAAACTGCCCATCCTGTCTTTTTTGTTCTTGTTCAGGATTCTTCCCGTGTTTTGTGTGCTGTCCCCCTCGATGTATTGTTTGAGCTTTCTCTTCATCTTTATGATCTTGAAATATCTGTGTCTCTTCCAGCACTGACTTTTGGTGCACAATTACCTGTTGACATTTTCCAACTGTCCCAATTTCAGACACCTTTTGTGGTTCTTTCGCCTTTTCAATGTACTTAATATTTTGTACCTCTGGGGAAAACTTTGAATTCTCCTTGTTATCTTCTATTTTTACTTCCAAGTTGCGACTTTCAAATGTTTTTAATTGTTGCTCTGTTGTTTGCTGTTGCCTGTACCTGTGTGACTTTTTTCCTGGCCTATACTGCTCATGTTGCTGGTCTTCATAACATAATGCCTGTTGTTTATTACCTTCCTGAATGTGCAGTTTTTGCCTTTCCTTGTACACTTTTGGTTTGTGTACTGCAGAATCATCCAGCAGTCTATCAGGAGGCAACACATATGGTTTCTGTATGGAGTGCTGTTGATATTCTGGAAGAACTGAAGAGTATGCTTGATTTTGATCATGCTCTAATGGAACACATTCAACATTTTTTGACAAGTCACTTCCTATCTGAACGCTTTGCAACATGTTTCTATTGGGCATGTCATTTTGCAACAGTTCATGTGAATGCTGGAAGTTTTTGTCAATGCTGAACTCAGAAGATAAATGTGTAAGCTTTAATGGGTTGTGTTTCTCTGATAATTCCACATTTTGAGGGAAGTTTTGCTGTTTTTGGAAGTTCTCTAACACTCCCATGGAAGACTTCAGATCTGCACTGAACACAGAAAGACTACCTTCTTGTCTAGGTGTCACTTCTGTATCCAAATACTCTCTCATGCTGCGTATTTCTATTACCTCTTTCCCAGTATCTGATGTTTTAACCAAAACCTTAACCTCAGCTCTGATAGGTCTGCTGTCTTCAAAAGGTTCTTGCTTTTGAAAACTTTCATGGTGAGGAGTTTTAGCATTAGAGATGGTCTTCTCTGGATCTAGATGGTCACTTTGTAAAACAGCATCCTCACTTGAGTGTGAATGCTTAACACCTGCATTCTCTAAGCATGATAGATTTTTCAGTAGCTGTGACTCGTCCATCTCTACGTCGGATATCAACTGGCTGACAGTTTCCTCCAGTTCATGAAGACTGTGCCTTGGGTTGACTTCATCAAAAACATCAGCATGAATACCATGATCAAATTTACTGGCATGATTTGTAATTTGTATAGAATTTCTATCACTGGGAGCACATGAGGATTTAAATGGATCGGTAGACAAATCTGTGGACCAAGCAATACATTCCCTCTCCTCTGAACCGTTACAAATCTGCATAACTGAATCAATGGGCCATATGTTCACCCATTCACTGTCTCTAGAATTGTTGGGTTCCAAGTGGCCAATTGACATTGGCAGTATAGTATCATCAACTACTTGGGCAAATATGTCATCAGGCCAGTTATCAGGCCACTTGTAATCATACAAAGGGTCACTTCTGTCTTCAGATATGTTGCTGTGTTTTGTTGCATCCCTCTGCTTGATAGAACGGGGCACTGGAGTAAGCGAAACTACCCTTCTTTCATCTAGTTTCCCTGTTGACTCTGCTTCAGCAGAATGGCTAATTAAATCACTTTGCTGAACTGCATTGCAAACATCTATAAAGTCTGTAGAACTCTCATGTATGTTACTGTCTGTGGCTTGTTCTGATTTTACTTTAACTTCATTACATATATTTCCTGCACATTTCCGAGGTAAGAGTTCTATCACAGTTTCTTCATTTGGCAGCACACTGAAAATGTTCACATGTGTCTTTAAAGTGGGAGCTGCCAGCACTTCATTCTTCAGTTCTGAATTAAATTTAAATTTTGAGGCTTCATCCAACAGTTTTTCCTGCATTGACATTTCTGAGAGTATTTGTTCTACTGTAGTTTCCAACTCATTCAAATCAACACCACCTTTAGTAACTGTAGTATCAGTGGAACTTGAAGCAACAATCTGTGAATCTTTCGGTAAAAGTGTCAGTTTTTCAGGATTCACAATATCACTGACAGGTTTTTCTCCACTCTCTACTTGTGAAGCCACCAACCCTGTATCTTTATTTGACAACACCTCTGTAAGTTGCATTAATGGGCTGTTTGTTTGTATTGTCATTTTGGGCTCCATTAAGGGTTCTGAAGTCCCTGTGTGTACTTGTGATAACAATGAGTCAACTTCACTCACTCTCCTATGCATGCATCTGTCCTTGGGCAAACGAGAGGGGGTAGCATTCGACATATCAATAGACTGCCATGGTACAATCTCTGGAAAGAACTGAATGATATCAAACTCTGGCTGCATATGCACACTGCTTCTCTGGTTGCTTGCTTCACTTGTAACACCCAATGGCACTTCCTTAGAAAAGGTGATATTGAATGTTTCAGTTTCTACAGATGAATCCAATTCAGTTTTAATAGCTGGTGGAAGTTCTTTAACAATATCAACTTGTTTCATAGTTTCAGAATCCTGATTTTGAAGAGGGGGTGTTAGTAACTGGAATTCACACTTCTTTTCTGATTGGGTGTTAAGAGAAGTTTTTGCAGAATCTACATTTACACACAAATTTCCTGATATCTGTGGGGGTTCTCCGGTTGGCATTACTTTCATGTTACTGACTATACAAGGATGGGAAATTTTCATGCATTGAGGTCCCAAACATCCTGACCCTTCAACTGCAGCACTGCTTGTTGGTGTGCTCAACATCCAATCTGGGATTGAACATTGTTTAATATTACTACATGTGAACTAAAGTAGACAATACAAAGAGAAAAAACCATATAAAATGGTGCTGTGTAACAAAGATATCTCTATTAAAAACATTCCAGACATTAAGTTGGAAAACATACACCCAGTATAAAAATGCCGGGAAACTTGCTCCAGTTTGCTTAATTATTAAAAAAAAAAATCACAATACTTGTGGAAAGTGTATTAGATAAAAAGTTTTGTGTGTATTTCTCTATAATTTCCCTCAAAATATTTTTCTCCCATAAATACTGTGTCACTCACACTTAGAAATATGTTCAAAAACTCTAAGACCTTCTTTATGTGTAGTTTAAGTTTTTTAGTAACACAAAATATATATATATATATATATTAACTGCCATGAAATTCTTTCAGTGATAGTTAAGTCTCTAGTCATGGACACACAGACACAGTAATGTTACTAAAGTTCAACTTCTTTGCTGAAAGTTAATAAACTATTAGATGCCTACCAAGATGGAAATTAGATAAATGTTGTTGACAATTATAAAAGTGAAAGCTTATAATATGGGTGTTGCATCTGTCACCCAACACCTGCAGTATAATGAGGGTGTAATGTAGTTCAAAATTCCATTCAAAATAGTCCAAACTCTGCATCACAGAACAAAAACTCAACAGAAGAGATGCCAAGTTTACTACAAAGGGTGATTATAATGGAACTTCATATACTAAACAAATTATACTAAGAAAAACAAGGGAAGTACAATAATAAAATTCATGGAGCAAAAACTAAGCCTTAAAGTTTTATAACTTAATAGGACTTCAATGTGAGCCCCACTAGTGACTACATATGTGAAAATGGTAATCTTTTCTTATGCATAGTACAGCCATATGAAAACTAATTCATAAGCACCCAGAATGTAAATTTTGAGTTTGTCAAAATTTTTAGGCATTTGGGCAGGTGGCATAGAAAATCTCAACAAATCTACTTCCCTCCCCCAAATAAATGTAATGGACTTTGATACTGGGAACTATGAGAAAACGCTGTTGTTCCACCTGTGCCATCTATCTTCTTGGAAAATGGCCGTTTGGAAATACTGTCACACTCCAGTGAAAATTGAAAAGTACACCAGCAATTACCACAGTCTTCTTCAAGCTGTGGCAATGATTACATGTCCATAATATCAAGTTAAGCAGTGCCCATAAACCCAGAAAACACCTACATTTGGACTGCCTCTGGCATGCTTTTTAGGCCACTTATTGACACACTGTGATTACAGACAGCTCCTGACAGCAAATAAAATGTGGTTTCACTGCTGAACATGAAGCTGAGGAGGAAATGGTCACTGATAAAAATTCCTCCCATCACTGCGGCACAAACTGTAGCACGCTTAACACAGGCATTGGTATAAGCTGAAAGTTTTGAAATCTGTAGCACTTAAATTGCAAACGCTTCCAGAAAATTTTCCAAATTGTTGGCTCAGGAATGGCAAGTTCCTGTATAATAGGTCGTGGGCTGTGAATGAACGCCTGCCGCAATATGTCCACAGTTGGTTTAGTAACTGGTGGGCATCTTGACTTTTTATCCTTGCACAGCCAATTTCTGTAAACTGCTATTAACAACCACAAATGGACAGTCTGGTAGGTGGAGCCTATTAAAACTATCTTTGAAACAGTCACTGCACTCACCTCACTATTTCACCTTTTGTGAAACAACAAATATAAGTTTACTCATAATTCCCATATTTTCATTGGGATATTCTCTACAGCAATTTGCAGTATATGCAGTAGCTTCTCATGGTACACACAGCGTTTCTTTATGCTCCACAAATTTAATTATTGTGCAGAACAGTGGCGTACCCGGGGGGGGG
>JGI20166J26741_11747474_pt1 | contig 10527 bp, 6 predicted proteins | sample TergutCu122P5_FD_26741 | JGI IMG/M metagenome (IMG submission 26741) | reverse complement strand
GTTTTTTAAATAATTCAGTAACTTTAATGAGGTACAGACCTACTCCCTGATGATGATCTGTTAAGATCGAAACATGTCGGAGTACTTTTATGTATTTTTAACATTGAAATCAGCATTCTAGACTAAAATATTGTTGAATGTGAAGTGCATGTGTTGGTGTTTGTCAATTATTGAATACCACACTAGATTTTTATTATTCATATTTGGTTACAGATTTATCATGGTATTACTCAATCACTAGAGGCTGTGACACCTCAGTCGGTACAATGACCGGGCTACATGCCAGACAAGAAATGAACTGGTCCCAAAACATAAATAACAATTTATTCTGGCATTTCTCAGGAAATGAAAGGTGGGATAAGACAGTGTAGTCGTTCAACTACCAACTGGACAATCAACTTCCAGAAGGGAAAAGGGACCATTCTACACAACACTACCAGCTGGTCCAGTCTCGTATCTAATGGGTAAAATGAAGCTCCCACTCACATCCATCCAGTGTCATGATTAAGAATGAGTGGACCCCTTGGCATGGTGCTTAAGGAAGGACAGGAACACCTTTACCTTTACCTTACTAATGTTAAGCTTCCACTGTGATTGTTACAGTATTATAGGCATAACAGTTCATTACTTATCATGTCCACGGTATCAGATAATTGCATTAACTAAAGTAGTTCCCTACATACATCAGTAACAAAATCCAATGAATTGGAAATTTGAGTCTTTCAGATGCTAAGCAGGGAAGCAGTAAAGCAAAAGACAACAAATCAACAGTGAATTAAAAAGTGTCATACATAACAGTCCCAAAAATAATTTAAAAAAATGTTATTCTGTTATTTCTTTGTTCACTAATATGACAGTAATAGACTGAAATTTTCTACAAGCAGTAAAACAGCAGGACTGAATGCATAATGTGAACTGGAGACACACAACTCACAAACACAACAATAATATCTGATGATGTGCAGACAAGTGTTCACTGTTTAAAAATGGTGGTGCACATTACAATCATCCCGTAGAACTGACTGGTAAGCCACAAGCACCATCATCCCCATCACCCATGGGACTACTTTCAGTGGCCTCAACAGGGTTTAGTTGGTAGGAGATCCATTGGTATTGCTAATTTATCCATAATGTGTACCAAAAAAGTCTACAATGTGTGTGGGCATATACATATATTAGTAAGATCAGAAATGCACGTCTTAATATACCACATGTGACTTCCAACATTTTCATTTTATGAAAATTTAACTTGTGAATATTTTGAGGGTGGAGACAGCAGGTTCCTCCTAAAAATCAGTAACCATCTACGTGACTGTTCAGAGTTGGCAGTCAACAAACCACTTGGAAAAGTTTACAAACTTTGATGGTGATCATATTTCTGGGTGCTGGCATGACATGGCAATGACCTGTGTTGTTAATGTTTTGGACCAACATCCAGCTTCCTTCTTTAGGACTAAACATTGGCCATTATCATACACGTAACATTTTCCTCCAATATGTTTCTAGTTTTTAACATCAGTTATTTTCTGTGTACAGTAATCACCTGGGCACAAAATATCTTGATGGTAGCAATGTAAGCGTTAAAAGAACAATATGAAGAACATGTGGAGAAATACTAAAAACTATTTAAAAAAAAATATGTAGGCTGGAATATTGTCAAGTACACTGTTCTAGACTTATTTTCTTATAAATGTCCCATTTTTTTTCTACTGAGCACGTTACAACAATGTTCATATTTCACAGTAAAGAACAATCTGAATTTATACAATAAAACCGACATTTTACACTTTTTACACACAACATTTTTAATATTTTTGCCAAGCTGGAACACTCTGACATACTCTGCACAATCTAGAACTTTGAACATTTAAATATTACCACTGCAGGCAAAATCAGGTATAAATTCATAACCAGCATCATTCATATATATACAATTGACAGTAAAGCAGTTGTGCTCATTTTTAGACCTATGACAGTAAGGGTGAACCACCCTAGTGCCAATTTTGGTACTTAGAGACAATTGATGGTGATGGTAATTTCTATACACGTGTATGGTTTCACTTGATAATTCATGTTCATGAAGCCACATTTGCATTTTGTAAGATACATTTTTTTATGCTACTTTATGTATCCACCTCACCCCCAAGTATGGTTGAGTTAAATGCCCTTCCTGACAACATTGTGGTTAACCACATAAAGCACAATAATATACTACCTTGCTGATTACCTTGAACTGTAAAAAAGAGAGAGAAAATTTAAGAAGCACTCTCTCAAATGAAATATGTGCAATTTGTTTTACTATCTAAACTGCATACACTATGAACTGCAGTGATGTATACCAAGATGGGCAATGCATGTACAATATTAACATGAGGTGACCCTTGCAACCATTGCTGCAGTGGAAAAGCAATAAGTATTACATATTCTGAGTGTGTTTGTAGCCTTAATCATCCAGCATGCAATGCACATGTGCCGTATTGTCATCTGTGGCCTGTCTGGCTCTATAATATTTTTCCTCATTATCTCACAAATGGCACAAATTTCGAAAACAGTTATTGAACACAAAATGCGTTTTGATTTCATTTACGACTTTTGTCTGGAACATTTCTCATTCTATAAAGAAATAGGTGAGATAATGTCAAAAATGTATATTGGTCTTCACGTAAAGTACCTGTCACTCCTGTCTGATTTTAAAGAAACTTGAATTTCTTCAAAAGATTGTCCAAAAATACTCAAATACAAAATTTCATGAAAATCTGTCCATGTTGTTCAATGTGGACAGGCAGACGGACAGACAGACATGATGTAGCTAGCTGCTTTTCACAATTTTGCGCATGGGGCTAAAAATCTGTAGCAACATGTATTTCATCAACCAGCCAACAGTGGAATAGCAAAAAGGTTCACCATGCCTGAAATATGTAATGTACTCTCTTATCACAACTGCATTAACAGGACTTAATTTGCTGTTGAGGCATTTCTACACCTGTCATATTGGCTTCCAAGTTTGAATTCCATGCCTAGGATTGAGAAATAAACAGTTCTGAGGTGTCTATGCATGTTTTATTAATAAAATATTCAGTTTTGATAGGAGCCATCCTGTTGTGTTATTCAATATTCAATAGAGTGGTTTATTCAGTCTTAACACAACATCAACATATAGCCAACAAAACATAGTTTTGGGGGTTTTTTTTTTTTAGGTTTTGGTCATAAGGAATTTCAAGTGAGTCCTTCATTAAATGGACTGTGTTTTTTACATTGAAGGTGTATTGGAATTGGGGAATGTATATTCTCAGTTTTTTGGAAAGCATTTTAGGTAGTCTGTATGCTGGAGCCTTTTTCCAGTTTACTATGGGTCCAATGGGGGAATCTTCCTTGTGAATTTTTATTAGACCTCTGATCATTGGAGGGGTAGGGTTAAGATTAATGTATTTCAATCTTTTGTCTTTTTGTAGGATTAATTGACATTCGTTACAAAATCGTAAGTACCCATGCACACTCATAATTATTCCATAACTAAGTCATAATACTACATCCATCAAAAAGAAACATATACATCAATCTCATGCAACAATTTACGCAGAGTCTGCCATACCACCAGCAAACACAAACGCGTACTAAATAGAACTTCACATGATACAAAACTAAGTCTATAAACAGATCTATTACGTACATGTATATAGAAGTGATATAAGTTTATACTGTGTGCGTGTACACAACCTTGAACTTGACCTCCTATAGGACGGCTTGAGCATACTTGTGATATAAACTATAAACTACTATTTCAGAATTAAGAATATGTGCACAAATATATGACAAAATTTGGCTCCAATTACGTGCATATATACACAGAGTGTAACACAACTTTATTTGAACTTCCATTTGACATGAGTTCTAGAACAACTCGATATGTATGTAAGTTGACATAAGTTTTACTATGAAAGTACCTTCGCACTGATAGGAATACTTACATATGTTTTAAAAAATACATTCTGTCAATAGATTTTAAACTTGAAACTAAAATTTTAAACTGGTATGATTTTATGTAAACACTACAGGATTCCATAATGTATGTACACACCAAATGTACCTTTATATAGAAAATACTGACCTGAAGATGGTTTGGTAAAACCGAAACATGAAGCCAAAACTACGTATTATTCACTATATATTGATGTTGTGTTAAGACTGAATAAAACCATTCTATTAAAATATTCAGTATTACCATTCTGAGTAATGTACAAATTAAGTCCTGGGCACAAAACTCCATGTAACACATCCCTGGAAGTTAACACATAATAAAATTAAGTATATGTTCATATAACAATACAATAAAAAGAGGATGCAGTAGTTTACCTCTTCCTGTATTTATCTAAATAGTCATTTATGACTTCCTACAGTACATCTTTTCCTTCCTTATATGCAGCTCAAATTCATACTATCCCAATACACACTGTCTATAAAGATTTGAAACTCCATGATCAACATTTCCAGACAACATATTTTCTTTTATATCTCTGAACAGTAAATATTTTCTTTGTGATTTGATTTTTCCATCAAAATGAGTACTGACAATAATTAGGAAGTATCAAGATTTATTATGTACATACAATCAAATCTCAGTTACAGTGACTCTGTACGTGGAAGGCAGATGAATAAATAAAAGTACTGAAATCTGACAACTACAGATCAAAATTGTATTCTAGTAAAATTATAGGACTACTGTCTGTTATGGAATTCCTGTATATTTCATTATTATGTGTAAGGGCTATTCAACTGATGGCCTGTGGGACAAATTCAGCCCACAAATGGGTAAAATAAGTGATGGTTAAAATGTCACAAATGGACTGAATAATGTGTGTCATAAATAAGCATCGTTCGAACATCTTTAGTATTAAGAATTAACCGGTACCACAGAATATTTGATACTAGAGATGAGATGTCACATAAACTGATGATGTTATAACCACTGCACCCGACTCCATATGATTCAATAAAATGCTTAATGTCTCAGCACATGAATATCATAAACTGATTTTAAGTCTTAAGTCTTAATTTTATATTTTATACTGGTGCAACAATACTTCAGAAATGGTACTGGCCTTCCCACCTGTGAACTCTCCCAAGTTGGCCTACTAACTTCAAAACCTTGATATGTGTGCTGCTGGTTTGAAAATTATGCTTCTGGCACATTACAAATAAACAATTTGGTGTGTTTTACAATAACAGTGTCTAAAAAAGTGAAAATTCTAAATTATCCACATTTTTCCAATTATTCAAGTGCCAGAACCTAACCTCCACTCAGAGATTTGGTTGTATGTATTGCTGTATTTCCTTGCTTAATTTTAAGCAGCCTATGAACAGGAGGATACGATGTAATTATGTCAAAATCTATAACTTTCAAAAGAACAATTTCAGCACCCAGACACTATTTTCAGAATTTACACATACTTGTTACATTAGATGTAATCAGAATGCCTGAATTTAAGTAAAATTTCACAACTTACCAAATTTTACCATATAAACTGTAACTAATCAAAGGTGTGATAAAAAAAATTCCAAAGACACATGATACATATCTGCATTAACACAATCAATATCCTGGACAGGCAATTACTTGGACTTTATTCTAATCCTTGTTTAATACTGAAAGATTATGAAATAAATCAAAATACCAATGGACCCAAAGAACAAGTACACTCAATTTCACACACAACCAAAGATGTCTTCTTGGGAAGTCACTTGTACTGCATTTACATACTGTAAAAGCTTAAAATCTTTTATATCCAAGTGTAGAAGAAATGGATTATAAACAATTTGGGTGCTTCATCTTCTTAACTACATAACATGACCAAACACATTTGTAATAATGAATATACCTGTAACATATAGAAGAACAATGACCCAAAGTGAAGGGCTGTTTACTATCATAAGTAGGGCATTGGTATACTGATGCTCACTTGGTTCGAGTCTTTAGAGGCTGAAGGAAGATAAAGAGTTAAATGTTCTTCCAAAACCCATTTATACTAATTTCAAAGGAAGCAAGACTGTGTTTAAACAAAAGAATAAACCGTTATACATGATTCTGAAACAAGTATTCAAATTCACTGCCTGTGCTACCATTTTCACATACAAAATGCACACAAAATAGCTTCATTCTTTCTGTTTCGAAAAATTTAAATAAAATATTGCTTGAGCATGATTTCAATAGCAGATTTCATCATGATCATATATCATAAGTAATAATCACATCAAACAGTTATCAAAAACAGTTACAGGATCAGGATATGAAAATTAAAGTGATCACAACATATAGGATTTAAATTGACATAAGCAATATGTGCTGATACAGGACTACACAAAACTAACAAGACACATGCATATGTTTACAAACATGTATTACAGAAACAACTTGTTTTAATGCCTACAACACACACATATGTATTGCTTCAGTTCTTAAAAAAATAAGCAAAAATATTTACATGCCGTGAAAGATCTATATGCAGCCAGGAAGAAGTACTGACTCTGTTTCGGAATAGTACAATGCTTGCAGTCAAAATACAGAAGCTGCATTTGTTATAGCAGAAATAAACATTATTGCAACCACTAATTTCACCCCTTTTGTACTATGCAGTTCTAGAATATATCTACAAGAGCCGAAGATGATCAGATGACCTGTTCTCTAAAACATTACACAGGGGTGGCCAACACTCCAGACAAGTACTGTATACACAGTACAATAAGCCTCACTACAACAGTTAATTTGTCTAGTGATCTTTGCATCATCACCATATCTCATTTAATTTATTAAAGATAAGCAATTTTATTATTACGATCTTAAAAAATATTTATTTATCAATTAGATGAAAAGTTATCGGTAAACAGATATAATGGCAATTTTTCATCTAATATGTGTAAATTCTTACTTTAAGTTCAGGCTTGTGTATACAAAACCTAGTAAACCAACAATCCTAAATGTATCTTGTAGTTTTTAAAAAATATAAGTTTAGGATTGTTGGTTCACTAGGCCTGAGAGTTTATATGGCTTGGGTGTTCAGCTCTCCTTTCCCCGTCACTCCTATGCTTTGCGTAACTTTACCACGTCTGTATTCCATGTCACTTCTAAGTTGCCTCAGTGGATGTCTCAGTGCCTATGAATCACTGACCACTATATTTTACCTTACTTCATTTACATTTTTGTTATAATTTCAACTTCATTTTTATTCTAATTTTACCCTATACCCCCTGCCAGAATCATTCCATCATACTCCACACTCTTACTGCATCCTGGCTGACACTATCATCTCAGAATTTCAGTGTCAGTAATTCAACTCTACTCTGCCACCCAACCATCCCCTAATTTACAGTCATGTAGCTTTACATTCACACCCCTTGATGGTCTGTGTCATAACGACTCTTGCCAGCACACCAAGGCCCCACCGTGCATACCACCACCACCCTAACTGTCTCAACACCCAAATCACCCTTCTATACTGGACTTCTACATAATCCTAAAACTGAATCACATTACATGCACAAGTATACATGGAATCAGATATGATGTAATGTTTTTCCTTTTTAAAAAGCTATATAGCTCTTTCATTACTTTTATGTACTACTTTTTTCTCCCCCCTCCAAAAAATCTACTCAATGACAGAGTTTTAAGTTAATGAGTTTGAAATCCAGTTGCTGAAACTGTATTTAAAGGATCAGAAAAACACATGACATAAACACTGGTTGGCCACCCCTGGGACATAACAATGGAGGGGAGGAAAACCAGTATGGTAGAACTTTCCTCGAATGACATGGGACCCAGCCAGAAAGGAAGCTTGCCCTCCTTAATGTTATAAAAACAGACACAATTTTGAAGCAAATATAATGGGGGTGAAGCGAGTACTCTTCTCTCACAGTTTGGAGAATATCTTTTCTCTCTAGTGGCAGCTCAGATAATGCAGTTGGTACAGTGACTAGGCTATGGGCTGGATAGAGGTTACAGATTCTCTCTTCTCTATACAGTCCAAGACTGAATCTTGGACCCTGGAGCTCATATCCAGTGGACAGTAAGGCCCCTTCCCTGGAGGTGTTATCTACCAGGGTGTGAAGCAGATCACTCACCACCATCTAGTGTTGAGGTAAAGTATAAAGCCAAACATCCACTGTTCTTGTCTTCATGGTGTGGGGTTTAATTAAGCACAGGAACCTGACCTTTACCTCTCCCTCTAGCATGAACACGAAAGTTGCAAATTAAACCTTGAACATCCTAAAAAGATGACACCAAAGATGGCAATGATGAGGTATTAACAGTAACTTACACAGTTTTTCATTGAGGGCTAAGTTATTTTCTTAATAATACACTACACTAGCTCTGAATAAAATATGGCTTTTAATAAGGTTTATCTTCCTTCAAAATAATTATTCACAAAGCTCAGACTGACATGTCAAAAAGTTCATAATTACATCTACGGAAGCACAAAATTAAAGAAGATATGACACAATATGCATAGTTAGGAGACTCTGCACAAATTCCATTCACAGTTTACCTTTATCTCCCACTCAATCTGGCACACTATTTTCATAATTTGGCAACTCCATGTTGCTATCATTACTCTAACTTCTATACTTCCAAATACAAGGCACCCAAAAAATCTGGGCTCATTTTCATATCAACTTGATTACTTTTAGTATGACTGTATACGTACCCAGTTTTCACCCAAACAATCTGTTGTTTTACAACGTAATTTAACTTAGATGGATCACATATTGAATCCATCTTGAACAATTTCCTGTTACTACATAACACATGAGATGTAACCAAAACATAATGTGTAATGAAATATCTAACATTAAATGTTGCAACCTACATACAAAGATAATAAATTTGAATATTCATAAACAAAACAGGTTGTTATGCAACACAAGATGAACTAGCATATCACCAGGAAAAACAAACGGTAAAACAAGACGTTACCTTCTAGCAGAACCAGGGCTGCTACTTTATTGCTTATTTTAACACTGGACCTTCAATTTATAACAATCTGAGGTAAATCATCCTCTTGTTAATAGCTCGGAGCTAAGAGAACAATTCAAATATAAGGTACTTGGATCAAACACACATATATATGCAACATTAATGAAACAAAACAACTGGGAGATAACGATTTGTCTTCACGCAACCAATTTCAACTTCAAGTTGATGGCACTTTACCATATCACCCTGTAGTTTTTGTCTTCTAATCCAAATGACTGAAGTATTCAGAAGCATCACCACGGCAAATTGGACACGTTCTGTTGGACTATGAACATAAAATAAAACAAGTTAATAGAACTTACTGAATCTCCAATGACAGGCAATCATACAAGTGGAGTCAAATTAGTAATCATCACTGCACAGTCCCTTGGCTGGGCAGCTACCATTTGGTAAATTCTTGATTCCTTTAAATCAGACACACAACAAATCCAACTGACTGATTTAAATACAAAGAATGCTCCCTGAAACCAGATACAATAATTTGGGGAAATATAATTTCTCATCAGAGGTACTTCTGTAAATATATGTCAAGTGAGTGAAACTTTAAGGAATGCACATAAAAATGAAGCTGGTGATATAAACTCATGCATACTTCATTCTGCATGTTACAGCTGCAGACATCTATCTGTTTCATCTGTCTGAATACTGTAGTAAACTTCTGGCTCAAAAAATTACTGGTCAACAAACCCACTCTACACTACCTCCACTTTGTAGGAAACAATGGTGTAGCATGTTGAGGCATTCAAGGTCTGGATTGGGCTTAGTACCACACCCACCTACCTGCAACCCCTTCCCCACCCCCCCACTCCCCCAAAAAAAAGTTTTAACAGAGAAGGAATCTGTACCACAAACACTAAAAGAACAAAACATCCAGTATGACAATAATACCTGCAATACTGGTATCATCATCTTCACATATTTGAGCAAAATTCTTCCACTAAAACAATTTCAATATTACAAGAAATGAGACAGCACTACATAAAACATAAGCTAGATGACATAAAAGTACAATTTTGTAATAACAAATTTTCAATTTCAAGGAACGAAATAGTCTAGCTTAGAACAATCTTGGTAGGGATCATGAATGAAATCCAACAGTTCTGCAGTGCCTGCACTATAAGAGGCTGTGAAATGTCATTCATTCTACAGTTAATCTCAAAATGCTAAATATAACAGCAGCATATACCCCTTAAAATATCTTCCCAACAATGGAAACCATGCTACTTCTCAGAACAGCTAATGCTTCTTGCATTAGTCTATCTAGTTTTGTTAAAATGCGAGTCCAGGTATTAGGAATTAGGATGACACAGAGGGCAGTCACCAGATAGCAAGTTACATGATATACGAGGGTTGTTCAGAAAGTAATGCCCCACATTTTTTTTTCTCATTCCACAATAGAGACAGCAATGTGAAAATTGAGAGGTAGCAAAACTCATGTTTATTGCGCACATGTGTGTAAGTACACGTTCGTCCGACAGATAGCGCCGCTGTAGTAGTCTGTG
>JGI20166J26741_11747363_pt1 | contig 10527 bp, 7 predicted proteins | sample TergutCu122P5_FD_26741 | JGI IMG/M metagenome (IMG submission 26741) | reverse complement strand
CTCTGCGGCAGCAATGACCTCCGCATTGGACGAAAAATGGCGACCTTTCAATTGTTTTTACAGTCCACAGAACAGGTGGTAGTCCAACGGGGCCAGATCCAGAGAATAGGGTGGGTGATCAAGACACTGGAAGCCCAGGTAGGCCAGTTTCTTCTGGGTTGCAAGTGTCCGGTGAGCCGGGGCATTGTCGTGCAAAAACAAGACCCCCTTGGTAACCTTCCCACGGTGTTTTTCCTTCAAAATGTCCTCAATTGCACCAGCAGAGATGAGTAATACTCGGAATTGACAGTTTGGCCCTTTGGAAGATAATCAATGAGGAGGATACCATCTTGATCCCAAAAAATCGAGGCGAGAACTTTTCCAGCGGATTTTTGCACTCAGAATATTCTGAGGCAGGGTGAGCTGCTATGCCGCTACTCCATTGATTGTTGCTTTGTCTCCAGATCCTAGTGATATAACCAGGTTTCGTCCATGGTCACCAATCGCGCCGACAGGAAATCATTTGGATCGCGCCGAAAAAATCCAAGTTGCTCAGATGACTGGCAACATTGACGTTTTTGATATGCGTTCAGGCATTTCGGGACCCACTTTGCAGAGAGCTTTCGCATGTCCAAACCTTCATGAATGATGAACCCAACACGCTCACGTGAGATGCCCAGTTGTTCAGCTATTGATTTAGCCAAAATCTGGCAGTCTTCCATGATTAGTTCGTGAATTTGATCAATAATCTCCGGGGTGGTCACTGTTTTGGGTCGTCCAGGACAAGGCGCATCACAGGTGGAAAAATCACATTTAAACTGGGCCACCCAGTTTTTGACGGTGGCATACAATGGTGTATATTCCCCTAATGTTTCTAACAGGATGGTGTGAATTTCTTTCGGCACCTTGCCTTGCAGGGGAAAAAAAAACTTGATGACAGCTAGCGTCTCGATGTTGTTGAAATCGCGCGCGTCACCTGACATGCTTCCTTTCAGCCTCTGTAACAAGACAAGACTTGCAATTCAGCACATGAACAGACCCTTCTTTTCAACAACATTATCGATTCCATCCTACGACATCGTGAAGTAGGTTGGGCTAAGGACTTATCAGCACCCCCTCATATTTCACCTGTTTGTGGTTTCTAACTCTAATTTAAGCAAGAATGGTTATACCTTATAATCTAAGGGATGTTGCATTAAAAAACACTACAAATACCCCTGTGATTATTGAACACAAACGTTCAACCAAAACCTATCTTTTTAATGTAACCCTTACATGATCAAGTTGTTATTTAAATGTTAATGAATGGTTAAGGAAAAAGGTATTAGAAAAAAATTTATAAAATCACAAAAGAATCAGCATTTTGTGGAAAATAAAACAGAAATTATACAGCATGTCTTAAAAATGCAGTAAATTTCCTTGTTGCCTAAATATATAAAATTAATTTCTAGAAGTGTTTTTTGTGCATTTGCATATGCGATCATAGGCCATTTAATGGTTAATCATGTCATTACTATTAGAAAATGAGTACAAGTTATGAAGCTGCTTATTATCCAATTTTCTCAATTCCTGCAGGTGCGTTTCTCTACAATTCATTTTCTGTAATCTCTTGGTACATGAGCATTTGGTTTACGAGTTTTTGCTTAAATTAGATGCACAAATTAATAACTATTTTTCAATTTTCACACATTTTCACTTATATGACCTCCTTTCTCTTGCAAACCAATTTTTCCCAGTGGCCCTTAATCCTGATTCTTCTTGATTGTGCCGACTGGTGTGTGCCGAAGCAGCACGGCATCTCTCATTGTTCTCACAGCTTTGTTGTGGAGTTCAGTGTCCTTGGTGTTACTCACTGTGCATAAATTAAGTCTTAAGGAATTTTTGTGAATCATATTTATTACAACAAGGGCACCAGATGTTCAGAATCTTTTGTACAACTGTAGCGGTGTAACTGCTCCTTATGTGTAGGTTAATGACTAAGAATGTTATTTAAATATAGTAACTGACTATTAATGTTATTGTTATAATATGCAGGTACCATTCTGTATTGCATTAAAGTGAACTTTCCTGTCTGGGGAGAAATTTTTTATCTCTGGAACCAATTAAAATTGATAACATGGGAAGAAATAGAAAATTAATTATTTTTCCTTGAGTTTTTTGCCTTACAAATGGTTTTTAAGTAATGAATTAAGCTTGTAAACTGAGAAATTACTTTACTGTATTTTTCTCAAGCACCCTTGAATCTATATCCTTACTTCAGTGAGAGACCACCTTTTAATATTTGCTGGATTTGTATTAGGAATTAAAATTTTGTATTAAGTAATTATGATTTACATCTCAGACTTGGAGGCAAAAATATTCTGAGGAATTCTATGGCTTTCTTCAACCTTTCTAGGCAAATACCAGGATGGTATCTCAAACTAGGTCATGACCAGTGCCTTTCACAACATTACTGACCAATCAGCCTACCATTTGGCACTACAGAATGTGAGCTGCTGAAAGAATAATTAAACGAACCACAAATAAATAAATAAATAAATCAAGCTACAAGTCCCCAGATCAGAAACAGTGTGTGGCATTCATTAAAACAAGTATTTAATCATGCTTACTTTCTGCAGCCAGTAAGAATATTTTTTATGCAACTCTGAGTGACACCATAGCATGCAGACATGTTGAGAACATCCAGGTTATGATTCTGCCCAATTGCAGCACATACATTATCACTAACAGTGCAATGCTCCAGACTGAGTTTCCGAAGATTCTTGCAGATGTTCAACAAGTCAGCAAGGCCTAAGAATAATACAGATCAACATTTACACACAAAATTCAAAACAACAGCAGAAATGAGTTTAGGAATTATCATGTTATATTCATCATACTATTCAAACAAAAGCATGAATATGATAATTACTGACTATGTATGATTAAGTGTACATGCTTTCAGTATCTGAAAGACAGTAATTCATCACTAGAAAGCCTTAGCATGTACATTCACCTATAAGAGGCTTAATGCTTGACAGATGGCGGTAATTGTCTGAAGGCCTCAAAACTTAATGTCTGACTGATGGCACTGGCATCAGATGACCTCAACGTATACATACTTTCATCTGTAAGACTTCCAGTTAATTTTTCAATATCTTCTCCCTTTTAACAGCAATCATGAACCATTTTGAGCATAAAATCCATCTAAACAACCATTAAAAATTCAGTTCGTACCTTACAGTAAACAGTTCATTTCCATTATGAAGACCACCACTTAACGCTGCACAAGAAAAGTCACCATTATTTGGAAAAACATGGAACATATAAAGGCCCTCTGTGAGCAAAGTGTAGAGATCTGTGATGTAAAAGCAGATGGTACATATAGAGACCATATGCTTCAAAGGGTTAAGAGAGTGTATATAACTGTTATCAATAGATCTGTGTATGCCCAATCATTCAAATACTGAAGATTCAAGTCTTCTGAGTTGTTATGCTGTGTTGATGGTAAAGAGTTACTGACAGTGTGGAAATTCAAGTGCCTTCATGTTCATGCTCAAGGAGTCCAAGTCTGTCTCAGTGTACTGCAAGGGTAGATAATGGCACAGCTGCAGGCAGGTATTAAAAATATAATTTGAGTAGGTTCACCTCTGAGCACTCTGGTTTTTCCCTGCCTATTATTCATACACCATCTGAAGCTGGTGCATTGGGCCCATTGAATACTACCATATCAAGAACTAATTCTTACCCCAGCACAAAGTAGAAAAAAAAAATGGCAGCCAACTCTAAGAAAATAAGCTATAAGAAAAGCTGGAAAATTAGAAAAGGGAAGACTGTAACAAATAAAGTGGTGAAATATTGAGGACATTGTCATTGAACATGATTCAATCTTGCCAGCAGTACTGTCATGTAATTAAACAAAAAGGATGATGAGCTTGAATTGATGGAACGGGCCTCAACATATGCTGGATACATTTCAAACTCCCATAATTTTTTCTGTACCTTCTTCAGATATTACAGCCATGCTCAAATCCAAGTACTGCAGTTTGCAAGACACTTCCTTGGTTAGCAGTAAACAGTCACTGAAAAACACAGGATCAGACACCTGCAATAAAAAACAGAATTTCTTCAGTGCAAGGTCTGAGGTTCTCAGAATGGTGGTGATGATTCTGGCCTTTTGGTATGTTACAATGTATTGACTGGTAAATAGTTACTGGTGTGTTCTTTAAATTTCTGACCCTGAATATGGAGATACTGTGCTGCTCTAAACTGTCAGCAACTGTTTACCATTTGGCAAGCCAGCAGACTCAGAAATGTTTAAAAATATATATACATTCAATAAAAATCAGAAATTCAAGATAATTTCAGCAAAATATATTCAGGAGAAACTTTTATATTGTCCATACCCGTGGACTGGTAACACTATCATACAGTTGCTGCATAACACAGTATGTGCTACACAGTAAATTGAATTATACAACTGGTAACACATTTTATTGACCGATGCTGCTTGAATGTATCAATTATACTCCCTAAAGATGATCCTTGAAGGGTTGAAACATGTTGGAGTTAGGTATAGTGTTAACAGGGTGGTGCTTAATAATATATTAGTGCATTTTTCAGTGTTTATTGTGATATGGTAAATTCAAGAGAAGTTAATCATGTTCAAAAACTGGTATCATCTCACACACTTCTCAAAACACTAAAGGTCAAGATGCAGCTACTCAGAAAAACCACATTGACCTAAGAGGAACAACATAAATGATGATTTACATAGGTTACTGTTGTTCATACAGTGAATTCAAAGGAAGTACTATGTTTTGGACTTGTACCTCACACAGCACAGTCAAGAAATGCATACAAAATTGTGGTGGGAAAACAACTTGGAAAACAAAAAGATGATGATATAAAGGTGGATATTATGGCAACAGGCTGTAAAGATGCAAGCTGTATGAAACAGGCTCAGAATCATGTTGAATCATCAGCTTTGGTTTAAGTGATATTGAACCTCCAGGTTCTACAACCAGAAAGTTAGCATTTCACACTGCACTTAGTTTTTATCAGAAAATCCTTACTTCTGCCTGGGCCAGTCGCAGGATGATGGTTCCTCGCATCAACACATGACCAAGACTTCCAGGATTAAGAGTCCTTGATCCAAGGTCCATCCTAGTCCACAGTACTTCATCATAAGCAATTCTTTGCCAGCGTTTGCAAACAAGGCCACACCTTACTAGCATATTCTTTGGTAACCATCGGAAAATCATAAGCACCATCTCATCTGATAGCTTTAAAAATGCATCTAAAACAACAAGAATATAAGATATGTGTAAAATTATAGACTTTTGTGACTTGTATTGTGGGTGTGGGGGAATGATGTCAAGTATAAGGATGTTGGCCTCAGGACCTCAAGATAGGAGACTTCTTTGTGCAGTCATAAAAATAATAAACAGTACTGCTTTGTTTGCAGTGCACAGCCTTATATAATATGCAGATCATAAATTTACAAACCTCATGTAATGTTAATGAAAATTTGATTTTTCAACACTTTATTTATACATGACAAATATACAATGAGTTATTGTTATACGATACATACATGCATATTAGGAGATCCTGAGTTAATTTCATAGCCAGAGATGACTTCTCCAGACATGCTGTATTGTGGATTTCCTCAATTCTTCTAACCAAAAGTTTTGTACAGTGCCACAGAACAGGTAAAAGTTGCTTCTTTCCATTACCCCCTCAAATATGTAATTTATAATCCTCCTATCATTTGAAGATGCAGTTAACAAAGCACCAAATAAATAAACCAACAATTATGGTAGTCCATTCAAAAGGAATGCAAAGGGAGTGAAAATGCAAGGTTATTTGCATGAGTTTGCAAGTGATTGCTTTTGGAAATGGTGTAAACAGTGGCAGAGATGCTGACAGATGTAGGCATCTGCTGCAGGACAGCATTTTGGAAGTACCTTTAATTAAACTCTTCATGGTACTGTTGAATTTGAGACATAATTCCTCTTCCAGAACTTCCTGAAGTTACAATGTACTTACAACATATAACTTCATAATGGACAATGCAGTCCTTCACGTCATAAACTGCACCTTACTCACCATATCCTCTAATAAAGAACTCTTCAAGCTAACTGATTCCTACTTTAGCTGATAAAGAGGGTAGTCAAAGCATGCATCAGACATATCTCAATTAAATGTTCTTGCTTGTCACCTTGTCCTTTACGATGCATTGGTTGTTTCCGTCGATACAGGAAGAAATCTTCACCAAGTTCATAACTCTTCCTGTAGTCCACTGATCTGTCTGGTTGAGCAGGCAGGAGCCTTGATTCATTGCTGTTTGGCTCTGACACTGTTTCACAAAGTGGTGATGGTTTAGATACCTGTATGAATATAAAATAATAAATTGATTCAGCCAGGATTGAAGGATATCATTCTGATTCATAACTGTCATTATCCCACCAACCTTCCAAAATTAAAACATTATGCAATAAAAAAGTGTTTTGTATTGGTCCCCTCATAATGTTATGATAGTGCAATCTAGGCGGTGGAGAGGATAAATGCACAAAGAATTTAGTCCGAAAAGGTAAAGATCACCCCATAACAAACCATGACAAATACAGAGAGGGAATGGAGTTATGGCTCTACTCATGCTCAAAATTGGCACTAGATGGGGTGGGTAGTCAACAATGCTGACTGTTGATTCAGAAACCTTGAGGGTAAGTGAATGTCAGTATTCATCAGCACATGTTGAGCAGGCTCTCACTCAAAGACCAAACTACATTCATGCCACCCTATGGACCAGTGAGCTCAACAGACCACTGCAAGCATCTTTTCTCAATTTTTCATGGCTTCAGCGCACAAGATATATACCACAAAGTCAATGACACTAAAATACCATTCAAGAATATGACACCATCTCTCAAGTAACATTCAAGTAGTGCTAACAGACAGCTCAGTGACATACTTTATTAAAAGCTCACTTCACCCAGAAATTACATAATAAGTATATCAGCGTAAGCCAGATGCCGAAATTCATCATTCCACCAAAAATCCAAAGGTATGCACTGCACATTTTGTATTCATGAAATATACATTGTTAGTCAAACAGTTTACTAAAGTTTGGAAGGATGGAACTATGAATACTGGTACATTACATTTAGGTGTGAACAGAAGAATTTTATTGCAGGGAATAAGTCATGTGTTTAATCGCTTTAAGCTATAATAGTGGATTTACTAGCACAGCTTTCTGCAGTGTACTAAGACCTGTAACTGATATATATATATATATGGGAGGGAATGGGGTAACTAATTGAAATATGTAGGGAAAAAAAATTAATTTCTGTAGGGTATATGACAATAGCGATTAACTAGTTAACATATACTTGTATCATATGGAGATAAAAATATCTGGACAGCAGTAACTGTTATATATGGAAAATCCCAATCTAAAACACACGGTGCTCTTCAGACATGCTGAACTTCCCTGAGCACACAGACTCACATTAAACAGCAACTGCCATTCTCTCAATATAGTAATTCTTGGTGACTATGTTTAATGGAAGTGCATATAACTCAAGGACATAATTTTTAAGACAAATTATTACTACTACATCCTGCCCATGTCACCAAATATTAGGCACACATATGGTGCCAGTTCAAGTGACATCAGTTGCTAAGAGACTGGACACTAGCTTTGCCTGCAAGCCCAATTCATTAGGTATCTTATTGTTTAACCTTAGGATAGGTGACTGATGCTGTCTCCAAAATGTGGTGTTTTATCAATGTTTTATTATATTTTAGCCCAAGATGATGGAAAAAGTCCATAAAGCAGATTTCAAGGGATGTGTATGCTTCAAAGTCAGCAGTTCAAGGTTACAATAATGTATCAAGGGTCATCTGTGAACAACCTCAGTACACAATGGCTAGTAATAAATAATATTATCAGTTGGAATGAAGGAGCTCATTTTACCTACATAACCTTCATCCTGACAGTTGCCAACCATGGCAATGAAGTCAGTAAAATTACACTGGTAAGTCTGAAGCAAAACATCATAGTTCAGCATCATCTGGGAACACTGATAACACTTATAGTTCCAAGAGCACACATTTATTTTTTTTTAAATTTATGATCATTTACACCATTCAGTTTGCTAGTGCAGAAAGTTGCCCCCATACCTAATTTCTGCAAGGTTCAATAATGGTACTCATGCTTCTAGCTATTGTCAGCCCAGTTAATAGCTCTGCATCTAATTGGCACAAAAGATAGGAAATAATCAAGGTGCAAGGATCATTGCTGTGTCTGCTCTCCTGTACTCTACTCTAACTTTGCATCTAATAGCAAGTGACAAGGTGTGCATATCTGTTTCGGTAATCCTACTGACTTATGTGGTGAATTTATTGATCCACTTCATTAATAACACTTCTGCTTTACATTAGCCCATGAATTTTCAGAGTGTATTAGTAATTCATTTTTAACCAAGTTCCAGTTAGATACCACAACAAAGATACACTCTTTGTAGATATCACACAAATGAAAAACCAAAAATTCAGATTGTAACCAGAATCATTTTCCTTTGTTTCTGTATGAACACCAAACCCCACATGTTTCAAGTAGCATAGCAGAAATGACTGCAGATAACTGGAATTTAAGTATTCTCTGTTGCTATCGTATAAAACACATGTTTAACATGTTGGCTAACATGAGGTACATGGGTGGCTCATGCATGGTAATTCAGGAGGTAACATGAGACCCACTGGTGGTCTCACGCCAAGCAAAAGTTAATGGTGAAGCACACCCCACGTTATGAGCCTGACATTCTGTAACTCTGGCATCAGTATGTATAGAAGGAACAATAACATCAGATGTTGCGGGACCCACTGTTGACTCTCATAAGTGAGAAACACCGTAAGCAAATACATGAGATATTAGTTTGGTACCTGCAGAACGAATGAGTAAAATTGGCTTGGTAGCCAAAGTATTAATTCTGTTTAGACAGCACACAAAGTAGAAGAGTTATCACAGTTCCACATCCTTACAATTCTACTTTTTAGAATGCTCTTATAATTCATATTGTGGAAATAACCGTTGATGATTCATGATGATCATTTTTAATACCTAACTTGGATGTTAGTTGAAAGTGGCATCTCACTTTTAGGTTCATATTTTTATATTGTTAGAAAAAATTATCGTATAAAATTAACTGCCGAATAACACATCTTCGACTTTCTACTCTACTCTACTAGTATTCTACTAACCTGTTCCAAAGAAGTCTTCTTCTGTGATTTCTGACCATCAGAAGATCCTTCATCTTCAAGCATGCCAACACCCATATCTTCTAGAATTTCGGGTTCGACGTCCGTTTCAACAGCAGACCATCGTCTCTTATTGCCATCTGTCACTGATTCGTTTAACTTTTCTTCGCTGTCTGATATTTTTCTACGTTTGAAGCAAGGCCTACTACACAGAACATTAACATGTTTGCACACAGTTTAGAACATACGTTAAATATATAAAAAGTTGTATAATCAGAACTTACGACTTCAAAATTCCCCGCTATTCTAGGCTAAATTGCACACTGCAATTATTTAATCTAAATTACTTTTTGTAAAAAGTTGCTATTAAGTTCGTACTTTCCATGTCGTGAAATCAGCATGGCCAAGGCAGCAGGCCTACTGAAATATGACCATTACAGCCAATGTACCTAAAAAAAACATTATTCCGACGTGTAATATATTTATTCTGTTCAACAAACTATAACACATACCGGTCAACTGATGCTGATTTATCACAATTTTCTTCAGTCTTCGCCGCTTGTACCGGCTTCTTCGTCCCACCTTGTTTCATTTTTGGCGGAATGTTGCACTGTAACAGCGCAGCCAACATACTTGTTGGCATCAGATGAAAATGAAAGTCCCTGCGATACTACCGAGAAAGGGAAAGAGAATTGTACGGTCAGGGAAAAAGTGATGTCAATGAGTATAACCAAAATAGGAAAAATGTGTTACGTAAATTATACTGGCGTTTTATGTTCACTTTTCCTTAATTGATATTTCAATAATACAAAATACAACGGTATATACAAACAGCAAATTTTGCATCATATCAAAGGGATGTATATTATGCAAGCGTAAAGATTTTTTAACAAATTACCAATATCCACTGCAGAATTAGTGCAGGACAAGAAACGCCTTGTATTGGCTCCGAAAAGGTTTTTAATTGCATAAAGGACATTAAAGACCATTTTATACACCTAATTAATGCACAGAATATGGAACAAAACAAAGGTTTTTAATTGTTGAATCTTTATATTCAATTAATGAACATTTAAATTATCAACATAAAATAAATATTGATGATTGCTGTGTAAGAAAGGGATTATAAATATTGTATTCTTTGGGTGTACAGTTTGTCCACTTTTTTCTGATATGTGGCCAGTGATTTGTTTTATAATCATGTTTTTAAAATACAGGGTGTTTCAAAAAGAGCTTTACAACTTTGAAAGCTTATAGAAATTTATACAGAGGACATACACAAGGTTTTGAACTGTCAAAATGTAG
>JGI20166J26741_11747141_pt1 | contig 10528 bp, 8 predicted proteins | sample TergutCu122P5_FD_26741 | JGI IMG/M metagenome (IMG submission 26741) | reverse complement strand
AAACGTTATTATTTTCAATAAAATCAATCGTAACCCCCAGCGCATCGCCAATCCTGCAAAGCGTGTTTGTATACGCATTGCTTTTGCCCGTTTCAATACGTTGTTACACATCATGCAAAGATACAATTTTGAAAGCATTATTTCACATCCTTTTGTCGGTTTTTTTTACTTGTAAAAATTTCATTGAGGCAGCGTGTCTATTTCGCATGTCTAAAATCCAAAATCATCTACTTTGTGCTCTTTTTCCTTCTCTTTGGGGATGGGGTGAGCCTGCTGCTGAACAATATGTGCATGAACGACAATGGCTTTGGGACGAGCCGGACAGACACATTCGCAAGCCCCGCAACCCACGCAGATTTCGGGAGTTACGTGAGGTATCCGCAATCCGTCTTTATAATCAACCATGCTCACAGCCTGCGTAGGGCAATGCTCCGAACATGCGCCGCAATCTGTTTCTTCCGTATATACAACACATTTTTTCTCCGTAAATACAGCAATGCCTATTTGCGTGTGGCGTTTCTCATCCAGCGTCAACGGACGGATAGCTCCCGTAGGGCACACATGGGAACAATCAGTGCAGTCGGGCTGGCAAAAATCGTTGTCATACGTCATTTTCGGTTGCATTATTCCCATCAACCCATAGTCGAAAGCAGCCGGCTTCAATACGCTCGAAGGACATTTTGCCACACACAGATGACAAGCCGTACAATGGGAGGTAAAATGCTCGCGGGTACCGGCTCCGGGAGGCATGACGGGTTCTGTTTTTTCAGCGCCTGATTTACTCTGTGCCAATGCCGCCGGCACAGCAGCCATCAACGTTGCTCCTGAAAGTAAAAAAGTACGGCGACTTACAACAGTTCCAGCCTCCCTTAATCCCCCCTCAAGGGGGAAACTAATCTGCTTCACTTGTTTTAATGCAAATTGCAGATTTTTTCCCTCCCTTGAGGGGAAGGTCAGCGAGGGGCTGTATGACAGCGCCCCATGCGGACATGACGCAATACAGTTGAAACAGACCACACAACGCGACGCATCTATTTTCCCGTTTTTTGAATCAATACATTCCGACTTGCAATGCAGGGCGCATGTCCCGCAATGGTTGCAAGCAGATTTTTTGATGACAATGCGGAAAGGAGCAACTTTTGAAAGCAGTCCCAACAACGAACCGACGGGACACAGTGTATTGCAATATAAACGTCCTTTCCACAACGACATTACGGCAATAACCGCCAAAAACAGTAATGCTGCGGCAAATGCCATGAATGAAAAACCGGAAGGTTGCAAAATGGGAACTGTATGCCAGCCGAAAGAAGAAAAACCTTTGGCTATCAAATTGTGTAACAGAATGACGACGGGACGCACCAAAGCAGTCAATACACGTCCCATATTGCTGTATGGATCAAGCAGCAACACTAACGTTGAACTGCCCAAGACGAAAGCCACTATTGTAACGGCTAAAACCGAATATCGCAACCAGTTATGAGGTTGTGCATAATGAAAATAGCGTTTATGCTTATTGCGCTTGATTCCCCGTTTTGCAAGCCGGTTGAATACATCCTGCAATATTCCTGCCGGACAGAGAATTGAGCAGTAAAGCCGTCCGAACAACAGCGTTATTGCCACAAGTAAAATTGCCACTATCCACATTCCTGAAAGTAATGCGGGAATAAACTGCGCATGTAGAAACCCTGCAGCTTCACGAGGCAACACTCCGAAAACATCAATAAAAATCAAGATTGTAACTGTAAACGCCAAAAGAGCAACAGTAATGCGAGCGCCTCTTAAATAGTTCATTATTACATTTTTATTCTGTCAATTTTTATTTTTTTCAAATCCGTTGTTCCAAGATGTAACGACTCGCCTTTGGCAATATGAGTTACTTCGTTAACATCCATTTTTTGCACCTGATTGAAAAATTGCACCGAAGCGGCGTCGGCGGCAATAATATCGGGCGATGCAATGAGTGTCTTCATCACCGATGTGTCGCCTACCGACCGGCCAAGAGGACCATTTTTGTACATAATACGGTAGGCATCGACGATGTTCAATGCCGGACGTTTGGCATACGTACATACATCGGCGATACATTGCTGAAGATCAGTCTTGTGAAAATATTCACGATCCCATACGATGCCCATGTAATTTTTCATCGAAATAGTCATTTTTGCTCCCCCATGCGTCTTCAGGACCGGCATGTTAAACCATACATCGCAATTTTGCAGGGAGTTGTGGATAGCGGCTTGTTTCAGTTTTACACCGTCAGGCAACGAAACCGTACGATAATAACTTGCATCGTGGGCTGGCAGCATCTCGCCGCCGGCTTTTTCTACAGCTGCTTTTATTCCGCTATTGATATAGCAATCGTCCCATTTGTGGCATGTATGGTCGAATACCTGCACCTTTTTTGCACCTGCCGCAACACATTTTTTCACCATGGCAGCCACTAAATCGGGATTAGTATTGGCAGCCAGTTCCGGCGTTTTATTCCATCCGATATTGGGCTTTAACACTACCGTTTGTCCTTTCTTTACAAAAGCCTGAATGCCACCAAACCGCGCCAGCGCCTTGTCGAGCATCTCTGCCGGTTCACCGCCCATGACGGCTACCAAATCGGGAGCGGACGACACCGCCATCTTATTGCTTGCAAGAGCTGCCTCCAGTTTATCGAAACGCAACGTGGATGCAATACCTGTCATAGCCGCCGTTAAAAGAAAATCTCTTCGTTTCATAACTATAATTTTATTTAAGTTGTAAATTAATCAAATACAACAGTACGATTTTTGTAGGTCAATATTTTCCGTTCAATGTGGCGTTCCACTGCTCTCGAAAGAACTATCTTTTCCAAATCCTGCCCTTTATGCACCATACTGTCTATCGTATCTTTATGCGAAACCTGCACCACATCCTGCCCGATAATCGGACCGGCGTCCAGTTCGCTTGTTACATAATGACTGGTGGCGCCGATTATCTTCACACCCCGTTCATAAGCCGCATGATACGGTTTCTTCCCCGCAAACGCCGGCAAAAATGAGTGGTGGATATTGATGATTTTATTGGGATACTGATCTACAAAAGCAGGCGACAAAACCTGCATATAGCGGGCTAACACCAAAAAATTAATCTGCTGTTCTTCCAATAATGCCAACTCCTTTATTTCCTGTTCTCCCTTATTTTCTTGCGTTACAGGGAAATAATGAAACGGTATGTCGAATCGTTCAGCTATCGGTTTCAAATCGCGGTGATTGCTGATAATCAGCGGGATTTCCACATTCCACTCTCCTTCATAATACCGTCCCAGCAAATCGAACAGGCAATGCGACATTTTGGATACAAAAATAGCCATTCTCGGTTTTACATCTTTGAAATAGAGCCGAAAATACATGTTATAGCGCTTTGCGAGCAAATTGTTTACGTAATCTTCTATCTCGTCGCGCGGGATGATAAACGCATCAAGATCCCACTCCACCCGCATGAAAAAAACATGCTCCTGCCTGTTTACATACTGGTCGAGATAGAGAATATTTCCTCTTTGCTGATTGATAAAATCGGTAACAGCCGCCAAAATTCCCGGCTGGTCGGGGCAGTGTATCAACAGCACTGCGGTATTGTCATTATTCATATTCTTTTACAAAATCCACGGAAACATAAAACAATTTTCATCATACAGCGAATAATCCGCTTTCCCGTTTACTGCCGCCGTCTTTACCAGCGCGGCTCCGGCATCTTCTAACAGTTGTTTTGCCATGCGTAATGTTGTTCCTGTCTTCACACGATCTTCCACCAGCAATATCCGTTTATCTTTCACCTCAAAATCAATGGGATGCAATAAATGCGGAGCGGCGAATTTCGGCGTATGTTCCGCATCGCGCCAGTTGATTTTTAATAAAAAAAGCTCCACATCAAGACGCTGGCGAAACAATTCTGCCGGAATTGTCCCGCCATTGGCAACAGCCACCACGCAATCAAACTTTTCCGGCAACTCAATATCGCGTACACGCTGCATTATATCGGCAAACGATTTTTCCATATACACAAAAAATAATGTGCAACAAAAGTACGCTTTTTTACGATACGATGGACATAATTTGATTGAAAAATAAATTTTATAATGATAATAATAAATATGTTTTATTAACAATTATGTAGTGTAACTTTGTATCATTAATTACACATCATCATAATCAATTATGTCTCACGAAATAAAGTTCAGTTTAGTGTACCGCGACATGTGGCAATCTTCGGGAAAATATGTGCCTCGTGTTGACCAGTTAGAAAAAATCGCGCCGGTAATCGTCGATATGGGCTGCTTTGCCCGCGTCGAAACAAATGGTGGCGCATCCGAACAGGTAAATCTGCTCTACGGCGAAAATCCGAACATCTCTGTTCGCGCTTTCACAAAGCCTTTCAACAAAGCGGGTATTCAAACGCACATGCTCGACAGAGCCTTGAACGGACTTCGTATGAATCCCGTTCCTGCCGACGTCCGCCAGTTGATGTACAAAGTAAAAAAGGCTCAGGGTGTGGATATTACACGCATTTTTTGCGGATTAAACGATGCTCGAAACATTATTCCGTCGATACGGTATGCCAAAGAGGCGGGCATGATTCCGCAAGGCACGCTGTGTATCACCTATTCGCCTGTACATACGGTGGCGTATTATGTGAATCTTGCCTATCAATTGATTGAAGCAGGAGCAGAAGAAATTTGCCTGAAAGACATGGCAGGAATCGGTCGTCCGTATAGCAATGGACAGATTGTGAAGGGAATAAAGGAAAAATATCCAACTATTCCCGTTCAATATCATGGACACACCGGACCGGGGTTTTCCGTTGCTTCCATGCTCGAAGTTGCCAAAAATGGCGTCGATTATCTCGATTGTGCCATGGAACCGCTTGCCTGGGGCATGGTTCACCCTGACGTCATCACCATTCAGGCGATGCTGAAAGATGCCGGTTTCAAAGTGCCATCCATCAATATGGAAGCCTACATGGAAGCAAGAGCGTTAACGCAGTCATTTATAGACGATTTCTTAGGCTATTTCATCGACCCGTCGAACAAAGTGATGACTTCGTTGCTGGTTGGCTGCGGTCTTCCCGGCGGCATGATGGGTTCTATGATGGCTGATTTGAAGGGGATGCATGGCGCTATCAACATGGCATTGCGTCAAAACAAGAAGTCGGAAGTTGCCTTCAACAATCTGGTTGTTCAACTTTTCGATGAAGTAGGGCATGTATGGCCCAAACTCGGATATCCTCCGCTGGTTACTCCTTTCAGCCAATATGTAAAAAATATTGCATTAATGAATATTCTCTCTCTCGCCAAAGGAGAGCCGCGTTTCACCAACATCGACAAAGACAGTTGGAATATGTTGCTGGGAAAAATGGGCAAGTTACCCGGCGCTCTGGACCCCGAAATTGTGAAATTGGCAAAAGAAAAAGGATTTGAATTTTATACCGGCGATCCTCAAGATCCATATCCAAATGCATTGGATACGTACCGCAAAGAGATGCAGGAACTTGGATGGGATGCCGGAAAAGACGACGAAGAACTGTTTGAGTTTGCCATGCACGACCGTCAATACCGCGACTACCGAAGCGGCGCAGCCAAGCAACGTTTCGAAGCAGAACTGGAAGCGGCAAAAGAAAAAGCCGGCGCTCCGATTATTGTAACCCGTCCGGTGGTAGAAGTGCCGAAAATTAATGTCGAAGCCATTCAGGCTGAATATCCAAACGCAAAAGCCGTTCAGGCTCCTGCCAAAGGGCAAATGCTGTGGGAATATGACGTAGTAGCCGATTCAAAAGCGCCCAACTTAGGCGAGAAAGTAAACGAAGACAGCCCTATCGGCTATATCCAGACCATTTACGGCATTGAACCTGTTAATACTGCTTTCGGCGGAAAAGTGGTTGCCGTTTATCCAAAGCAGGGTGATGTGGTAGAAAAAGGTGAAATAATTGCTTTTGTAAATTAAGAGCGCTCTTAGTTCATCTGTTTTCAACCCTAAAACGTGCATACATTGTTTCTCATTTTATCAGAATAAACCTAACAGAGTTTAGACATCTGTTAGGTTTTTTACTCCTTAAAAATCAGACAGATATGAAACATGCTTGTAGTATTTTATTTTTTCTGTTTTCCATTACAATGACGACTCAAAATTATGTGTCCAAAGTGTGGCAGGCTGACTTGGGCAACGGGCAATACAAAAACCCTGTGCTCTATGCCGACTATTCCGATCCCGACGTGTGCCGCGCCGGAAACGATTATTACATGACGGCATCGTCGTTTGCCAACATGCCGGGATTGCCGGTTTTACATTCTAACGACATGGTCAACTGGAGTATCATCGGTCATGCCATCGATAAAATGATGCCGGAGGAACGATTCAACACAATGCAGCATGGCAACGGCATTTGGGCACCAAGTATCCGGTATCGCAACAATGAATTTTACATCTATTTCGGCGACCCCGATGCAGGTATTTACATGACCAAAGCAACAAATCCAGCAGCTCCCTGGTCGCCTTTAACTTTGGTAAAAGCCGGCAAGGGACTCATTGACGCCTGCCCATTGTGGGACGACGACGGAAGAGCATACGTGGTACATGCATTTGCCGGCAGCCGTGCGGGAATGAAAAGCGTGCTCGCTGTCTTCGAAATGACACCCGACGGCACAAAAGCAATCACCGAAGACAGGTTGGTGTTTGATGGGCATCCTGACAATGGCACGGTAGAGGGTCCGAAATTCTACAAACGAAACGGGTTTTACTACATCTTTTGTCCTGCCGGAGGCGTAAAAACAGGATGGCAATTAGTGTTGCGTTCAAAAAACGTTTATGGACCCTACGAATGGAAAAAGGTGATGGAACAAGGAACAACCGATATCAACGGGCCGCATCAGGGCGCTTGGGTGGACACGCCCGATGGAAAACAGGATTGGTTTTTTCATTTTCAGGATATGTATGCGTATGGTCGCGTAGTGCATCTTCAGCCGATGAAGTGGATAAACGATTTTCCGGTGATTGGGACAGACAGGAACGGCAACGGTTGTGGCGAACCTGTTTCAACCTGTAAAAAACCGGATGTGGGAGCCTCCTACCCCATCGAAACGCCTGTGGAAAGCGATGAATTTAACGACTTTACGCTTGGCAAGCAATGGCAATGGCAAGGCAACAGCAATCCGCTCTGGGCGTTTTTTGCCGGCGACAAGGGCTATTTGCGCCTTTTTGCATGGCAACCGGTAAAAGAGAACGGTAACCTGTGGGAAGCTCCCAATGTGTTGTTGCAAAAATTTCCTGCGCCCAATTTTTCCGCTACCGTTAAACTTACTTTTTCTCCTTTCAATGATGATGAACGTACAGGATTGATAATCATTGGATTGGACTATGCTACGCTTTCCGTCAAGCAAGCAAAAAACGCATTGACGCTCAATCAAACATCCTGTGTTGCCGCAAATAAAGGTACGGAAGAAACGGTCAACGCTTCATTACCGTTATCACAAAACACTGTTTATCTGAAAGTTCAAATTACGCAAAACAAACAGATGAACAGGGAAAACAGTCTCGAACCGAAAGCTACCTGCCAATTTAGTTACAGCCTTGATGGAAACGGTTTTACTGAAATCGGGAAGCCGTTTATTGCCAAAGAAGGACTATGGATTGGTGCAAAAACAGGCATTTTCTGCTCCCGCCCAAAGTGGACAAACGATTCGGGATACGCTGATTATGATTGGTTTAGAATTGATAAATAATATGTGTAGAAAAATTACTTTCATTTTTTATTTCATCTACCTTTGATTCGTCAAATACTTTCTCATTATCTGCGCCATCTGCATGCTTTTACTGCGTGCTCTTTATCCGTTCCAGCGCTTCCTGCAATGCCGCCTCCGTTGCACAGAGCGAAATCCGCACATAGCGTTTTCCCTGCTCGCCGAAAATAAACCCGGGCGTAATGAATACATTCGCTCCGTAGAGGATCTTATCTGCCAGCTCACCAGCATCGGCGTAACTGCCGGGTATTTTTCCCCAGAGAAACATCCCCACCTGCTTCGGGTCGAACGTGCAACCCATTTCACACATAATACGTTCGGCAATAATGCGCCGTTTCGCATACACTGCGACATTATGTTCATAATGCCATGCATCGTCATTGTGCAGCGCTTTGACGGCAGCCATCTGCACCGGACGGAACATGCCCGAATCGACATTGCTTTTTACTTGAAGTATCCAACTGATATACTGCTGATTGGAAAGCACCATGCCCACACGCCATCCTGACATGTTGTGCGACTTACTCATCGAGTTCAGTTCAATGCAACTATCCTTCGCACCGTCAACCGCAAGAATGGAAAGCCCCTCCCTAACCCTTCCCAAAGGGGAGGAAATTCCCCCTTCTCTTGTGGAGAGGGGTTGGGGGTGAGGTAATATGAAACTGTACGGATTGTCGTTGCAAATCACGATGTTATGCTTTCTACCGAAAGCCACCAGACGCTCAAATAATTCGATGGTTGCAGGCGCACCGGTAGGCATGTTTGGGTAGTTGACCCACATCAGTTTGACGCCTGTAAGATCCATCTTTTCCAGCGCTTCAAAATCGGGCTGCCAGCCGTCATCCTCTTTCAACACATACGGAACAATTTTTGCTCCAATGAGATTATTTACAGATGAATAGGTGGGATAACCCGGATCGGGAATCAGCACGCCGTCGCCGGGGTTGAGAAACGCCATGGAGACATACAGCACTCCCTCTTTCGAGCCTAACAGCGGCAACACTTCATTATCAGGATTCAATGAGATGCCAAACCATTTCTTATACCACTCGGCGTATGCTTTCCGCAATTCGGGAGAGCCGTTATAATTCTGATAACCATGCGCATTCGGATTTTTTGCTTCTTCGGCAAGCGCCTCTATTGTGGCATCGGACGGAGGCAAATCGGGCATGCCAATGCCGAGGCTGATCACATTTTTTCCCTTGCTGTTCATCACGTCAATTTCGCGCCGTTTTTGCGAAAAATAATATTCTCCAACATTGTTCAACCGGTCGGCAGGCTTAACCCCCAACCCCTTCCCACAAGGGAGGGGAGAGACATCCTTGTCTTTATGGCTTTTATCTATTTTTTGCATAATTATGTTATTTATATTGTTTATAGCTATTATCTAATGTCTGTTATTGCAGGTTTTTTCTCCCCCTTCGGAGGAGTTAGAGGGGGCTAATCCCTTCGGAGAGGGGTTAGGGGAGGCTCCGCCTTCGGCATATTCTCCCAAAACGCGCAGGTTGCCTGTGAGCGGCAAAACGGCGTCCAGCGACTGACGGTAACGCACATAGTCATCGAATGTTACATCAATGTAAAACAGATACTCCCACTCGCGTCCCACTATCGGGAGCGACTGTATCTTGGTAAGGTTGATGTCATAGAACGATAAGATTGTCAATACTTTTGAGAGGCTTCCTTCCTTGTGTGGCAGTGAAAATACCAGCGAAGATTTGTTGCGCACTTTGCCCTGTCTGTTCAATATCATGTCGCGCAACGTTTCATTGCCGATAATCAGAAAACGGGTGAAATTGTGCTTATTTGTTTCTATTCCGGCTTTCAGAATGTCAAGTCCGTACAGTTCGGCGGCATACGAGCTGCAAATCGCCCCCTGCCCTTTCAGGTGTTCTTTGGCGATTCTCAGCGCCTCGTCGGCGGTGTCGTCCGCATCCACTAATTTAATGTGCGGATACCCGGCAAAAAACTCTTCGCATTGCAGCAGCGCCATGTAGTGCGAATGAACTTCTTCCAAATCGTTAATTGTTTGTCCGGGCAATGCCACCAAGTTGTGTTCGATTCTCAATTTATGGTCGCCGATAATAGTCAATTGGCTCTCGCGCAAGAGGTTATAATTTGGCAACAGGCTTCCGGCAATGGTGTTTTCGATAGCCACCGCTCCCGCCATCGTTTCGTCTGCTTTTAGTTTCGCAAACAGGTCTTTAAACGTGGTGCATGGCACTACCTTTATCTCTTCGTCTCCGAAAAAACAGCGTGCCGCAATGTCGTGAAACGATCCTTCGATACCTTGAATAGCTACTTTTATCATGTTGACAGATTAAAAAATCCCGCCTTTATGGAGCGGGATTCGAGTAAAACTTCTAATTTTATTTTGGTATGAAAAATTATGACAACACTCTCCCGCTCTTACTTTGGCTAAAGTAAAAGAAGTAAAAGTAATATGCGAAAAACTGTGTCATCGACAAAATCTCTAAAAAATTTCTCTGCAAAAGTAATGAATTAAAAGAGAACTACCAAAAAATTACTTGTTTTTAAACAGAATTTTTACAGTCTAAAAAAGAGATTGATTTTTTGAAACACATCCTCCAATTAAGATATATCATTTTTACCACCAAACCTGCTTCCCGTTCTCATATACTACAAAATAACTTATAATTATTGTAATTAATAGGATTAGCGTTCCAAACAATTCTCGTTTTAAAGCGCTTTTTCGGAAAATCCAATTAATTAAACCGAGTGTCAGAATTAACACCAAATTCACTGTCAACA
>JGI20166J26741_11747030_pt1 | contig 10529 bp, 5 predicted proteins | sample TergutCu122P5_FD_26741 | JGI IMG/M metagenome (IMG submission 26741) | reverse complement strand
CCCCAACATTAAATCTCAAAGAAAATATATAGTCTCTGAATTTGTGTATTCTCTCCCGCCCCCTCTGCCCCAACTACTCATCATCAAGCCTGTAGACCAAGTTTCAGACGGCAGTAATGTAGGGGAAACAAGCAGTACTGACTTTTCGTACATGAGCAGTATACACCTCTGAACTGCAGTGAAAAATTACACGTACTACTGAACCTTCGGCTCCCTGCGAGAATGTACAGCCATTTCAGTACCGGTAAAATTATTTATGTCCAATTTTCATCCTTCATTACCGGTCACAGAGTTACGTATTATTTTTCCTTATTGTCGAACCATGTCAAGCTCTAGATTTAGGCTGCTTACTTATTTATGGTTATTTAAAGATACTTTCAATGCCTCAGAAGGTATAGGGGTTAATGCTAAGATAATAAGTAAATAGCAAACTAGGAAGGATGAGTAAGACAGCATTTAGATTCTATCCTAAAACTTTCCCGGTCGAACTTACAAAAACTACGAAAGCGTGAAACAGGTTTGCTGGTCTCCCAAACGACATCTGAACAAAGAACCATGCAAATACGAAGCAGGAACGCTCTCAATTCGATTGTGTCGTTCTTAAGTGTGCTCTGAAGACATACACGTTTATATATGATCATCACCGAGGAATGGAGAAGCATGTATGATCGTAAATGCAGGAAATGCCGCGCAAATGAAAGTCCTAGTGCCAGCAGTAACCGCTTTGTGAATCTAGATTACAAAATCTCTTAAATATCTTAAACAATGGCTGAGCAACTTGAACAAACCGAACAGCACGGAATTCCTCCAGCAACAGGGCATTCGTTTCTGGTTGCATATACAATGGTCCCTCGATAATCCGGATCCCCTTGTGGTCCGGTCAATTTTGGGCCAACTACAGCCTAGTAGTTCCTATTGAAATTATTATTATTACGGTAATTATTATTATTATTATTATTATTATTATTATTATTATTATAACTATAACATGCTGTTAAGTACAGTATCTCCCCTTTAAGGAGTTTTGCCTTAGCAATGTTTGATTTTTGTTTTGTTACCTACACCACGGAATTTCCCCTCAGTGGTATGGAATCCGGGTAATCCGAACAACTCCTCCCTCCATATAGTCCGGATGACCGACAGACTACTGTACAAAATTTTAATGCTGCAGGATTAGGAGAGGGAAAGAAATTAAAGAACTGACCTGATATTTTCTTGAACAGACTAAGGAAAACAATAAGAAACCTCATAAACGTCTCTACTACAAGGACTTACTACCCGGTACCGGACGAGGTTTTACGGGTATTTCCAAGTACAAATTTAGTGCTTCAACATAGATGCCCCAAATATAGCTGAGGTACACTTCGGGACAAATAATGAGGCATACGCGTGTTAATCAAGCATTTTGTTTTTCTAATGTGGGTGACGTGCAACACATGGCTCAAGAGTGAAGTCGTTTGAAACTTAGTGCTGCGAAGAGATCGTAGTGTTCGTAAACTAGCCATGTCTTCGCCTTCGAAATTTACCCACAGCTTTATATAAATATATGGCGATGACGTAAAAAGAGTAAAGAGAAATAATGGCAAATTACTGAAAATGGAATAAGCACCGTCTCCGGCCCCCCTGACCTGACAATATTTAGGGAAGGTCGGAGGGACTGTTGGAAGTCAGGTCATCGGAGAGAATTTACAGCGCCTCACAGACCTGTGGACCTACGAATAACCTACATTTTCTCATACAAAAATGCGCCTGTACGTTGCGGCTGCACGTATAGCCGACTATATTAACAATGGAAACTTCTTCACTTCTGTAAAGCACGAATATACCCAGCAGGATATTGGGATGTTACCGCGCCAAGCACTCCGTAGCACAAATTACTTACAGGGCCACAACAGTGAATCCCGAGAAGTGCATGCACGTGAACTAAAGGAATAATAGTCGCAGGTGTTCTATAATATTCCTTTTGTCACAAAGATGTCTTGCATTATCTTCTTATCTGAAATTATTTCTAAGCATGTCTGTACATTATAAGATTTCGCAGAAGCAGGTATACTTAATTTAGTTTACTATTACTCATGTACCATCTCAGTTCACTGCATGTCTAATTACTTACTGCCTTTCAATTTACACAGAGTTCGTGTTATGAATATTTGATTAATGAAATGCAATAGTGTCAAGAAAAGCACCCCTTTCGAAATATAAGACGCCGCACTACCGACTCTCTCGAAATTCCGCCGACAGTGGCTAAACGAGTTGCCCCTTGTGCTATTCCTGACACGTCTAGTAGAAGCCAGGAATTCATGTCGAATTACAAAACTGCATGTAGGGGGGGGAGTGGAACAATTTATCGACCTCTCGTCAACATTTGACAGCTTCAAGGACGCTTGAAACTTGGAATTAAATGTTTCAAGTAGGAAGGAAACTCACGTAGGGTTAATGTCCTAAGGAGAGCAGTGTACGTCCATTCATTATTATGTCTAGAATATCAAGAAACAGAGCCCGCTTAGTTCGTCTCCCTGTCAATCAGTCTGCTGTGTTTATATCACTCCGTGACAGGCAGTCAATCCACAACAGAGCTCTGAATGAAACTGCTTTCCACAGAAAGCAGACGTCTTTGCCAGCAGTACTTGGGAGTCTGTAAAATGTATACTGCCACATTCAACTACACAAACCTTTCGCGGTACAGTAATAATAAACATTAAACTGCGGTACATAAAAACCAATAATTGCAATGGTAGGAAGGTTGTAACATTTTTACAAAGCGTAGGTTGCGAACGGATGAATACGTCTTAGGTTCACCTATGCAATAATCACACGAAAAAGTGCACTTACAAATTATGTCCGTCGTTATTAACAAAGAAATTTCTTAAACGGTTCGATATTATGGATCATTATCAGTAAAAATTATTCAACAACAGGCGTGTAAACATATGGATATTATTCTAACGGTAAGCCTACACTGAAATACGTAATATGCGTTAAAGAGTTGACTGACTTCAACAGGCTCAGGTTAGAAACAAGTGGCAATCTCTTGTGAAAACGGCAATGAACCTTCCGTTTCCTCAAAACGCGGGGCATTGCTTGAGCGCTGAGGAAATATTAACTACAGCACCTCTCAAGACTACAAACACTGAACTTAAGATGACCCCCTTTCACGAAAACCCATATTCCCTTCAGAGGGAATTTAAAAATGTAGCACACAAAATTAGCGACAGCATTTGTTGCACTTCAATACAGTTACTTTGGGCTGTTTACTCATTTATTAAGTGACGTGCACTTCAGCAGAGGTCAACATTGGAAATTTTCGATACTTTTAAGTGAAATTCTACCACGTATACTTACAAAACTGTTCAACGGTTCGCGAGCTGATACTCTCTAACCGACGGAAACGACCTCCACAAAAGTCGCGCTTTTTTCCTTCGTAAAGTATGTCTAAAAATCAGGCTTTTGAGGCCCCCTGACTCTAACACAGCAAACGTGGACAGTAGGCGGGAAAGCAGTAAACATGTAAAGACAAGAGGCAGGAAAACAGTACCCAAGTAAAGATGATAGGCAAGAAAGCAGTAAACGTGTATAAGCAATAGGCAGGAAAGGAGTAAACGTGTAAATACTATTGGTAGAAATGCAGTAAAGGTGTAAATTCTTTTGGCAGGAATGCAGTAAACGTGTAAAAACACCTGGCAGGACAGTAGTCAACGTGTAAAAACAACTGGCAGGAGAGCAGTAAACGTGTAAAAACAATTGGCAGAATAGCAGTAAATGTGAAAAAACAATTGGCAGGAGAGCAGTCAACGTGTAAAAACAATTGGCAGGAGAGCAGTAAACGTGTAAAAACAATTGGCAGGAGGGCAGTAAACGTGTAAAAACAACTGGCACGAGGGCAGTAAATGTGAAAAAACAACTGGCAGGAGGGCAGTAAACGTGTAAAAACAATTGGCAGAATAGCAGTAAATATGAAAAACAATTGGCAGGAGAGCAGTAAATGTGAAAAACAATTGGCAGGAGAGCAGTCAACGTGTAAAAATAACTGGCAGGAGAGCAGTAAACGTGTAAAAATAATTGGCAGGAGAGGAGTAAACCTGTAAAAAAATTGGCAGAAGAGCAGTAAACGTGTAAAACAATTGGCAGGAGAGCAGTAAACGTGTAAAAGCAACTGGCAGGAGAGGAGTAAACGTGTAAAAACAATTGGCAGGAGAGCAGTAAACGTGTTAAAACAATTGGCAGGAGAGCAGTAAACGTGTAAATACTACTGGCAGGAAAGCAGTCAACGTGTAAAAACAACTGGCAGGAGAGCAGTAAACGTGTAAATACTGCTTGCAGGAAAGCAGTCAACGTGTAAAAACAATTGGCAGGAGAGCAGTAAACGTGTAAAAAATGGCCGGAGAACAGTAAACTTGTAAAAACAATTGTCAGGAGATCAGTAAACGTGTAAGTACTAATGGCAGGAAAGCTGTAAAGGCGCAAAGACAAGCATCTAGTCTATGCAAAAGTCGAAAAAGGAGTGCCCATAGAACGTTTTTTTATCACAAACACTTTAAGAGATCTCGCGGTAGAAAGTTTGCGAAGAAACGCATAGGTCTATATGCAGGCTTTCGCTAACAACACACATATTTCACACTCATTTTACTGTAGTTTCGGCTGCTGTAGTGCAAAACCATGAGCAAACGTACGGCAATGTTGACAGGTACTGCGTGAAATTCTGTATTCGTATTCAATTTCTTAATTCCTATCGCATATCCATATCGTGCGACCAATATAAAGAATCAAACATCCAACGTAGGACGAACCACATTTATTAAAACAATTACAAAATAATGACGATATAGAGGGTGGAGATAGTATTTGCATAGGCTCAAGTAATAATTCACAAAAATAAAATAGGACAAAAACAATACTAAAGCAGATACATGACCGAAAATGAATACGACAGGCAGGTAGGCTCCATCAGTCATGCTCGAAAGTCGTTGTGTTCTTTTGCTCTAAACAGGGGTGCTGATAAGTCCTTAGCCCGACCAGGAAGGAAACAAGCTACAGCGACAAAAGATTCCGATTGTCATATATCCTATTTATAATTATAATTGGAGGAATATTATTACTATTTATATATATATATATAAATATATATAACAAGACTAGCATCAAACGAAATGTTCTCATCATCAAACAAAATACATCGGGAAGTAGGTGGGGCTAAGAACTTATCGGAACCCCTGTAGAAAAGAAGTACAACAGTTGCAAATTTTCCCATTACCAATTACTATCGAACATTCCATGCCCTTTCGTTACGTTACAGTACAGTCGGTCCCACCTCAAAGGTTCGTAAATATGCCTGTTAATGCTACGTACAGTAAGAACTGAAGTAAGGCGATGGGAGGGAGGGGGGGGGCGGCCTTAAATGGCATAATGTTCATAAGAAATTTCGTGCAAATCGGTCAACTGGTTTAAAAGTTGTAATGGGAGAACATAGACAAGAACGTGCCCTGCATGAATCTGCTCTTAATGCCTTCGCGAATGTACTTTAATTTGAGTAGCCCTTCGCAAATAAATGAAAATTTTCAAAGGATCTGTTAGCTATTTTAATATTCCGATTTCTGTCTGCTTTCTGATACTAACCCTTTAGTACGTAGTGGTGACTCAAATACGGAATGGAATAATGGGTTTCTCCTATCAGTGTCATTCCACAAAAGCTTCATATTCGGTCTCATCTTAACATTACTGTTAAATGAAATACAAACAAATGCTCTTTTGAATATCAGGAAGCACTGGGCAGAAAAGTATTTTCATATTGTTTCTTCAGTCTTCAAAATTTCGCATGAGGCCCCACTCATCTTCATTTCATTTACGAGTTAACCCCCTTAACTGGCAATGCATGCAGTTTGTGTTTTTTTTTTTTGGCACAAGTTTATTTTTCCGCTCAGTAAATCCCCACCAACAATGTCCTGGCCACTTCTTGAACCTTCCTACGCGTGTGACACTCACCTCGAACTTGTATTTGTGGCTGCCCAGAGAGGTGCGCTGTTTTTGCCAGAAGTTGTCTGGCTTTATTATATAGGCAATGTGGACGGAGCCGGGAAAATGTTCCTGCAGTACCTTCAGGATCGGCTTCACGGTGCTCCAAGTGGCGCCCCTCATGTCGATGACCACTGTGAACCCCTGCTCCCGTACTTCATCACTGCAAGCAGAAAACAGACGGCTGTGATAGCTTAGAAGGAGTTCTGTTCAGTATGTGCAAAGTTGACAAACACAAACAGTGTTTAGCAAGTCTCTCTCGGGTATTAAGCGACCATGTTGTCTTGGTCATTAGAAGTGTGTTGGAGAAACACAACAAGACTGAAAATGTCTACATTGTTAACCAACAAATGCACACAACTGTCATATCATTCACAATAATAACTTTATTTTTAAAAATATTCAACTCCTATATATTTCGGGCATTACAGGTACATCTTCAGGAAGTACATTAATTGTTGTTGTATACAACAGTTACATGCATATGTGGAAGAACTGGTGGGATTCTTCGGGATAGAATGAATATGCGTAGCGAACAAAACTGTTACACTGAAAGTTAAAATATAAAAATATATCAACGTGCCTAGCATTTTGTTATTTATAAAAAAATAGCTTATATTAGATTATAACGTTCGGAATGGAAAATATAGACTGAAAATGGTTTACAGCGTGATGTAATTCACAGATGTTAGGAAGGCGTTTTTTGTCTTAATAACATCATACGGTTTGAAGGTACACGCGTAAAAATAATACATAAATAAATGCACTACACTGATTACAAAATATGCCTGTAGTCAGCTGACTACATTACTCAAATGTATTTTAAAAATCAGTAATACGCATAATAGAAGATATAACAGGTTACGTGTTTCGGCTAAAACCAAGCCATCACCAGGTCCTTTACCATGAACATTGAAAAGAATACTAAAACTGCATGATCAGGCATGATGATGGCTGCTAACATAGGTCGCAACATGTAGCTGGTTTGTTAACCAGTAAAATTGTATTCTTGCCGAGAAAATAAATGCAGTTTCAATCCCGTCACCAATTCCTACAGCTATTTCACCTCCACTCCACCTTACCCCCTCTTATTCTCCATCCAGTTGTTTCAACATTCTGTTCAGAACACATACCGTTTAGCAATAATCTTTGCTAATGACAACCGCTTTCAGCTGGTTGACGTAAGCCAAAGGTGCCTCTAGGGGAAAAGAACAATGGGCAGATAAAAGGAATGGTCATGAGTCGCATCCCTACCTTCCGTGGGCCTTCTTTTCGCGACCTGGGTTTGGACAGGTGACTGGAGCTTACTACTGCTCAGAGTTTTGGCCACCTTTTTACAGTTCTTCCCCATTTTATGTTCTGTGTCAGTGTACACAGATTACAGTTGGTTAGCGACAATGTTTATAGATACAACTGGATGTTTTAGCGAAGAAAAAAAAACAAATTGTATAATACAGATTGTTTTCCCGAAGTTTTAATGGAGAATGTGTGTTTTATAACGTGACTCACTGGTCCAATACTAGGAAACGGAATTAGGTGACCGTATTTGTGGTTAATATGGGCACAACAGTATGACTGAAATACCCCAGCCACAAGCATTTCCAATTAAGAAGTTCGTGCTTCCACACTTTGGCAAAATAGAGGGAGACAGTAGCACGAACATAACTAACGAGGAATGCGAATAACTGAAACTTCGCATGAAGATGACACAAGGTGCCGAAACATGCATCCAATTCAGTATAACGTCACATCATGTGAGCGCTGAATTTAGACTGTGGAGGCGAAGTACTTTTATTAAATGTTTATACCAAGATACTCAGTCGTAATAAATTAAAATTAATATAATCTGGGTGGCTTTAATTGCAGCGTTTTAATTATGACGTTCAACCTAACTACATTCCTACAGGGGGAAGAAAGTAAGTTTATGAGGCACCATTTACTTCTTTGTGTGTGTGTGTGTGTGTGTGTGTGTGTGTGTGTGTTGTGTGTGGTGTACCCCATTTTAAATTTGAACCTGGTGACCAATTTCCACGAGACCTCGTAAGGATATTATTCCACTGCAGGGGACCCCAACGACATATTCTTCGATTTCCTACAGCCACTAATAGCAAAATGGCGAAAGCGTGGGATGGAGGATACTGTACTGCTACTGAAATGATGATGGATCTTGGAAAATATGCAACTCCTCTTAAGGCAGTGTTCTTGTACATTCCAAAATAACAAGATGGCGACCGTGCGAAATTTTCTTTAGCTTTCCGTTTGATTACAACAAATCACGAACCGCTGTAGTTACTACATACGGCATAAGATTTGAAAGTCAGCATTCACAAACACCGCGACGACGAGAAACTTTGAGGTTACATGCGACACATTTACCTTACACGGAATCTGTGTTTTAGTAAAGAGTTCTACATAAACGTAACACAGCCTAAGCATATAATACCACTAACAAATACGTAGAAATAGGAATGTGTGCAGTGGGAAAACAGGCCTCCAGTTCACTTCGGAACTCTTTATTGTTAAGATGCAAATTACGGTATTTAATTGACTTTAAAAAACACAAAGAACACTATAAGTATGTATACGTGGATCAACAGAGCGACTTGCATGAACATTATAATGGAACAGGTCACATCTTGACCCTTGAAGTTGGGACCGATAGGTTGTCCTGAAACGTCGGTAAAAATTACCACTATTCGCTGTGTAATATCCCAGCAAAGTACATTTCTCACGACAGCCACTGTATGCATAACCGTAACAATGAGGCGCGTTCGCGTAACCATTGTTTACGTAAAAAAGAAACAAGTATTACATATTCTGAGTGTGTGTGTATTTAGTCTTAGTTATCCAGCACACATGCGCCGTACTATCATATGTGGCGTGTCTGGCTCTACCGTATTTTTTCACATTATCTTATAAATGGCACGAATTTCGGAAAAATACTATCGAATACAAAAATGTGTTTTGATATTCTCTACAACTTTTGCCTGAAACATTTCCCATTCTAAGAAGAATTCAGCTAGACACTGTCATAAATGTACAAACGTCTTCATGTAAGGTAGGCTACCTGTTATTCTTGTTACGTTTTAATCAAACTCGAATTTTCTAGAGAGATTTTGGAAAAATATTCCTATACCAAATTTCATGAAAATTCGTCCAGTTTGAGCCGAGTTGTTCCTTGCGGGCGGATGGATGAATGGACGGACAGGAACGCATGACGAAGCTTAATAGTCGCTTTTCGCAATTCTCCTAACGCGCCTAAAAACTGCAAGAATGTATGACATCTGCTGCGATTTTTATCACGTAAACAGTTCCACGGAAGTAATACCAACAAGACAGAGTAGAGCGACGTAATGTGTGGTAGACCTACTTCCGTTTAGTACTAGGAGATCGTCCTGGGTACCAACTTTGGTGTAGAGACGCAGGCTATACTGACTGAGATTATTCGTAGGTTTCTTCAGGCTCTACAAACAAAACCCGTAACAGTGCTTTAAATTACGCCAAGACTGCTCCGTTCCGCACCCGTTATCTGTCATAACGCACTGATCATCCTTCCATTCTACGCTATACATACTGATCTATTAACAGCGTCGTTAAACAACCATAAATACAGAAGTAGCACTCACTGTATCAGTACACAATTGATGTCCGTACTTAGAAGATCTTTATTAACACTTTACTGGGCTAAGATATTTGGAGAGTCCGTAAGTACCTCCAATAACGCAAACATCTCAGGCAAAAGAAATCAGCCCGTTAATAGTGTTTGGGGCACAATCCCTGTACTGGAATCTAATAAACTGTGTGGACAGGATACAGTGTTATTCTACGGTCAATAAGCTGTATACATAGATACCACTGTGCAGGGTCCCACAGACTTTTCAAAAAGTCTCGACAGCACATCTAAGTTTTTGGCGCCTGTAAGGTGACATGAAGGCAGTACCATTCTGAGAACCCACAACTCCGGAGTGACCTGTGCACCTCACTGTTATCTGGCGCTTTCTGCTCAGTTCATTTGACACGATACATATTGCTGCGTGATGGGAGGGAGAGAGGGGGACTCAACAACTAACTAGACCCGACTAATTAATTCCATGGAGCAGAGTCCTTCCTCAGAAGCTAACAGGTACTGAACTAGTCAAGAAATGCCTCGCATTTTATGGAACCCGAAGGCTCATTACCGCATTCACAAGCGCCCGTCACCTGTCTTTATCCTAAACCACAGCAATCCAGTCCATAACTCCCCATTCCAAATACTGAAGATCCATTGTAATATTATCCTCCTATCTAAGCCTAGGTCCTCCAAATGGCCTCTTTTCATCAGGTCTCTCCACGCAAACCCTATACAGGGTGTTCCACGACTTTAGGGCATAACTGCAGGAGGTGATTTCCTAGGTCTTTGTGATGAAAAAATTTCATATTTCATGTGTCCGGTTTTGGACAGTTACGGAGTTATGACCGTTTGAAACTCAGAATAGAAGGTAACGATTACTGACAATAAACGGAACAAAATAATAAACCAG
>JGI20166J26741_11746919_pt1 | contig 10530 bp, 2 predicted proteins | sample TergutCu122P5_FD_26741 | JGI IMG/M metagenome (IMG submission 26741) | reverse complement strand
CACATCAACACACACATGGTGGACAGCATCCGTTTACCTGTGATTTGTGTAATAAGTCATTCACACAGCAGGGTGATCTGAAGGCACATCAACACACACACGGTGGAGAGCATCCGTTTACTTGTGATGTGTGTAATAAGTCGTTCACATTGCAGGGTAATCTGAAGGCTCATCATCACACACACAGGGGAGAGCATCTGTTTATGTGTGATGTGTGTAATAAGTCGTTCACAGAACAGGGAAGTCTGAAGGCACATGAACGCACACATAATGGAGAGCGTCAATTTCCCTGTAATGTGTGTAGTAAGTCATTCAAAAATAATAGCCATCTGAAGATACATAAACGCACTCATAGTGGGGAACGTCCATTTAACTGTAATGTATGTAATAAGTCTTTCACAATACATATTCATCTGAAAGTACATCAACGCATACATACTGGAGAGCGTCCATTTATGTGCAATGTGTGTCATAAGTCATTTGCAGAACAGGGTAATCTGAAGGTACATCAACGCATACATAGTGGGGAGCGTCCATTTAGGTGTGATGTGTGTAGTAAGCTTTTCACACGGCAGAATCATTTGAAGGTGCATCAACAGACACATAATGGAGAACGTCCATTTCCCTGTAATGTGTGTAATAGATCATTCACACTGCAGGGTCATCTGAAGGTCCATCAACGCACACACAGTGGAGAGCGTCCATTTAGGTGTGATGTGTGTGATAAGTCGTTTGCGGACCAAGGTAATCTGAAGGTACATAAACGCTCACACAGTGGACAGCGTCCATTTAAATGCGATGTGTGTCATAAATTGTTCACACGGCAGAGTCATCTGAAGGTACATCAACACACACATGAGCAACGATTTGATTGTGATGTGTGTAGTCAATCATTTGCTCGAAAGAATGTTCTGAAAAGACACTTGCTGTTACATTGTAGGCAGAATCCATAACCCTGTGCTATATATACCCAAACACAAACAACTGTAATCTAAGACAACCCCACAAATAAATCATGTCTGCCAAGGGAAAATGTATTTATTCAAATCTAAGACAACTCCCTAAAAATGAAAGTCTGCTAAGAAAAATATTTTACTATTAATTGCGTGCACTTAATACGTAAAGCAGACCAGATTCTACTTACCTTTACCAATCGGTGTCCCTGCCTCCGTCTTCATAGTCAGTGCCTTCAGCTCCCTCACACTCACTCCTGACATTCCCATCCTCTGTACTGCCATTCCACAACTATCATTATTAGTCCCCACCATAGCACTGGACATAACAGCACTGCTTAACACCTTTTACAGTCACTTCTGTTGATATGCACTGCCATGCTGATACGATCCACATTGACTAAATGATAAACTTGTATTTCCTGATTTATAGACCTGATACCACAAAGATTTTCTCCACTGATGACGTTAGTAGTCAGAATATTAAATACATATATTCCAGTTTTTTGTGTTGTGTCGTGGTCATTCTGCTTTCATGGCTTACTTCTATGGTTTTTAATCTATGGATTGGTCCATGTTTTATTTTTGAGCCTTGTGGTTAATATGTAATTTTCCACTAACCATTTTCCTGTTACTACCCATTGACTAAATTTGGTCTCAGGTGCATATCTTAACAGGTTACTGTAACTGTGGTGTGCAGTCATTAAGAATAGTTCAATCTAAGGGATACAACATGTTAGGGGCTTCTTTGCTTGAAAACAGAAACAGAGCTGGTTTCTGAAATGTTTTGCATATTTAAAGAATTAGATGATGAGGGACCCCTTATTTATTAGTATTCAGCCCTTGGGCCAGTTTGGGCAGGAACCAGAGCCCAATCAGGTGACCGGTATGGCTCTGGTACGCTGCATCCTGTGCAAGTTCATAGGGGTAGTTTGCCATTGCTTTCCCCCACGTTTGGACTTCCCACTTTTGTCGCCAGGTGCCTCCATGTCCGCAACGACGCGAGAGATCCTAGCAGCGAAAGATGGAACTATGGACGAGAAAGTCTGGTAATTTTGCCTACATGACGTCTCTGTTCATGCCATTAGGGATCTTTTACATGCCGCAAATGATGGACCCCTACCACCCAAAAAAGAAAAGATTGACAATTAACTTGAATCATGCTATATTCTTTTAGATTTCTTGACCCTTGAAGATGGGGCCAATAGGTTGTCCCAAAATGTCGGTTATGAATTATTACTGCATGCTGCTTAATATCTCACAAGAGAACAGATCACATGGTGATTTGGCAACGCAGACCTTTGTTTGGCTCCACATGGTCCGGTTCAGAGTGATCCGGTTTGGCGTGGTCTGGTTTGGCACTTGTACACGAATTTAAGATGATTGCACACATTTTAGCACCAAAATTCAGGAAAAAACGCCTCATCCTGCATTCGAGTAAATGCAGTAATTCACTGTGTAGTTGGCGTAATGTAAGTTGCTGTTAGTGCAGAATAAGTATGGCATATCCACGTATCTATGACACTTTTGTTTTTCAATTGTGCAGAGACATAATTACTTGCACAGAGCACAGCGTTCTGAGTCCTCTCATGTGCAAGACAGTTTTCTACTATCAGAATATGAATGACAACTCCATGCATGTGCATTGTGTGTAAGGTGATGTTTGGAACAGTTACCTAACGCAGGGATCCTGAAGTGATACTCTGGTGATTTCTGAAGTAAACAGATGTGAATATTTATTCAACTTCTCAGTCTGGTTTGTCCCCTCCAGCACCATTTTCCTGTAGGCCACATAATTCTTGAATAGCTTTTGTGTGTTTTTGACACTAATAATCACATAGCATCTGATGGTATCCTGCAGTTTATTGAAGGTAACATGAACTGCACATTGGATACATTACTTTATGTCTGCCAGAAGTTAAAGGTAAAGGTAAAATTCACCCTATAACAGGCCATGAAGGCCTATAGGGGGAGTAGAGGTATAGCTGTACTCTTTCTTTAACCTCGGCGCTAGTTGGGAGTGGGTGGTCAATGCCACGCCCTGGCCGCTTTACTGCTGGGAAAGAGACCCGGTACCCATTTTATGGGAGGCTGGGTGGGCCCCAGGACCGGTCTGGATGGGTGCAGAAAATCTCACCCCCATGGGGATTCATTCCCCAGACCTTCCAGCCTGTACTGAGTCCCTATACTGACTACACTATCCTGGCCCTGTCCGCTAGAAGTAACTGTCTTATGTGATAGAACCTTTGAAATTTCTCCTTACTAGCCAAAGAACTGGTGCAAGTTGACAGGGCCTCTGTGCCCCAATATTTTTGTGTTTTAATCAGTTTGTTAATTCATTGTGATTTACATTATAGTTATTTCTATATTATGCACTTGATTTTGTATGCTTGTGCGTACGCATGCTGAAAATCCCTTTAACTTCATCGCATCTGTGTGCGTAAGATTGCCTGTGACTATAAATGTAGAAAGTTACTACAGCTAGCCGGCAGGTTCCAAGTTCATCAGTATAATGAGCAGTTAAAACTTTGTGAAGTATTGCAAGGAAAGGAAGCATGCGTATATTATTTGGGTCAGTTCAATCATTTACCTGTTTCTCTAATACTCCTTTTTCTCTTTCTGTGTTATGATTATTAAGCTATGTCTTTTTCTGACAGCGTTGTGTTACGTCTGACATGACTTATTTTGGACATTTACCATTGAGTTTCTTCAATCACATATAGGTCCAGTTTCCAAAATACTCTGTCAGAAGAAGTTCAAGACATTGTCTAGTGCCCACAACAGTAGCTTTGTTTATGATCATTATTTGTGTTACATGAGTTGTAATTGGTGAGGAATGTCACTGGGCGAATGAGAATATACTCATGTAGTTTATGATATTATGGAAATGGTGAGATGCTGATGACAAGAAGAGAACAGTTTGAATCTGGTTTCAGTAGGAAAGGTAAGGCAATTAAAAAACTCAGCATATGAGATGTGTGTAACTCCCAACTCTAAGTTGCCAGGTGATATTCTGCCATCATACACATGCATAGTGTAGCATGTACACATATATATTTTGATATAAACTTACGTAAGATTTTGATAACTGGGTGTAAAATGCAGTAAGTTTAATGACTGTATATATATATATTTTTTTTTTCCAATGCCACCACATGTCCTCTCAGACTTCGTGGTCTCCCCCCCCCCAGCTGTGGCTGAAGTGCAACCGACTTCTGAGGTTGGGATGCCCAGTAGGTGCGGTTACGTTGTCCCGATGAGAATGATGGTGAAATGAGAGGTGAATCTGAGGTGCCAGGGGGGGCCTTAAACCTAATTTCTACCAACTACCCAGACCACGGTCACCATCATGGGCGTCTTCCCCTTTCATGTCGTATATGGGAAAGGAGAGATGACATCTCCCGTCCTTTTTCTTGTGCATCCGCCTGTGGAGTGTGTATATACCTAATTATATATATATATATATATATACACACACATGCACGTCGATTACAAAACTGTCCCCTCCTGGCAAAATAGAACGGGAAGTATTCAAACTTATTTCTTACTTCTCTGCCATGGGTTCTTAAAACTCTGTAATTTACCCATTTTGTGTGTGTTACTGATGATTTTAATACTTTGTTATCATAGTGATGGACCTTTTACTAACACAGTTTTATTGTAATGATAAGTGTGATGGGACACCCCACAAAAAAACACAACAAAAGCACCTGTATGTCATTACATTATTTCTGCTTGTCTCGTAAAAAGCCTGATGTTGGATTTATTAATCTGAAACATGTCTCTGAAACCTATGCAATTGTTAAAAAAACACTATAATAGAGACAATAAGGCTAAATAAATTACGTTGTTTTGGACATGTACAGAGAGTGGTAGAAAGTAGAATTCCCAAAAGAGTATTATATATGAGCTTGGAAACAACAAGATTGAGAGGTAGACCAAGAAACAGATGGTAAGATGAAGTGTGGCAGTTAAAAGTACGTAACAGAGAGGAATGGAAGAAGCTCCTGCGAATGGCAAGGAATCGTCACATTTTGCACATGCCAATGGAATGAACGAATGTCTGAAATGAAAAATAAGTGGTGTTTCAACTGAGGACAATTTTTCTTCCTTTGTTGAGTTAAAACACAACGCATTGTGTTCTGTTAAGTCAAGCACATTGTGTTTAAAGGTGTATAAAGTATATAATCATGTGTTGGTGGAAGTAAGAGCTTGCAGTCCGACAAGACTGCAGGAGTATCACTGCTCTAAGATAGAACTGTCCTTCTGCTGCAAAATTTGTAATTTTAAAAACTCAGTTCTCCTAGGTTTGCAAAGAGAAACAGGTTAGTTTGAATGGGCAACGGTTTTTATGCCCCTTAATACGGAGTTCCACAAATCCTGGGTGTCAATCACAGGGGTGACTTGAGTTTTGTATGGTGGTGTACAGTATTCATAGGTCATCATTTTGGAAGTTGATTTATGTCACTCTTGAATTTTGAGGTTAGTTCTAGATTTTTGTACCATGTGTGCATACCTGTGTTGATGACCTACAATTTTCAACCCTGAAATTTACATCCTCAGTGTATCTGTACTGCTCTAGTTTTGTTAATATTACTACCAAGTTTATGAGTAGAAAGATAAAAGTAAAATTCACCACAGAACAGGCCACGGTGGCTCAAAGGGAGAGTAGAGGTATAACTGTACTGTTTCTTTAACCCCAGTGCTAGATGGGGTGGGTGGTCAATGCCACGCCTCGGCCTCTTTATCCCCAGCAAAGAGACTCAAGGCTGGGTGGGCCAGTCTGGTTCGTTGTGGAAAATCTGGCCCCCACCAGTATTTGATCCCTGGACTGTCCAGTCCTTAGTGAGTTGCTATACCAAGTACACTTTCCCAGCCCACACCTGGTGTATGAGCAGAAGATGTAATCACAGCTTTGCCTGCATGACCTTATGTGTTGTTATCCAACCATTACTTCTATGCAGTCTTTATAAGAGACTTTGATATTCCTAATACAGATATTTTTGAATCACCTGCAAGAAGTGGCCGGAAATGTTTATAGAGCTCCCAGTGTCACTGTTAGAATACGAAAAGTCAAGGTAGTGTAAGTTCTAACTGTACCAGACGCAGAATCTGGTGCAAAATATCTGTTGGTCAAATAGATTAGCCATGGTGTAGCTAGAGGAGAGTATAAATTGCTAATCTGACAGAGAACTACAGAGTGAGGAATGGTGGTGACAGCATTAGAAGAGAACAGAATAGAATAGGTAATGGGCTGGAGCCCTTGCAGTCCCAGTGCACATAGGCCTTGGAATGATTATAGCATTACTTAAATTACAATAAATTAGTCAGTTTGCCTTTGAGTAAATGCATAAAGACATGAAGGTACTTAGGTAAATAAACTTGTGAAGAATGAAGTACATTTTCTGAAGCTGTGCATAAGGTGATTTATCATGTATTTGAAGTAATATAATTGACCTTGGACATTGAATGTCAAAATATTGAAGGAAGTATTATCAAAATAGATTGGGGTGTGATAATGATGACAGTACTGGTGCCTATCCATTCTTCACAGTACTGCAAGTTGTGTTTGCTGTGATAGAATGTATGAAGGCATACTTTACTTTGAAGTGTTTTTCTAGAAAAAAAAATGTCAATAGAATGTACACCTGTTAGAAAAGCACAAGCTTACCTGCACCAATTTTCACTAAACTTGCAAATGCCAAAACAGTCTTGCACCAAATTCCACCTGGACATTACATGTGGAAATTAATGTACGGCATTTAGTGAACTGTGATTGAGACAGTTTAGATGGGAATTAGAATTCCTCAAGCAGTTTTGTAAAGCTGAATGTAATGAAAATTTAGCAAACAGTTTTGCCCTTGTGCAGTATTGTGTACAGATGGACAGGCATGTTATCCTCGTAAGGCAATATTTTTAACTTTGTAAAGGGGGATTAAGAGTTGGACAGTACTCTGTTTCCAAAAGAATGGGAACATCTTACATATTCAAAGGTTAAAAATATTAGAACATACCAAAATTATACAGAGTGGAATGGAAGTAGTACCTTCATACTTAATTGGTTAAGGGTGATCCATAATCCTGCTGACTCAGCACATATAGCTGCTGTAGACAAAAAAGTCTGAAATAGAAAATGATTGGAAAAAGTGCATTAATCCCTTATAGCCCCGTGGTACCGATATGTTCCATGTGCTGTAACATTAAAATCTCTACATTTTGCCCATACATTGTATTTTTGTGTTCGTATGATCCCCAAAACAAACGGTGATTTCTTTCTCAATACTGTGTTAAGTGACTGGTTGTATACATAATGTCAGGGTTAGAACTGAACATGTAGGACGTACGTAAAAAATTTGAACGTATTTCCTAAAGTGGCCCCATGGCTCAGGCTATTGGTCACCGCGACCACACTCTGGGGACCCAGGGTGAAACCAGGTGGACAAATTGGCACTGGTACCCGTTTCCTCATGATTCTAGCAATGCTCCATATTCATGTTGAGGGTGACTGCCTCTTCATTTCCGTAATGCAGGACATTCCGACAATAACGTAAGGTTAGTCCTACGAACGTAAACGTTTCCCTCTTTTTCACGTCGCCAGAGAGGCGATTTCCACGCCTCATTGCGTCTGTCTGAAGCACACTAATGGGTACTCGCACACTGGAGCTTATCGGACGTAGCGCACGATGAGTAGTCTCGTTATTTATGATCCGTGGTAGTCTGCATGTTGGTAGTCATATGGCATTGCCCCATAGTCAAATAACATCATACACAACAACCCAAATTAATATGTAATTCAGATTTGAATTTTAATTATCACGCCGTGTTTTTATGTGATTTTATTGCACATAAATACGTTACCTTAAGTTGATGTACTGCGTTACAAGCCGGAAGGTCGCGGGTTCGATTCCCGATTGGAATTTGCCAGCTGCACTATGCCCCTGCCGCTTACTCAGAAACGAGGTCCAAGAATATCTCCTGGGGGTAAAGGCGGCCGATGCGTAGGACTGACAGCCTTACCACCTCCATGTACCGATTGTCTTGAAATCTGGGAGCCTCAACCTCCTGAAACTCTCTGGGCTTGTCCTGGCCTGTAATGGGATAGCTTTATCCTTACATTACCTTAAGCAAAGTGCCAGTCTTTCTTTCGGTCCTACTGCCTCTTTAAGGGGTTTATTTGGCCTTCACAGATTAGGTCATAACATATCCAGGACAGTAACAAACTTTCCGTAAGTCATCCGAAAATACTCAAAATTTTTGCTATCGGCTAGCAAGTCTGGATATAGGAAATAAAATTCGCCATTCATTATTCTGTTGCAAATTATTATGCACCTAGGATCCTTTGGTTCTTACTGACTTAACAAACACATAAATATTTCTTCTTCATAACTGCTCAGGTTGTTTGTTAATCAACGACAATGACTTGAATTTCTTTTGTCCATAGGTGGAAATCCTATTTAGGGTCCTTTTTTATAATTTAGCGCAATAGCTCCCAGTGGGCCAGGGCCTCCTCTTGCATGAGGTTTCTAGCTCACACTCAACAACGTACCACAGTCGGTAGGACTCCTTTGGACGAGTGATCACCTCGTCGCAGAGACCTCTACCTGACAGCACTCACAACAGACATAAACCCATGTCCCTGGTGGGATTCGAACGCACAATCTCAGCAGACGAACGGCCGCATACCTACGCTTTAGACCGCGCGGCCACTGGGCCCGGCTTAGGTTCCTTTACTCTGTGAAATAATTTCGATGCATCTGATGCGCTCTGTTGCTAGATGATCTGTGCTCAGTTTTGAGCGCACAACAAGTTCAAAACACGACCTAAACTAGATGATATGTGAATACTACCGACCACATACGAACGGCTAAGGGCGTCTGGCACCCAATTCCATCTGCCTACCGATTCCAGTGCTGATTGTTAGGGTTTCCGGACTCTGTGTGTACCGTTTACGTGTAAGAATTGAAACATTAGATACGCATCTGCGGCAGACGAGAAGAGGAAGTGAACTGGTGGACGAAATGAGTCCGAGGAAGAGGAAACGACATTCAATAAAGCACTTTCGGGCTAGCAGCCGCATCAGTTGGTGGAATGGCGAGTAAACCAGTGTTCCGAGGACCACTTCCGTTCCTCGTCATCACGGAACTGACTTCCTCCGAAGTCCGTCCTCTAGTGGCGACGTAGTCAGTCAATACGTTTCACTCTTTTGCTGAGTGAATGGACGCTGCCATTCACACACACTGCTACTTCGCTGCCGGTTTCCGTCGCTCCTGCTCCTTCGCTGTACTTCGCTGTACTGCGCTTATTCCTAACTAGCCTGTCAAAACAATAACGAAAGTTCGATGACTGCCAAGTGCTACAAATAATCCAACACTTTGTTTTCCAACTAATGCACACAACGTTAAAAAACGTAGAGTTATTAAAACATTTTAAAATAAGGAAGCTGCTCCAACATTGTTTCGGTTTAGAACCGAAACATGTTGGAGCAGCTTGTTGATGCACGGTGTAACCATGAAGCTACAAATAATATTTTGACAATCTACAGTGAAGTAATACTCCTGAAATTATTTCAAATATCTCATAACATTTCACAAGTCTTGTAAGGATTTGTGTATTGATCTGTACGTTTGAAGTGGCGATGAAAAAAGAGTAATGCCTTCTCCCTGCTTCATAGCTGTGGCTGTTACCTAATCAGACTGAGGAATACTACCATACATACTCCCGAGAGGGGTTCGAGCCAGGTACCTGTCTAAGATTCAGTATTCTCTGAATGTTTTGTTTTGTTTGTTTTCCTGGCGTTACAACCCATTGTGGTTGTATTTTCACAGCCCATTAGCGGGCTTTAGCCTCATCGTTTTCGAGGCTTATTAACCTTTTAAACGCTGAATTAAATCCCATCTGCCATATGCTGGCATTATTAGGAGCTCACCATATTCTCCACATTAGCAGGATAAGGGTTAATCACACACAACGACGCGCCACAGTCGGTAGGACTCCTCTGGATGAGTGATCAGTCCGTCGCAGAGACCTCTACCTGACAACACACAACACACATCCATGCCCCCGGTGGGATTCGAACCCACAATCTCAGCAGGCGAGCGGCCGAAGACCTACGCCTTACACTGCGCGTGCCTACTGGGATCGGCCAATATTCTCTGAATGGCTTATATTTTTCACCAACCCGTTATTTTAGCATGGAACCTACTGGCGTTGGAACTCACTACGTTAGACACTTATGAAACGATGAGTGAATTTGCAACTTTCAGGTGAGACATCCCAACTGCGTTGTATAGAATTATAGAATATAAGCCATATATAGACAAACGCAACTCAATTATTTTATTAAGGTGTATTTCTTACATTGTTTCGTTCAACATGTTTCGGCTCTAGTTATGAGCAATCTTCAGGTTGATTACTTTCTTAGTAAGGTAAAATATACAATTAGCAATGTTATTGTTATTGTTACCTAAGAGATCTCTTATAATACGAGGATTGGAACTTTAATAGTGGCAACTATTTATTTACAACTGATACAAAATAGATACATGTTTCGAAGTTTTACTGTCCTTCACTGTAGTCA
>JGI20166J26741_11746808_pt1 | contig 10531 bp, 10 predicted proteins | sample TergutCu122P5_FD_26741 | JGI IMG/M metagenome (IMG submission 26741) | reverse complement strand
TCAACACTGAAGAAGGCAGGAGGAACTACAGGAGACTGAGGAACGAATTGAAAAGAGCCACAGAAAAGGCCAAAAAGGAATATCTTGAGAACGCATGTACCTTAAGTTTGTTTTGTTTTGTTTTGTTTTGTGTTTGGTGTTTGTGGTCAAGTTCAACTTCGTGCTGTAATGACTGAGCGACAGAATACAGTAGTCTGTTCTTTCAACCCATCGAGTCCACTCATTAATGCGTATGATATCCACGAGTGGCTCCATGCAGCTCTTCGGACCCAGGAAAGTACAGTAAGAATGATTCAAATAGATGACATAAAACAACAAGTTTTAATTAAATTTGTAGATAACGAATCAGTGCATGCATTGCTTAGATACATGGCTGGTCGTGCAGAATACAAATACCCCAGTGGGGAACTATCCATTGTGATTATAGATATGGCAGGGATGAGCACTAAACGTATACGGGTAGCTAATTTGCCCCCTGAGGTACATAACGTTACACTTCACGAGTCTCTCGCTTCCTTTCGAAAAGGCTTGAACATACATGCAGAGACGTGGGCCAGGATCTGTAGACATCCTATGTCAAATAGGGTGCGTCAGGTTGTGATGCATTTGACCCGACACCTGCCCTCACATCTGAAAATAGCTGGATATACAGTGCTGATATCGTACGAATGACAACCGGCCACCTGTTAAGGTTGTGGCGCCGTAGGACATTTGCTCCAGGCCTGCCCCGCGCGCCGGGCAAACGAGACGGAGAGACAAGGCCAACTAAAACCACGTACGCGTCCATTGTCACAAACACAGCCATGCCCCCTGGCAGGAAAATGGAGTACACAAACACTACTGTGGGACAAAATGATGCCCACAACACCACAGCCTCCACAACAACCGCCAATGTATCGGATAGGACAACAGCCCCTAGTTCGACGAAACAGGAACCCTCCATGACAATGAACATGGACACTATGCCCGTCCTAGCGGACGGGACCGCAGATGGCCCACTCGGCGCACCATACCTAGATGACGGGAGGGAAAGGCAGGGACCGACGACGGCAGAAATGTCGCTCAAGGGCCGCCCTTCGCGTCGGAAGACTGACAACCAGACACAAGTCGTAGCTACTGGGATTTCCAGTATCGTGGCCCCCCCCCGACTGACACAGCAGGCCGGAGTGAAAATGAGTACACGCCGATGGATGATAATGATACTAGCATTACAGCCCTCACCAGAGAAGATACACTGGAGGAAATACGTCACAGCCCTAAACGGACTAAGAAATTGAAGATAGAGAAGGCCGATGAGCACCACGCAGAGCGGAGTCGCAGCCTGCCACGACGGGTGCCCTGTAAACGTGGGAAATCTTAATAGTCCTGGCCCACGATTGTAATCACCACCCGCCACAAATGTGTGTCATAAAAATTGCAACGCTTAACATCAATGGGATGACAGCGACGACAAGAGTGGGGATGCTATACAATTTCGTACATAGACATGAACTAGACATACTGTTCCTCGAAGAATTTACAAACCCGGACAAGCTGCACTTTAGGGGATATGAAATTCATCACATTATCGGGACCTCGATGCGAGGGACCGCAATACTCCTGAGAAACGCGATACCAATCACAAAAGTCCATAAGCTACCATCCAGGTGCGCCATGTCTGCTGAGTACAATGGCCTAAGGCTAATAAACGTGTATGCTCCATCCGGCTTAGCACGACGAAGTGAAAGAGAAAACCTTTTTAACACCGAATTGCCCACCTTCTTCTTTACCGCCCCTTCCCACAAGATTATCGGAAGAGATTTCAACTGTGTACTGAACTCTACCGACACCACCTCACCTTTGAAACCAGTAGAGCACTCGGAAATTGTCGACCTAATTGACACCTGGACGCAGGATCCCTTGCGAGCGACCTATACACACCACTTCCCAGCGGAGCTACACGAATAGACCGCCTCTGTGCATCCCCAGACTTGGTGCAGATTAAATCCGGAATTGAAATCATACATGCAGCCTTTATTGATCACCACGCCATAGTGCTCCACGTAAAAATACAGGACCAAACAATACGGAGGGGGACCGGCAGATGGAAAATGAACCCGACCTTGATGCAAGATGACACCCTTAAACGGAAAATACGAGCCAATTGGATGTAGTGGCGGAATCGTAAGCGCCACTATCCACGTGTGGCGATATGGTGGGAGCGATGTATAAAAAATCAACTTCAGCATTTTGTGCGGGCCGAAGAAAGAAATAGGAATGGAGAACCGTCTACATGAATGCCTTTATGACATCATACAGAGACGGACAAATTCCTGGAACTAAACAGGTACAAGGCAAAACTTGTTAAACTGCACGCCACGAGGAGGGAAAAGACCGTGCTGGATAAAGCGAACATGACAGGATGGATGAAGAAGAGCCTTTCTTTTTCCACCTTCTCAAAACGCTTCGACGTCGCAATACGCGAGCAATCCAGCAGATTCAGGACTCACACGAACGCATCACAACCCGACCACAAGAAGTGACGAACATCTTCTTGAACCACCTATGTCAAAAATTTAGGCCTATAGGCATAGACCGCGATAGTCTCCCCACACAGCAAGCCCATATACAACCACTAGATACTGCGGCGGCACAGAGTCTGGAATGACCTGTAACCTAAGAAGAGGTCATCACAGCAATTCGGTCCGGCGCAAAACACAAATCACCTGGAATAGATGGCATCTGCCATGAATTCTATTCTGTAAACTGGGAGACAGTATACCTGGACCTCATCGAGCTACTTAACTACATGTTCCTGAGTATCTACATAACTTCCCGGCAGAAGCACGGGGTCCTTATATTCATTCCAAAAGCGGACGGAGATGGCACCCCCAATGGTTACCGCTCAATATCGCTTCTAAACACCGATTACAAAATCTTGGCGCGGATTCTAGCCCAACGGCTCAAGCTTATCAACTCCAATACACACAATTTTGAGGAGTCCCGGGCAACTCCATCCTAGATGCGGCATCGCAAGTTCAGGACATAATTGCACACGCAGAAAACAGGTACTCCTTTGACCGCATCGCCCACGAGTATGTGTTACATATCTTGTAAAGCTACGGAATACGGCAAGAGTTCATAGACCTCCTACGCCCAATGTTCAGCGACGTCACTGCTTCTGTACAATAAACGACACTCTTGCAGGCCCCATACCGATACAATGTGGCGTGTGGCAAGGCTGCCCGCTGAGCACGGCCCTCTACGCATTATGCTTGCAACCTCTCCTCAGCGCGCTGGACCACAGCCTACATGGACCACAAGTCCGAAGGAGGAAGAGGTGCCGACCAGTTCTTGCATATGCTGACGATGTAACGGTATTCGTTACCCATCCAGCGGAGTTCGTAACCATACGTCAGAAAATACAATGCTTTGAAAAGGCTAGTGGGCACTGCCCAATCCTTCGAAATCGAAAGCCCCGGCGACTGAACTAGGAATTGCTTTCCACGACAACATCAAAGTGTTTGGTGTAACCTTTGGTCCGACCATACCTCAAACTATGAAATACAGCTGGAGAGGCTTAATACACGCAGTTCGAGCACAGGCTCGGAAAGCATACACTAGGAGCCTGTGTTTCGCGCAGCGAGTCCGCTACGTACAATCGTGCCTACTTGCTATGATTTGGTATATTGCGCAAATTGTTTCCCTAACAACCGCACATGCACAGCAAATTACGACAATATGCACTTGGTTTATATGGCAGGGGGCTATCTTTCGGATACCAGTGATGACGCTTTACCTACCAAAGGAGGAAGGCGGATGGGGTTTTCCCAGTATAAGCGCCAAATGTAGGACGCTGCTTTTCAATCGGATTCAGATGATGGGAGACAAGGACGGAACAGTACTCTCGGAACAGATGAGCAACTTGGACCTCAATGACATCCTGGCGAACCCGCCTAACGTGGCCCGGAACCCTCTAAGCTTGTCCATATACGACAGTGTGCAATGGATATGGTATACATCCTCCCGCACACCGCAGCTGACACGCGCAAGACCTTCAAACATCGTATATATGACGTGCTGATCCGCATGCATGTAGCTAAATACGGCACTCCTGAATTGCGGATAGTAAGAAAATACCCTGGGATCCCTTGGCGGCGCATTTGGACAAATCTTCACGCTTCCGTGGTGGTAAAATCGGGGTGGTTTGCGGCCATTAATGACATTGTGGCCACAAACGACAGATTGGTCGCAATCCGCCTAACGAACACCATTGCGGAGAACCGGACTCCATTCAACACACCATTACCGAATGTACGGAGGGACGGCTCATCTGGACTTGGGCGCGAACCAAACTGGGGATGATACTTCGCATGGTTCCCTGACACATACCGTCCGACTGGCCAATACGACCTGCCTTCCTTTATTGGCCCCCGCAAAGGCAGGCGCGCTCTTATAGATCATTGCCCACCTCGTCTACTACCGCTTACAGTCCAGTAGGCGCCTTTCTCTCAAGGACTTCATGGATTTCTTGAGACGAGCTCGGTGGAAAGCGTACCACCGATAATCCAAACGCCGTAACACTGGCAAGTACCTGGACCTCCTCTGACGCCCCACCATGGTGTCGGGGAGTGTAAAACGACTTCCGGTCGGACGGGACTAACAGGAATGCACTGCACGCCACGGCCCCCGCCTTTAGCACGTGCTTGAGCCACAGACCATATTTCTTTCCTTCTCTTAAATTCTTTGTTCTCACAGCCGGCAGGAGTTTTGCCACTTATGTAAATAACGAATAGGCAATAAAGGAATGTTTTTACAAAAAATCCCACAGGGGGCGTGGATTTTTTGTGTGGGTTGTGTTGTCAAGTAGAGGTCTCTGCGACGGAATGATCACTCGTCCAGAGGAGTCCTACCGCCTGTGTCGCGTCGTTGTGTGTGATCAAGAAACCTCGTACGCGAGAAGGGTATAGCCCAGCTAGAGTGCTGCCTAAAATTCAAATCCACTGTAGTGCATCTTGGGGATATCGGTTCAACTTCAGTGTTATCCTATTTTCGGAGGCACTACGATATATAAATTTATAACTACTCTAACTTTGTGGTCAGGATTCTCAAAATGTATCAGCTGCCACCATTTCATTTGTTAAGTTAAAATAGTAGAAAATGGACAAACCACTATATCGTGTGTTCTAAAATTTACACATCACAAATTATCACAAGTATTAAATTTTCTATACACTCGATGCTTCGAACTGTCATTTAAATTTATCAATGTTCTGTAATAAAACAACCAACTCGAGGAAGTACTGGGGATGAGGTTATACTTCACTGCGACTTACGTCCCAGCGGAACACAGACAGAATACAGTTTATATCTTTCTAATAATATATATATGTATATTCTACTATTCTACATTCAAAAATAATCTAAGTCTATTAACTGAAAAATATTCTAATAAAATTTGGCTTAGTGACGTAAGGCAGATCATCTCCACAACATTAATTTTTTCGGTTTACTAAAATTCGGAAAAACACAAAACAACTAATAAAACACCCTTCTACCAATTTCCTGTTATCTCAGTTATGGATTCTCTGCGCGCCACTTACCTGGCAAGAACAGGAACATTTTAGCCGCAAGGCCCATCCCGCACCCTCGCTTGAAGCACTACGTTTGGCGTCTATATCTGTTGTAAGTTGGATCGTAATTAATTATCTCCTTACTGCTCTTACAGATCAGGGCGTGGGTTCACAGAACTGATAACTCAGCGATATACAAATTCACTCAGTAATAGGACGTATCGACATAAAAAGAATGTGCTATCACCAAGCAATGCTGTATGTCAGACACTTCCTTTTGCTAGCTCTCACCTCAGCTAAAATTGTATCTTAATTGTGAATTTAAAATTTCTATCAGTTCAACGTACGAAGTATAAGTTATTTGTATGAAAATCACTAAAGTTTCCAAAATTCCAAACACAAGTCAAATGTTAATTATTCCCTTTCTTTCTATGCATTACACCACAATGGGTTGTAGTTCCAGTAGCAAAAAATTAGGGGCATTCGTAAAATTGTGAAATGCGATTCTTACTTCCATCATGTATGTCCATCTGTCTGTTCGCTTGGAATGATTCAGCTCCCACTTGAAAAAATCTGCTGCGAAAATTAAATTTTCATTATTCAGACAAGAATAGTCTTTTAAGTGAAGATCAATATACATTTTTGATCATATTTCGCTCATTCTTAGAATGTGAAATGTTTCAGACGAAAGTTGTAAAGAAAATCAAAACACATTTTGTGTGCAATATTTTTTTTAAATCGTGCCATTGATGAGATAATGTAGAAACATAGTAGAGTCGGACAGGTCACAGATGAGATTATGTAGCGTGCGCATTGCATACTGGATACCTAAGGCTATAAACACAATTTTGGCACATGTAATACTTATTGCTCTTCTACTGCAGCAAAGACTGCAAAACTGCACCTCAGTGTTACGTGATACGTACGTTGATTGCCCTGTTTTGAAGATAAAGCAGAAAGGGAAATGGGTAAAAAATACCTCGTTATAGGACATTAATTTTATGCAGTTATATGTATAATACCTTGTAATTAACACAACTATGAGTACTGTTTTCGTCAGAGTAAAAGAGATGTTTTCTTTTCAACAGGAATTACATGAGGAAATAATCTGTCCCCTGGTTGACAGCTGCCAAAAGTTGAAGAAACTATGCTTGTTGGGTGTGAGAATGGAAGATGTGTCTGTACTCTACATTATAACTAAACTAGGGAGGCAGCTCGTATCACTCATGTTCAATGGAGCATTTATCACGGACGTTGTATATTTGCATCTTCATAATTGTCCGAGGTAATGTGATGTTATGAGGTTTAGTTTTCTTTTACCGTTTTAATGTATTTGTGACCCACATTTGCTCAGTCAGGAAAACACCTGAATTTCCATTATGGGTGTTCTTTGCTTCCTGTATTATATATTCTGGTGTTGGTGTAATTTGGCAGCAAATCTCTAGCATGTGATATGATGTGATGTTGTTTGTTAGACAACGTACCAATGTTGTGGAGGAAATTGTGTACCACACAATATGAAACACTTTTCAGCAGACTAACGTTTTAGACATTTGTATATAGCAACATGTGCAGCCACCAGATAAAGTGGAGAAACTTTTTATGCGAGACAAATTTATTTTTGTTCCTTGTTTATTCCTCTTGGTAGGATATCGTATCACGGATGTTGCGAATTCATACCTTAAAAATTGTGCCAGGTAATGTGATGTCATGAGGTTCAGTTTTCTTTGCAGTTTTTATTTATTGGTGAACCATATTTCCTCAGTCAGAAAAATGCCTCAATGGCCATTATGTGTCCATTGCTTCCTATATTATATATTCTGGTGTTGGTGTAATTTGGCAGCCATCCTGCAGCATGTGTTATGTGATGTAATGTTTGTTAGATAATATACAATGTTTTTGGGGAAATTTGTACCATACAACATGGAATCACTTTCCAGCAGACTATAATTTGAAGCATTTTTCTGTAGCAACATCTGGAGCCACCAGATAAAGTGAAGTAACTTGTTATGCAAGACAAGTTTATTTTTGTTCCTTGTGTCTTCCTTATGTGCAGAGCAATGTAGAGTTGTTCACAGAGAAACATCAGAAAACACAGCATAGTAATCTCTTTATTTTGTTAATTAGCAATTATTTTTATTTTGAAAAGTCTGAACAAATTTGGACAAGAAGCTATCTTATGTACTGAAGAAAAGGTACTTGTGGCATTCTTAGCATGTGAGTGATATTTGAGGTTCTCATAAAAGTGTCTGTAAAGAGAGCTGTCATCTTGTTTGTGACACTATGTAGACTGATAGAAATTTATCATCCCTTCTTTTTCTACCATGAAGTTAGAGGTGGTAGGTTCCTTCATATTTATGGTGGAAACAGAGCTAGTTGCTTCCTCCTAAAGATTTGTAAGTTTCTACCAGACTTTATATCCCGAAAGATGAAACTATTGAAGAACTGAGGAACTGCGTGACGGATGTTCAGCAGCATGTACCTTGTTCACAATTAATGGATGAATGGGACAGTGTAGCCCCATTAAGTTACATCCTTTTCATCCAAGTGGGAAATCGCCCAAAATGGGAATTTAAAGTGAATAGTGCTCAGCTGCAACAGAAACCTTGCATTCCAAAGGCCAAACACTAAACTGAAGTGCGTCTGGCAGTACTGGAAAACTGAGAATGGCTGACGCCACTTCTAATTGGTAGGAAACTTTAGATTAAGAAGTTTACCATCCCTGTCATATACAAATCACAAACCTATTTTATTAACTAAACTGAGGAAGAAAACAGAATTAAAATATTTATTTGTTTAACCATTCTGTTCAGCTGGGCAAGTTGTATCTCATTGCCTGAAATATGAAAACTTGGTTAGTTGATTAGATATAGAAAGTGGTTATTACCTTTTGAAGTTACTGTTATATTTTGTTTGCCTGGAAGAACTGATGAAGTCCATTACAAATCAAATTATCCAATACTCTGGCTGTGAAATGAATTTTTTGTTTTCAGAATTGTATTACAGAGCATTATCAATACACCAGCAAGGTTGCTATAATTAAGCTGTCATTCTGAGTTCGCTGACCTGTCATGTTACTGATGTGTTGCAGACTTCAGGAACTGGAGGTAACCTCTTGTAACGACATAAGAGTCAGAGGGATGCTGGAGGGGATCGGGTCCCTGCAAGAACTTACATCTTTGAATCTCAGTAGTTTGGATTTACATTTCCCTGCCACAACATTGATCGAGTTTTTTCATCAAAGTTTTATGTCTTCCTTAGTGCTGTTGAACCTGTCAGGAAGCATCTACCTGAGTGACGAGTGTTTGAACGAAATAGCAGAAAGGTGCAATAAGTTAACATATTTACATGTCTAAATGGAGTGAACTGTTTTGAACATCAAATGCAAGTGTTTTGTGTATGACTCTGAGGTAAGTTTATCATTGTATTTGTACTTACAGGTGCAAACATTTGAAAGATTTAACATTAGGTCTTAGCGAGGATATAACTGATGCTGGGATGAGCACGGTGGTAACACACTGCAATCAGCTGTGCGTATTGAATTTGGCGTTTCTACCGTCCATTACAGGTATGTGTGCACTTTGTGAAGACCCTGAACCTACATTGTGTTTTATAACTCTATGGTTTATGGCACTCTTTCATTAGGTTCATTACCGACTACAAAGGCCCACCACTGGATTGTATTGTGAGATGGTATAATTCATCTCATAACGTCATAACCTTTTCTCTAAACATCCATTGTATATCATGCTGTAGTCAAATACACCCCATCAGCTTCATCCACACCTTTATGGATTTGGGCAGTGACCCGTTGTGTTTTCCTCAGTCAGTACAGTATATTTTATTGACTCTCCAGCATTAATTTTTCCATGCAAAATTTAATTTGGAATTCTTTTATTGTGATTTTTATTTATCATTTTCAGGATTTTTCCACTTTTTGTTTCTGATTATTGTGTCTGTAAACTCCTCTCTAGTTCCTATGTATTATCTTCATTCTTTTTAATCTTAATATTTTAATTTCTAGCCCTGTCTGGGAAGATGTTTTCCTTTCCTCTCTGTTACTTCTTGTTAGTATTTGCATTAGTTATCAGTATGAAAGAGAATATTGTGTTATTGTCATACAGTATTAAATAATCGTTAAAATTTTTTTTCTGAAGTATCTTGATGCCTTGATATAGTGCGAGCTGACTAGCTCAGTCAGAGTAATGGCAAAGTGAATAACTGGCTGATAGAGGAATGGGGGTTTGATTCTGGGCAAGGGAGAGAGAATTTTCTTATCTCCACAGCTTCAAGATTGCCTCTCTGGCCTACCCAGTCTCCAGTCTAGTCAGCACTTGGGCCTGTTTCTAGTTGTTGTGTCTATGAGCTACTACACTGTACTGGGATCTTTAGAACCACACCAGTGGTGTCCATGACCATCTGCATATAATCTGTTGCACAGGCTCATCACAGAGTTGCTTTAGCTCACTGTGTGAATGACATTGCACCTCATTTCAGGGCAGGTACCACTCCAAGTTAATTCATATCACACCCACTCCTAAATATTACATAAGAATACCTACAGGCAGGGACATAATTACTTGTCATGTGAAATATTAAATTAAAAATTTCCTACCTTCAACACATTTATTACAATGGTGGTATTGTAAAAGTTCAAATCAGAATCAGAGTCACTTTATAGTATGTATGTGGTGTGTTAGTTCACTGGAAATATGTCGTGCTTCAAGTCAAATAAAACCATGTATGATTGTGATGTAAAAGTGTTGTTAAATGTTTAATTTATCTTGTGTTTGTAGGTGGATTCTTGGGAATAGTGCCTTCTCATTTGCCACACCTGAGACTACTGGTTTTGCGGATGTGTGAGAATGTGCTTGTTGGGCATATACAGGGTGACCGACGGGAACCGGACGTTTTTGAAATGGTTAGTATGAAGCCGCTAGCGGAGGTAGGGAGGGGATGCAGGTATTAGTACCCTTGCT
>JGI20166J26741_11746697_pt1 | contig 10531 bp, 6 predicted proteins | sample TergutCu122P5_FD_26741 | JGI IMG/M metagenome (IMG submission 26741) | reverse complement strand
CGTACACTACCATCACTCATAAAGTTTTCACCATACACTTTGCTCATTCTGTGATGGATTTCAGCAGCACTACGTCCTTCTGCTTGCAGAAAACGGATTATACTTTGTAACTCACATTTGGCGGGAGCATCGATCGTAGCGGCCATGTTCACGTGCCCGTACCTCGGCTACGACTGATGCATTGGAGCCAACAACGACAGAGGTTGTGGTGGGGGAGCTGCGCAATCACGTGACGCGCAGTTCTGGCTCCCGCGTATTTCGTACTTCCTTAGAAGCACGATCGGAGGTTGAAAAAAAAACAGCCCTCGTATATCTAATGCAGCCTGCAATCCTCAGTGGCCAAATGTTAGATATATCTAACGCCGCGCATGCATGAAGTGTTTCAGTGCTCATGGTGTTTACTTGAGCAAGAAACCCAAACAAACCCACAGAGGGTCCCATAACAAGGCCTGGTATTTGTCAGGAGCAATGATGTCATTTATGGCAGTCGGGGTTTCGATATTATTTATGTGCACACTTGACCTTTGGGGATCAGCTGAGGGAGTGACAGGCACGACACACCAGACCATTGTTTGAGGCTGAAATGTAGAACCTAGCTCTAGTTAGTCTTCAAGCACCTTTCGTAGAAGTGTAGCACGTCTTAATATTGTTTTGTAGTGGCGGACTGGCATACACGTGTCAGTGGCGGATTGGTTATAAACCGCAATCCACAATTTTTCAAGACACTTATTGTCAAAGCTGCAAGTGTTACGTTTGACAGTCGTGTTTGATGTTACATTATCAGCAGCAAACTGGTATATATTGCACAAATTCACTGGCGATTTGTAAGGGAAGTACCCCTTCCTCATTGGTATTGATATTTTTCCTCGGTGTTTACCAACAGAGTTTCATTACTTTCCTGTTGAAGAATTATTTAGACTTTAGACACATGGTCCATTATCAGTAACTGTCACTTATTTGATTTGACAACAAATTTTGTGAACTGTACAATCCGACAGAAAATCTTGCTGTGGAAGAAATGATCGTGTCGTACAAGGGAAGTGTAGTCTTTCAGCAATACATTCCAAAAGAAACATAAAAGATTTGGTATCAAAATTTACAAACTTTGCTACTCTGTACATTACACTTATATCAGCGTGTATTTAGGCAAGCAACGGCAGCATGCCACAGCTCAAATAACAGCAATACATGGAACGGTGCTGCAATTTATTTGAAGAGTTGAGGGACTGGGCAACAAAATTTTCATGGACGATTATTTTACCTCGCCTGCTCTGTTTGATGATCTGTTCCAACAAAAAATCAATGCGTGTGGAACAGTTCGCCATGACAGGCGTGGAATGCCATGAGATATTGGACCAAAATATCTAAAAATGAAAAGGGGGGACATAGTGACACGAGTCAGGGGAATCCTAAGGGCTGTTCGCTGGAAAGACTGGTGGGATGTGTACATTCTGACAAACATGCACGCTCCCCCTGTCAAAGGAAATTTCACCCAAGAATCTGGCCAGGCTATCAAACCTCATGTGTAGAAGACTACAATGCATACATGGGGTTTGTGGACAAGTCAGACAGAATGGTCAACAGCAATGGAACTGCCCACAGAACATGGAAGTGGAACAAGAAACTGTTTTTTCACCTAACAGACATGACCATTCTAAACGCATTTCTTATACAAAAGTCATGTGGCGGCAAAATGACGCACAAAAATTTCCATGAAACTATCATTCGTGAATTGATTATACATTCGCAAGAGGAAAATGTGACAGCTAGTGGCATTTCAAGGGGCAGACCAAGTCCAACTGTGTCCCAGCTCAGTTGACTGGAAGTAAAGCTTTCACAGCATTGGCCTTCCAAAGTAAAACTACGGCAGCGCTATGTGTGTTCGCTGCACAAGCAAACACGGAACACGCTGTATTTCTGCTGGAAGTGTAATGTTGGTCTATGCACAGTGAACTGTTTCGAGAAACGGCATATGCGTGTGAACTTGAGTCACTAGACAACACAAAGAGTAGCGTTGACTGTGATGGCGTGAGGCCAATTATATCATTGTACAGTGCGGATAGAAAACATTTGCCGTGTAAATAAGTGTTGTATACTGCTATGCATGTAACATCACACATGCCAGAGGTGTAAAGCATGGGGTAAGTACATAAAAAATTCACAGAATTGTCATAAAATATGTCACACAAAATAACGTTTGAATCTATCATAAAGTTTTGTGAGTACTATTTACTGCTAAAACTCGACACTTCGTCTATTAATGTAGAATTTTATTCTCTTTCAAACTGTTTTTGTTTCATAATTTTATGTTACAAAGAGCAGAAAATATATCTGTTTTTGTGGAGGTCTGCAATTTCAAGATTTAAATGCCCAAAAAATTCTGGCCACCAGGGAACTACTGGCTTTTAAAAGTCAGTACTTTAAAGGTTAAACCTTGGATATCCAGTTTGCAGCCCAAGCATGTATTATTCAGTGGAACAAAATATAACTCTTGTAAGCTCCAGTTTTCTTTCTGGAAAGAAGTACCATGCCTTCAAGCAATAGCTTACCCAGCAGCACAACGGTGTGTCTGCTGCCACAGCCAACATCCACCACATTTACTTCCTGTTCCAGTGGCCAAACAACAGGCAAAGGGACATTTAGAATGGTGACTTCATCTGTGTTTTCAGTTTTCAGCTTCTTGGGGCTTGCTGCTTGATCCAGATTAGCTTGGACTCTGTTCTGTAACAAAGCAAGGAAAACACTGCACTATCAAAGTTAACTTCAGCATGTGTTCTGTTAATAACTAATCAAACTATCACCTCTCGTGTGCAGAAGCCAAGTTGGCCTGACTGGTTCCAGCCCCAAGTGTAGAGGTCGCCACACTCTGTGACAGCTGCTGAGTGCCAGTTCCCTGCTGCCACCAATGTCACACGGAGGCCTGCCAGGGAATCCACCTGTCGTGCGAACTCCTGTACACTCTCAAGATCACCATGACCCAGCTGACCCCGACTGAAACACACAGCACAGGCCTGCCAACTGCACAAGTAACCAAGACCCTAATAAACTAAAATGAAAAATACAGCACGGGCCTACCAACTACAAGCAAGACTGTGGTTGCCTTGGACTGGATCAAGCAACATATATGACGCGTCTTCATACCTGCCTGTTCCCCATGAGAAAACCTGTCCTGTCTCAGTCAGCAGAAGACAGTGTTCACTCCCACAAGCAACCTGTGTCACTCTTACTCCAGGGTAGTATATTGGAGAGGGCAGTACAAATGCACATCCTGCAACAGGAATCATCTATCTCAGAAAATAGTGCAGAAGCATAATTCACCAAGATATATTCAGCTCCTTATACTGCCTGCCTGCACTATCAGTCTGTATTCCAACCCACTGCTTGAAGCAATTTTTCAGGGAGATGTCACTAGTTTTTATTTTGAGAGGGAAACATCAAAAAAATATTTTTTCCAGAATGTACAGTTTTTATGAGATTTGATATTATTATTATTATTATTATTATTATTATTATTATTATTATTATTATTATTATTATTACAGTGAATTTTAAGGTGACTTCTGGGGGATGATGCCAAGTAGCTGGTACCATACATTCTTCCAAAATGTTGGTGCCTTCTAACTGCCTACATATCATCATATCCCAGAGACCATAAACTTAATACAATTCATAATTATCTGTGAATTTTTCACATGTTTCTTAAGCCGTACCTCACAACCAATATCAGACGTGTTTGTCCTGGGACACAGTCTCACCTGATGCAGACACAGCCACATCAAAAGTGACACCACAGCAAACTCTCACAATGGAGTCTATCCCAGTGCCCTTGTGTGTAAGTTCCCTCTCTACCCTCGTGAAGTGGTCAATTCTCCTCCATGAATCGCTCTTGATGCAGTACCTCCAGCATTCACCAGATGCAAGCAACACCAGCACATGTCCCCGGGAACATGATACCTGTGTGAAGCAGACACCAACATTTCTGATCAGACTGAAATCCTCCAGCACAGATGCAGTAGTCACTGTCTGAGTGCTTACACAAAATGTTTCTTGATCTTCCAGTCTATACCAAAGATATAAATTTACTACATAAAAACCTAAACACAGGAAACAAAAGCACAGCTCTACTAGACACTAATAAGGAAGATGGTTTAAAACCTCTCAGATGCACTAGTCACTGTCTGAGTGCTTACACAAAACATTTCTTGATCTCCCAGTCTATACCAAAGATATTAATTTACTGCACAAAAACCTAAACACAGAAAACAAAAGCACAGCTCTACTAGACACTAGTAAGGAAGGTTGTTTAGAACCGAACTCAGAGCAAACTAAGTATACTCTGACACTGATCAATGAAGTGCAGGACAAAATTTTATAAACACAGCAAATTCACTCAGAATATCAGAAAAAGAACAAATATTTGGGAACAGTAACAGAGCAATATTTCATTCAGGACGAAATGAAGAGAAATTCACCTGCTTCCATTCACTTTGAAACTTTTTCTTCCTGTCCACTACATTAAAATGTAAAGATTAAAATACAATTAAGGGCACTTTTTCCCAACTGTTATCTCCTGGTGAAAAACTTGGAATCTCATATTAAGGGAAGAACAGAGCCTGAAGGTGTTTGGGACCAGGGGGATGTGAATAAGAACCAAGATGAAGGAAGTACCAGGAGGCTGCAGATTGCACAATTAGGAAGCCAAATGCCAAAGAATTCAATCCTGAGCTCCTACAGGCAATTCTAGTTACCTGCAGGGAAAAGTAGGATAGCACTGCTATGATATGTAAAAGCCTAACAACAATTTCTATCACATTCAATTGTATGAACAAAGTTATGACATAATATACAGGCATCTCTCAATTAGTGTTATTGTTTCCAGAAAAACATAACGCTAAGTGAAACCATGCTAAGATAGGAAACTTTTCCCTGCAGAACTAAGGTTTGTACACCTAATTTGTATTCTAAGCTTAAGCTTCAATGATTTAATTCCCTTGTGAAGCATACTTCAGTAATGAAATCAGATTAATGGTTAGAAATAGTGAGTTCTATTTAATTTCAAAGCCCTTATAGGTGACATTATCTTCTCACATTCCTTGATGTCTGCATTTTCAAAGCAGACTGTACTGTCTGTCTTACTAAGTCTAACACTTTGCAGACATTCGGCAGTGTTCTCCAGCTTCAGTATGTGTAATAACATTCAACTTCAGTGCCTATGACAAGCTTCTCATATGCATTTTTACAGAAGCTTTTTTTCATGCAAATTTTCACACAGTCACTAATCACACATAACTACTGCTATGACAATATAAAAAAAAAAACATCACCCCCACCAAACATGCAAGATGAGATGCAAATTATACCACAACATACCACTTAAAGCACAAAATTAAACTGTTATGTGCTTCTGTGATTTCTAGCAGCTTTCCCCTTGATAAGCGTGGATATCTGCCCACTCAACCTGACCCGACACTAATGCCTACCGGCTACGCTAAGCTCTCAGTTACAGCATGTTGGTGATGGTAAACACAAATGCAAGCACTTAGAAACTAGTTCAACCCATAAGATTCCTACCCCACATCACTCCCCCACCCCCAATGGCGTATGTGTGTGTGTGTATGCATGCAGACACAGATAAGAAGCGCTCTATATCAAAACAGTGCTAAGTGGAGCACAATATAGTAGTGGGGAATGCCTACATTTCCATTTCTGTTTCAAGATAACAGGTGTGTATTCAAGTAGTTGTTATTCGGTACAATTTTAGACATATACAGTATATGAAAGTTAAACAAGCCATTTTAATGTGAGAACACATTTTTTTGTACAAGGTGTGCACATTTTCCTTATTTTTGCACTACTTGCATTCAACATACTTGTTATGTGCACTTGATAACCAACAAGTACCAATGCTTGGAGGGGTAGGTGATTAATGATTTAAAAAAAATAGCTACAGCCATGACTTTGTGTCAAATGCACAGACCTACTGAGCTCGCTGTGACAGTCAAGAGTCAGGTAATGTGAGGTGCTTCAGTTGCTACCATCTCCCCTACAAAAAATACCTCACTCACCTGCAGAGCTTGCTGTGAATCTGGTATCGAGAGCTGCTTCAGTTGGCGAGGCAGGCCACCAACAAACCCACACACATGCACCCCAGAACCTGCAACCATGTGCGACTACATTAATGTTCCACTGGCAAGAAACTTCTTACTTCCTGCAAAGCATCAAGATCAGTTTGAGTACCCACCCAGCGTCTATTCAGTGGGTACAAGGAACTCTTTACCCAGGAGTGGCAATAGGCTGACCAATGAGAACTACCTAAGGCTAAGGTTAATATGTATTGAGCTTAGCCCCATTCCCTTACATACATTCATCACACGGTGCTTAGGAACAGGGACAAATTTAGTGTCTGAATGATTGGTTAACTTGTTACAGTTGCTCAAACAATGGTCATGTGGGCTTTAATGCTGTGTCAGATGATACCTGCATTCCATGTTTCAGAGGCATGTGCTCCCTCCATCTGTACCCCACATGGTGTAATCATCTAAAACACCACCATCTGAGTAACAACCACCATAAAGGTCAAAAAAATAACTGTCATGCTTGATCAGAATATAACAACTAGCCTGAACATGCAGATTAGGTGATGGAAAAGCCTACCTGCGAGACCAGGAAGGTGATGGGATGAAATATCACAATGGTCTGTAGGCAAAACAGTTGTCACTATGTAAAATGCATTGAAGCATCTCAAGATTCTGTCAAATGGTAGTGAATGTTCCAGGTGTATTAGCAGTTTGTTTACCAGTCCGCACAGCTATGCAACTCCATGACAAAGCTGCCCCTTCCACATCACTGAGGGGGAACTCGATGAGATGAGACACAGTATTACCACTAGCTGATGGACACTGCCCAAATCCATTGAAGCCACAGTAAAACAGCTTCATATCATGTCAGTTACACCACCGTGCATGACAACATGGCCATCTATAAAAAATTAAATTAAGTAACAAATACTATGACAAGCAGCAGCAATGGGGAAACATGATGTGCATTCAAACATTTTAATGGAAACCTATCTACATTTATTAAATATCAACACTCTGAAAACCATAGTCCATCCAGATATTTAAAGATGCAAAACCTGCTTCACAGAAAACACAAATCTGTATCAGAAAGGTCAAAATGTTCACAGCAGCTAGTACACACAAGGTTTCATCATGACAGTATCCAGGCTGATGCTGTGAAACCAATGACACTAAAGTTACCTTGATGAAGTAGGCCAGTTATACTTGAGTACACTTATTTCGGTGGCTATTCCACTGCTGAAAGCAACTCTCATACTCCATTTTGGTGATCTCTAAAAAGCTGCTGCATCATATAAATAAGGTTTATCATTAAATTTATATGTTCCATATCTATGCATTAAGGAATATTTACACTCATGCGGCAAACCAACAGGGCACACTGATACAATATGCTTTATCGTATATTAACAGTCACTGACAAGTTTCACTAATTGCCCAAAATGCATAAATAAAATCACTTGATATTAAATTTAATATCTCAAGTGCTCCCTGTGGTCATGAAATGTCAGATTATGTTGTTGTTACCAACAGATAAAATTACGTTGTTACAGAAAAATTGGGTGTGTTAATGATGTGTGTTAGTGGCATATAGTGAATATACACCGTTTGATGAGTATAGAAGTGTGCCACAGCACAGTTCTGCACCATGGAGATGCCTCAGTACTATCAAATAATACAGTTTTGCCTGTTGAGCATAATCATGGTGCACAACACCCTGATCAAAGTGATAAGCAACCTTTCTTACTTACTCACTCCATGGCACAGAGTCATTCTTGAGAAGCTAACCTAATAAACATTATAAATATATTTATATAAGCAAGACATAAAAGTGTAGTAAATTTAGAAGATGGTTTCCCACTGTTTTAGTTTGAGATCAAAAATACATCAACTGAAGAACAAATTTCAAGTAAGCTCCTTGTTAATCCTTTGGAGCCCAAATTAGTTTGGCCTATATCTGTCATGCAATGTGATTTTCGAATGATGAAAATGAGGAACAGATGACAGCCACTTAATGGCCTCCTTATGCAGCTACCATTTAAACTCCAGTCTCCTGCACATCCCACCAGGAATTTCATTCCACACCAAAGCGTTAACCAAAAAGTGACAGAAAACATGTTCTTTCAGAATAAACCTTATATAGTATTGGAATGTGATTAAAGGCACCTCCATGAAAATCTTTTAAAATGGTTACCACAGGAATCCAGTGTGTCAAAGACATCTGTACCTGCGACCGCACAACTGCTTCTTTTGGAAGCACAGAAATTTGCATCTGTAATATAAACCCTGGGGGCAGACTGTGCCGCAAAATTCTAGTTCCACTGAAATGTATAACGCAAGTACGTATGGGTCTTTGTGTTCGTGTGTAAATATATGTTGGTATGAATGCTGCATAAGGCGGTGTAAAACGACTTGGGTAACAAGCAACTCAAGTGTGTCCCACAACACTGTCAGCTTTGTTCGGCACAAACACGATGATTCTGTTCCTGTTTTCTTGAAGCGTATATAATGAATATCGTTACGTATGATTACCTGGATATTCATTAAGTACCGTGAATCCTCAAGCACACAACATTCGTCAATCACTTATTTCTAACAATCTAGGTAGGGTTACTCTGCTTTACGAATGAAACCTTCTACAAAACGGCACAGGATAGGCTACCGAAACCGAGAATAACCTTGACCACTGTGAAATATGAACACAAAAGCAGAGCACATTACAATCGAACTTCCTTTCCTCTTATCAGCCGACCTTCATGTTTCTAAGATGGCAGCACGCGCAGCTGGGTTGGCGTAGTAATCCGTGGTTAATGGCTGAATGGGGAACAAATCTTTTACCAACAGGTACATTCCACATTAGTCATCCGTGGTCCGTCACGGTCTCCACAACTACTTGCTACGTGGACATCGTCTCATCTTTGTGAATCACACTAGGATCTCACCCTGCTACTCCGAGTACTCTCGCGCTTCTGCTACTGAATTTAAATCCTCGCTCCGGTCATCCGTCCTGTTAACTTCAATGGATTCCGGAAGGAATAAATACCACATACTGCCAATTTCGCGTTTTTCGCACTAGCACCAATGCTTCTAGATGGTCACTAGTGCGTAAACTTTTGCCGATAACGTAAATGCGTAAAATTAGTACATTATTAAACCTATTTAGTCTGAATTTATTGCTTTCAAGGAAATGCTGGGTTACATACATAGTAACAGTCACGATATAATAATAATAATAATAATAATAATAATAATAATAATAATAATAATAATAATGTAAAGATTTATCATGTAAATGCAATGTTTTATTTTCCACACATACTTTTTTTACACCCTACCTGATTCTGTAGGTTATCCTGGACATTTCTCATTGTTAGTACAGTGGTTCTCTTCAGTGTGGTCCGTGGTGAATATTAATTTGGAAGTTTTTAATCCCTCATACTGGTCGCCTGACACTTCAGAGATGGGTGGCTGGAAGTAGTTAAATACACAAATCGGCTCAAAAGACTTATTTATGCCAAGATCACGTCTTTCCAAGAGACATAACAATACTTGAACAGTAATGCCACTTTATGTTCAATTTATAGCAAGTAGTGTCTGAATGGACAGACAACTCTTCATGTTCCTACAAGTTCACTGTATCATGAGTTATACGAAATAAGACAATACTGTCAATATGGGTAGTGGTAGTTGGTATGAAGCACATTTTAGTTATTTGATTCCTGCAAGAATGTGTGTGTGAATTATTATTTATCTCTGGGTTACTGCACCTTGAACTGTGTTGTTTGCAGAAAAATGTGCCGTTACACTGGTTGAGAAACAGCACTCTACATTATATTCCCTTGCATCATAAAATGTCTGGTTATGAAGGAATAGTTTAATGTTTAAATAGTAGCTGATATTTATATTTATGTGTACATTTACAAATCTCCATACAAATGCCTTTTATCAAAAGAAATTACTGTTGAAGATTTTCCTATCCCACCTCCAAGTGCTCATGATTAATATTAGTCCCCCCCCCCCCATGACAAGTATTTCACATTGGCAAACATGTTTCAGGAAAGAGAATTTCAATTGTTGTTAATGAAATCTTTGTTCAAATGGACACACATTTATCCAACAGATGGATGTTCCTCTGCAGCGGCAAGAATTTCACGTTTATTCATTGGTTTGATACCAGCAAAGACACAGGGGCAGAGTAATATAGTTTATGTATGCATACTGTGCAGTTAATACAATTCTATAATGTTCTAGCATTTAACAACAACCCATACTTATTTATGTCCAATTTTGACACCTGTGTTTCCATGCTGACTATTGCAACATCATAATTGCCATGTGTTGTACTATTTTCTTTCATTGCCTTCATGGTTTTTTATGTTGTAGTCCCTGATTGTTATTGTGGCAATTACATGAGATTTCTGCTGTCTTGCTTTGTGTGTATACATATATATATA
>JGI20166J26741_11746585_pt1 | contig 10537 bp, 5 predicted proteins | sample TergutCu122P5_FD_26741 | JGI IMG/M metagenome (IMG submission 26741) | reverse complement strand
TGTAGAGGAAAATAATATTTTATGAATAAATAATAATCGGTGCATCAAGTTGGTAATTAATATATAGTCAATTCATGATGCACGGTCAGAAAAACATCAAACTATTCCTGAGTTACTTGGACACAGCAAACACTTTACAATTTTTATTTCAACTGAAAATTTATGATCATAATTTTTCATTCTGTCTACGCGATTTGAGCTTTTGCCTTCTACACTTTATTCACTGGTGCCTGCAAATGACTGCAATGCTACTAGTGTTTGTTTCTTGATTCTAGTGTTTTAAAATAAATAAACCTTACTGGGGTATGAACCTGCTTCCATAACACAATTTAAGTTCCCCTTTCCAGTTAATTATTTCCCAGTCATCTTGCCATTGACACTGTAGAGACTAAGAATCTGGTACAGTCGCGAAATAAATCCAAGGTAACTGAAATTCAGCAACATATTTCATAGATGGTAGATGGATACTCATTTTGTAAAACATCACACCTGATCAGTTTCTGGTTTAAATAATTTCCTGATAGCCATTCTCTTCAATAAGCGTAGTACAGGAAGTACATTAGACAATGTAACATTCCTCATATCGTTAGTCCGGAAGAAAAGTGACGTAACTTCAGAACTACACAACTGAACATGTGAGGCTTTTCTCTAATCGTAAGGTCATTATTCCGCCCTGCTCCCTGCTAAGAGCCTAATATTATTTGTGACACTTTTCCTGTTGTATAGGCAGGTTTGGTAGTCAATTCCTGTACAGAACTCACAAATTTCATTTTTTGAGTTGTGACACTTTTCTTTCGTGCTAGAGACACGTCGTCGCAAAGAACATTAGTATAAATAAGTTCGTTACTTCAATAAAGTTTAACAGTCTATACTTCGTTGATCTTCCTGGGCACTTCGCTATTTTAAAATCACGCACAATCTTACGAGTATTATAAAACATTTTCTTAAAAAGTTAACTCTTCACTTATCAAAGAGCGGCATTCTTGAGCCGTAAGATTTCCAAAACATGTTACATTATGAAATTTAGTAAACACGTTAATAGTCTTAAAGAATTATCTTTCTTCTTCATGTCTCTTAGGTTTACATCACACAGATATTAAGTTAGTGTCACTGTTCAAACACGCAAAATACTGCTGTCGAAAACTCAATTAAACCTAACTGGTTGGAGCGTTTAAGCTATGGTGTTCTAAAACATGACTCAGTGACGAAAACAAGTGATCATCTGGATCACGAGAGTTCCAATAATAACATCAGCCTAAATAACATGTGTAATCCTTGCGTTTAGAAAGCCTCAGTGAATGTGTTACTGCAATGACTGAATTCCCATAACTGGTGTTTCTAATCCCATGTTCTGTGAACCCCCTCTGTCCCCTTACCAACTGTGTTTATTGTGCTACTGACCAATAAACCTTAGTCCAATTGTGTTGCTATTGTTGTTGTTGTTCTTGTTCTTGTTGTGTTTCGTGGTGTTGATGATTATTATTACTAAGTGTGGTTTGTTTTCTCTCTCTTTTTTATTCCGGCATCTCCTCCCACAGGTTCTGAAGGTACTGTTCATATCCTGACCATATGCTTTGTTGCAGCACGTGAAGTCGTGTACTGAGCGAGATTGCTTTCGTTTCTGATCTGTATTCAAGTAGCATTTATATTGAAAAAGCATATACTTTGATTTTGGCGCACGTTTCAAAATACGCTTGATAAAGAAATGCTACCTGAAGTATTTGCCTGAAATCCTTTTCGAATGCTACTGCATGAAAATATTTCCCGTATTCATGGTACTCTTGTAACTTTCTTGTCACGAAGTCTGAATCGGGCTTGTAAATACTGTGCTGTAAGTAGATGTGTGCAAGAAGTTCCGATATGGGCAGTGCTTTGTAATCCCAAGCTAGCAGTAGGTTCTACGAATTTTGTGGACAGAAATTCGGATTCTGAATGTCGGAGGTGTAGTATCTGAACATAATGTATAATTAATATTGCTGGTCTAACATTTGAAAATGAACTCATTGCAGAAAATTCCATTTTGAACTCTTCGCATTCCCAAGAGACAGACAGAGAGATAGAATAGGAAGAAAACGGGGGGAGGGGGGAGTAAAAGTCACTTCATCTATTATTAGGGGAGGTGGGGAGTCAGAAAAGTTTGCAGCTCTGAAGGTTCCCAGGCAGTGCCCGCTCGTCCTTCTGGTAAAGTTATGCTGGTAGCAAGGTAAAACTTTGGACATTAAGGAAGGTAAGGCGATGGCAAATTGGCTGTTGGGAATATGCAGCAGGGGACAGAAGTCTGGCATTTGAGCTGAATTTGCTGTTCGGAGGGCAAAATTTTTATGACGTTTGATCGCGTTGGGAGGGGTCCTTTTGGCGAAAATATTTTAGTAAATTTTGAAGAGGACTGCAGGAGAAGCAAGTATCCGCAAGTACATCCAAGCAATGCACAAATGTTTAGGTCGTAATTCACAGAGAACAAACTCCTTCTCCTTTACAGAAACCAATCAGTTAATGCTCTTTGGAGTAGTAATTGTTCTTTGTCGTAAAAATCACACAAAACTCATAATACACTGTGTGTTTTAAAGTTAAATGGTACCGCTGGGCCTTAAAGGGTTAATATTTTGCAGAAACTTTAATTCGGTGAACAGGTATTAAAATCTTTCCAAAGGGAAGAAGCTTCAGTCGGCAAAGCCTGATAAAACATCAAAACACTTTCAGGCTCAATCATTTTAATCTTAGTATTTTTTGCATCTCTCGTGTAATTTCTTCGTTCTTTATTAAATTGAAAATATACTTAATATGTGGAAATAAAATGCCAGCTAGATGCAACAGAGGTTTTTATTGCAGATCTTACTGCTTGCTCAATATGTTTCGGGAACCACTATGCCCAACGTCAGGAGCTCAAAAGTATTATACGGCGGTTGCTGCCTGTGGTATTTCGTGCTGTGGTTTTCAAGTTGCTGGTCTGGTTATGTGTCCGGTTTGCAGGATGGTGCTAAAAAAACCGGACACATAACCAGACCAGCAACTTGAAAACCACAGCACGAAATACCACAGGCAGAAACCACTGTATAATACTCTTGAGCTCCTGACGTTGGGCATAGTGGTTCCCGAAACATATTGAGCAAGCAATAAGATCTGCAATAAAAGCCTCTGTTGCGTCTAGATGGCATTTTATTTCCACATATTAACGACAAAGCACGGTCAAAACCACATCAAATTCAAATTATACTTGTTGGGTAACGTGCATATACAGCACCGTATATTCTTAAATAATAAAGTATATGTATTACCTAACAAGTACATTTTTCTGTAATTTAATAAATATTTATTAGTATTATTATTATTATTATTATTATATTTCAGTACTTAATGTAACCTTCCACGACAACTAAAGTGGGTCAGTGTGAATGAACGTAAACTGCATATTAATCTCATATCCTTGTTAAAAATCAGGTTTATTTACGAATTTACTTTATGGGTTATACTTTTGGTTACTTGTCAGAAACAAGCAGCTGTGCCCGTTGGTGTAGTAATCTAATAAATATTCTTCCCCCTCCCCCCTCGGCCCGTCGCTGTCGCCCGCTATCACCTATCAGTCTGAAGTTGTAGTATATTTGCATATAATAAGTGTTTCTTTTCGAAATTTCAAACAATACTGTTTTTTTGGCTTATGATGTAAGATAATATAATTTTAAATATTTATTGCCGTTTGTCTTTTAAACTTGATGGTATTTAAATGTAAGTACGATTTTGTGTTTGTGTTGTTTTTCTTAGAGTTACATTTATCTTCTGCTGCTTGCATTTTTCTCCTGCTATGTTTAGTGCTGCTTTAAGTGATCATTACTAGATGCCACAGCTTTTCTTTGACACGCACTGAGATATTACAGCTTATGCGTCGCACTGACTTAATTTTCACCTGCATTGCTATATAATAGTTTAGTTCTGTTCAGTTTATTGCGTATGGGTAATGTGATAGTAGCTTAAAATACAACGCAGCTAACATCGAATTTCTCTTAAACTTGGTACAGTTCTTGTAGTTTCCAGTATGCATTTACATGCATGTTCAGGCTAACATGTAAGTTTTAACGGGACTGCTCGAGCTTATTTAAGTGCGAACGAGATAAATAGTTGAGCTTTGTCAAAATATGTTGCATGTATACACCGACGTAGTATACGAGTAGTAATGCTGGTTGTATGATAATTGAACAAATTTAATGCTTTATCATCAATTTATGGTTTGCTGTAATATTGATAGTTTTGATCAGATACGTAATTTGTGTAGTGTACCTACAGATAATTTGGATCCTGACTCTGCTAAGTAAGAGTCGTTTCTCTGCTCTTATTTTTCTTGTTGTAGTCTGTAAAAAAATATTATTTATTTTTGCTCACAAAGACGTCAAGCGGTTTGTATGATTGTAATTTTTTAGGAATTATATTCATGGGTAAGGCTTACCAGGTTCACGGAAGAAGGAAATACGTTGAATGTAGTTATATTTTAAATTAATTTAAAGGATGTAATTTCTCGAAGTAAACTAAGAATATATTCGTGTATCTACACTGTACAGTACCTGGACGGAAAAATTAACGTCTAACAGCAATCCATCGTCTGTAATTACGTAAGGACAGAAATTAAAAAAAAAATGACAAGGATTTACAATTCAGGTGTATTTCCCTTCCTGCACCTTGCAAGTACACCAACTGAGCATGGAAAATGTTTAGTTTTAGTCCATAAGTCACAATTTTTACTTTTGCCCTTTATGACAAACAGTGTCACACTTGTGAACGCCATTTTGGATAATAAAATGTGGGTAGTTTCTTATTGTAGAGTAGTTTAACTGTCTTTATAATGTGACACAACAATGGAGGATCCCTTTATGGACAATGACGCCGTGTAGACATAGATTGTATCACCGACGTTTCGAATGTCCATGCCGCATCTATCTTCGAAGAAAAGTGACTGCCTAATGTCCCCTGCACAATTCCGATGGAACTCCACAGGTCGGTGGGAACGGGATATTTATGGACGGAGACAGTTTCTCCGAAACGTCGGTGTTACATCTTACATTGTATGGTGCCATCACTCAGAAAGAGGATCTACATTACTGCAGTACCACCATGACAGTCTTAAATCTGTAATGTACGTAGAAGTTTATATCGAAGGAAGGAAGAGCAATTGAATGATTCAAAAGTGAAATGTTTCTAACGTGCTTCTCTCTCTGTAGACGATGGCCGCTACGAAACGAAATGCCGGCCTCACGTCTGCTGTACCAAGGGCGACCCTCAACGACGAGGAACTGGTAAGTCTATGCTATAAGTAATGCTATGAACAAGTCTTTCGTCCTGTCAAGTAGGTTTGCTGTCTGACAAAATGCACCTGTAATTGTTTACAGTCTGGAGTCTAGAGATCACCCACTGTTAAGGCAGAATGCCGGTCTGAATGGGCTGGCACGTCCGTTGTGAGACCAAATGCATGGGTGAAGGGACTGGAGTGAGCGTGTCCTTTACCAAGTAATACACTGCCTGAGTACTGCAAAACGTCATGCCAGTGTTTCCCAACCTCATTTTCATGGCTGAACTCTAATAATTTTTCGGACCCCCAGGAATACCTACCTGTGAAAACGAAAACAGAACAAATGGTCATTTGGTAGCGCACGGAGATTAGTCCAGTACTGCCAATTGCCTGACAAAAACTCTAGCTGTATTTCGAGGCATATTTGGAATTTTTCGCGGTACGTCACAATTTGTATTTGCTTATTATACGGTTTCTCGCTTAACCTCTAATGATGCAGAGCGGAACCCTGGTTAAAGATCGCTGCGTTATAATGTGTATTGTCAAGAAAATTTTAAGTGCTTCTTGAGGATTGCAGCCTTCTGGAACGTTTCGATGCGTAGTGTGTAATTTAACATACATCGACATTTCGAAAGATTGTAGCGCCTTAATGTACGAGGGTTAGTAGATCCTGGAACCTAGGACCTACCAACTCCTGAAGGCGAAGTCGCTACTTTCGTAGAACCTAGAACCTAGGACCTAGGACCTACCGTCCCTTGAAGATGAAGTTCCTAGAAGTTAGGCTTAGCTACCACTTGTTGCAGACAAAGGTGCTAGCTGTCTTCGAAATGTTTTGAGTATACTACATTATAAGCTGCACAGAGTAACATCCCAGAAGACCGGAATTTTCAATGTAAACATTGTGGAAATCTCAGTTCTCTCGAAATAATTGGTGTTCCGCATCTGAATTAAAAATTTCATTCTTACTTTATATTCTGTTGCATTACAGATACGTTCTGAGCAGTAGAACCAAATCCATATATTGTCACCACCCAAATTTATCCATGTAACGACTAGAGTTGCCGGTTCGAGTGGCCGCGCGGTCTAAGGCGTAGGTCTACGGCCACTCGCCGGCTGAAATCGTTGGTTCGAAACCCACCGGGAGCATGGATTGTGTTGTGATTGTTGTGTGTTGTCAGGTAGAGGTCTCTGCGACGAGCTGATCACTCGTCCAGAGGAGTCCTATCGACTGTGGTGTGTCGTTGTGTGTGATCTAGAAACCACAAAAATCCTCGTGAATTAGGAGGAGGCCAAGGCCCACTAGGGGGCTATCGCGCCAATAGAAAAAAAAAACGACTAGAGTTGTAAAATGTTCATCACACTGCATTTTTTGCGGTCAACAGTGTAAATTCAATAGTATCTTAAGGCCTGGAACTTAACTCATGTGCTTCATTCGTCCTGCCCTTTCAGCGTTCGTAGTATTTTGAGTCCTGTTGTAAGTCATGTAAATAACAGGTGTTCAGAGCCGTTTTTATAACTTCATACGTCCGCTATAAAAATAATATGAAATTTATTTCCTTTTCGAAACTTGCTCAACATTGCAGAATTTTGTGTGTTCCACGCACGGTTTTGAAGTAAACTGGGCCTTCCTTTTTTTTTACCAAATAAACTACCGACACTGTAGGCTGTGTTGCACCACGACTTGCCATATTTGCAGCGATAAAACTGGCCTACGTCAGAGTATACTAGGCACTTAAAAAATTCTGACAACAGTGCCAATTTTAAAGGTGCTAACCTGTAACTAAATATATGCGTATCCTAACATTTTCAGTGGGTCAGTATTCATATCTGTACTTGCAGTTCGTGAATGCTGACCTTTGACACTCTCAAATAATTTAAATACTGTAAAACAGAAAGGTGGAACGGAAACATTGTCCATTTTATTACACTCTTTCAAAATCACTCGAACCATATCGACCTGTGACATGACGCAGCACAAACATACCTTTAGATTAATTGGCTCGAAAATCCTAATATATGAGAAAAAAAATTGTGTTCCGTATGAAACGTGCGCTCTGCAAAACTTTTGTCCGAAATGTTTTTCACTGTAATAAATATTTAACCAACCATAGTCCAGATACGCGGAGACGCACATCTGGGTTCTGCAGCTAAAGAATGCGTTATTGTTTCCCGTCTGTGAACGGAATGAATATGTGTCCACATGCGTCAGTGCAAATCTCTGACATCAAATTTCATTAAAACATCCTTTTATTTGTAACATACGGAGAGACGGACGGACGTAGCGAAGCTATAGCAGAATTTGTGCAACTTTTTTTTTTTTTGCGATCGTTCCAAAAGGTTTCTGTGTTTAAGTTTCGCTATATTAGGATTTTCCTGTCATACTTCAGATTTGTCTTAAATATTGTACTGTAAAACTACAATTTTATCTGTGTGTTCGTTCAGCTTTTGTAATGATATTTTATATTCTTACGTATTACATGTGATGAAATATACGATTTTAACAGTACTAGCCAACTGCAAGACATTTATGTCTAGGCTTGTCAGTTTCGGTCATTTGATAAAGTAGATGTACTGATGGATGTGTGTTGTACGAGCAGAAGATGCACGTGTACAAGAAGACACTACAGGCCCTCATCTACCCCATCTCGAGTACAACGCCACACAACTTCCTTTTGTGGACCGCCACGTCGCCCACCTACTGCTACGAGTGCGAGGGGCTGCTGTGGGGAATCGCGCGCCAGGGCGTCCGCTGCTCAGAGTGCGGGGTCAAATGTCACGAAAAGTGCAAGGATCTTCTGAACGCCGACTGCTTGCAGAGTGAGTGACATGTTCTGGCGTAACACATTAGTGGTTAGCTGTGTTGGTCACAGAATTGGAGTGACTCACCGACTCTTCGAAAAAATGACCGATCGGTTGACTGATCAATCGAGTGACTGACCGACCGACAGACTGACGAATTGCACTGCTTGCTTTACTGACCGACCGAAGTGTTGCATACAATTTTAGAAAATTATCTTTTAGTCTTATATACCCATTATGGACAAAAATAAATTTTCGTCCAATGAGCATGCGCTTTTGAATACAGAATGTAAACATACCCTGTACTTTTCGGGGACGCAACCTGCGTACTAACGGACACACAAAGAGAATGCATTCCCATTTCATATACTTGATGCACAGAATGTATGAATAACTTTTTGCAGGAGCGGCTGAGAAGAGTTCGAAACATGGGGCTGAGGACAAGGCGAACAGCATCATCACAGCCATGAAGGAGCGCATGAAGAAAAGGGAGCGGGAGAAACCGGAAATCTTCGAGTTGATCAGGTAGGAGAGATATCCCATTGAACGGTAGGACAGACAGGAGCCGAAGCTGCCCGCAGTGCGAGCTGAGCACTCTGTTACAGAGCAGTGTTTGTATCGGAAGACGTCAGTACGTTCCTTCCCCAGCTGCATCCGCATTTATCTATTTATTTATTTATATATTTATTTTATTTATTTAATTGTGTATTTATTTGACAAACAACAAATTCAGCTCTTTTTTACAGTAAACAAGAATCCCAAGGTTGAACTTTAAACCATGACAATATCTGGGCATATCTGTCGTGTCTTCAAGAACGTGTTAACATGTCGTGGCCTTCATATGCAGTGAGACTGATTTGGTCGTATCCCTCACTGTGTATGATGTAGAAGAATGGGTGGATGCAGCGTATGGCTGTGGAAATTATAGCTAGAGATGAAATTGCCAAATTACGCCGTCGAACATTTGTAAGAGTTCCTAAAAGAATCACCCACCCTTGTACATACATGACGTAAAATAAAGTTGTGTAATTGATAGCTGCTCTCTGCCTCACACTGGAAGTAAGTATCCGTGTTGTGCCACTCCTACGGAAGCTTTGAGGGTTATTTGACGATTTTATCCTGTACAAAGGCTCGTCACCCCCAGATCTCGCCCTTTTCTCTACAGCTTCTTGACAGCCATCATCTTTATCAGGAACAGAGATGAATTCGACCTGTCTATTGTGGAAATGAAGGTAGAGGAAAATATACCAGAGGAATTCATGACCAGATAACTTTGAAAAGCAAGACGGAGCATACCTAATTAAGTAGACCTATTTTGTACATTGCGTGCCAACTAATTGCACATTGAAAGATTACAATAACATTACATTAACTAAGTGATTCCTCTCCTACATGTTTCAACTGTTGACAGCCATCCTCAGGGAGAAAAATTATTACAAGTGAATTATGTTGCTGTTGGTACAAACGTCGGAACAACTCATTATGTTACGCTTGTAATTGCTCGTAATACGATCATTAAACTGTAGGCGTTTATCCTTTGCTGGTGTAATAGAGTGCTCGCTCTTTTTGTTTAACTACTGTAATTAATTTAAATCCAATCACGATGTGACGTACGATTGATTGATTGATTCATTGATTGGTTGATTGATATGTTAAGCCCTAATCATTTAATACTTAACTGTCCGCATTCTATTCCAAATATCTGTTCTGGTATTTTAAAATGAGGTTAGAATTGACTAAATTTTCATCGTATTTCCATCCGTCGTGTATTTGTCGGAATAAATGTGCCTAATGTGAATGCACGTTTCGTCGGAAATAATTTATTCTTGCATGAAAATTGTGATTTAAAGATTACGTGTACGTCTGTATGAAATACCTTTCCATGAACTTCAGCGTGTTAACATGTAACACAGAATGCTTTCCCCATTTGAGTGTTAAGATAAATTGTAAATGCCGTCTTATTCAGATTTATAACCAGTATATATATATACGGTATGTATGTTGAATGACTCCTCTGAACACCGTTGTAGTATCATTTATTTGCCTTTCGCCTTAAACAAACACCATTTTAGGTAAGCAAATACACTGCGTAATTATCGAAAAACAATGGTGTTTAGCTTGACTGAACTTCCCCACGTTATGAAGCTTATCAAGAAAGTCAGCCTGGCCACGGCACGTCTTTCGTAACACGAATTGCTGACTTGTCACGTATCTATCAGGTTGTAAGCCACAATCTGTAATATCAGTAAATTAATATATATATATATATATATATATATATATATATACCTTACCCATATAATTTCAGGTTTTCACCATGCATTTTTAAAGTCAGTCACTTTTATTGAACGACTAGTGCACTCAATTGTATAAAACCCAAAGATTAAAATCTACGTTGTATCAATTTTAAAAGACAATTAAAAATCACTCCGACATGTTTCGGATCGTTTGCGATCCATCATC